>OOCL01001684.1_pt1 | contig 12064 bp, 13 predicted proteins | sample 1671211 | NCBI WGS metagenome assembly OOCL01 (sample SAMN06348133, study PRJEB24527) | human gut metagenome | biome: human gut; feature: ankylosing spondylitis patient; material: feces | host: Homo sapiens | place: China | collected 2015-10 | reverse complement strand
AAGCGCGCCATTCTACTCGACCGCGATAACACTCTGGTGCCGCGCGATACCGAGCAGGTTCCCGCTGCGGTTTCAGCTTGGCTCGAAGCCGCCCATGCCAAGGGCTTTAAGCTGTGTATGGTGTCCAATAACTGGCATCGCGACCAGGTCATGGCATCGGCGCGCGAGCTGGGGCTCGAGGCTATCAGCCACGCCATGAAGCCCGCCCCGTTCGCCCTGAAGGCGGGTCTTAAGCGTCTGGGCGCCACGGCCGACGAGGCCGTGCTGATCGGTGACCAGCTTTACACGGACGTGTGGAGCGGTAACTTTGCCGGCGTTGACACTATTCTGGTCAAGCCGCAGGCAACCCAGGACCTGTGGTACACGCAGATCTTCCGTATCTTTGAGCGCCGGGCCCTGCGCGACCTTCCCTGCGAGGAATAGGTTTCGCCATGTCTCAGCACATCAAACACGGCTGCGACCATATTTTCTTTATCGGCTTTTTGGGCGCGGGCAAATCGACGCTAGCGCGCAACGTCGGCACTATGTTCAAGCGGCGTTTTATCGATACCGATCGTTTGGTTGTGCGTCGATGTGGCAAGTCGGTGACCGAGATATTTGAGACCGAGGGCGAGGACCGTTTTCGCGAGCTCGAGACCTCGGCACTCCGTTCGCTTCAAAGCGAGCGCAGCCTGCTGGTGTCGTGCGGGGGTGGCATCGTCGAGACGCCGGTGAACATTGAACTGATGCACGAGATGGGTACATGCGTGTACCTCGAAGGCGACTTTGAGGACTCGTTGCGCCAGATTCGCCGTTCTGATACCCGGCCCGATTTCCGCTCGCCCGAGCACGCTGCGCGCCTGTTTGAGCATCGCCGTCCGCTGTATCGCCGGGCCGCCGATATTACCCTTGATATTCGCAACAAGTCCTTCGAGGACGTTTCCTACCTTTGTGCCGAGATGCTTTTGGAGCGTGGACTGCTATGATTCGCCGTCAACTGATCAATTTCCAAAATCGCAGTGTCGATGTTCGCGTCGGCTTTAACGCTTTTAGTGAGCTGTCGCGTATGTTTGCCTCGGCCGTGGGCAAGCCCAAGCGTGCGATGGTTGTCTGGAACAGCGCTGTTTCCGACCGCTTTGGCGAGATCGTTGAGCACGCTCTGGTCGATGCCGGTTTTGCCGTGTCGCTGCTCGTCCTCGAGGTTTCACCTGCTGGTGCTACGCTTGCCGATGCCGATACCGTCTTTCGCGCCCTGTCGGCTAACGGCATTACCTGCGACGATCTCGTTGTCGCTGTCGGCGACACGGCGACCTGCTCGGTCGTTTGCTGGTGTGCCAATCAGTGGTGCGGTCGCACCGAGTGCGCCTTGCTGCCGACGACGTTCGACGCCATGCTCACGGTCGCGACGACCATGAAGCCCCTCGTCGCCTCGTCCGCGCATGCGCTTCCCGCTATCGCGTTCCGTCCCGAGCCGGGCTTGGTCGTGTGTGACCTCGACCTTGTTCGCGAGGCGGACCCCGAGGACCTCAAGCTCGGCTATGCGGTACTTGTTGGCACCATGCTTTCGAGCAGCAAGTCCCGCTGGAATCAGTTTACCGAGACCGTTCCCGAGATTCTCGCGGGCGAGGAGGTCGCGCTCGTCAATGCCGTTCAGTGGTCTCAGACTGCCCGCAAGGACGTACTGATGGCTACGAATCCCAGCGCCCGCCATGCGCTCGATTTTGGCAAGACGGGGGAGCGTACCCTGCGCGCCTGCTTGGGCGATGCCGCTTCGCAGGTGCCTGCCTACCAGCTGTTGTCCGAGGGCATGCGCTTTGAGGCGCGCCTAGCACACGATGCCTGCGACTTCGATATCGATTACGTCTTCGAGGTCGATGACTGCCTGGAGGACTTTGGTATCGAGGAGCTTGCCTTCGATCTGGAGCCTGCCGCATATATCGAGGAGTTCCGCAGGCAGCAGTTTGTCCGCTCGAACCGCAGCATGTTGCCGCTGCCCGCGGCACTCGGCGCCATTCGTCTAACGAGCGTTGAGGACGAGGTTCTCGACCGCCATGCTCACGCCTACTTGGCTTCTCGCAAAGAACTTCTCTAAGATTTATTGACATCCATCGTCTTTCGTATCATGTTGAGGGGCGGGTTTTCAATCGGTTGCGGATTGCATGCGATTCCATCGTTCGGTTGAGACCCGTCCCGTCTTTATGGAGACAACAAGAAAGGAATCTGCATGTCTGAGTTTGCTGCCGGTCCTGCCGGTCGTATCGAGCGTGTCCGTGCCCTGATGGCTGAGCGCGGCTACGATGCTATCGTGGTGCGCGACGAGGCCAACCTTCGTTGGCTCACGGGCGTGAAGGGCGTCTTCGATTACACCTTCGAGTTCCCGCACGCTGCGTTTATTACGGCTGACCAGTGCCTGTTCCATACCGACTCGCGCTACCTCAACAGCTTTGAGGAGAACACGCCTGCCGGCAGCCCCTGGGTCTACGACATGGACGAAGGCACCATCCCCGGTTGGGTCGCCGGCAAGATCGCGGCCAACAAGTGCCGCGTCTGCGCTGTCGAGGACGACATGCAGATTAACTTCTACCAGGGTATTCAGCGTGGCCTTGAGGATCGTTCCGTCGCCTGCATGCTGCCGCTGATGCATGATGACATTCGCAAGATGCGCGCCATCAAGGACGCCGAGGAGATCGAGCTCATGCGCCATGCGCAGTCGATTACCGACGCCGCCTTCCAGCACATGCTCGGATTTATTAAACCCGGCATGACCGAGAAGCAGGTTCGCAACGAGCTCGAGAACTTTATGTTCGCCAACGGCGCCGACAGCTTGGCCTTCGGCTCCATCGTGGCGAGCGGCCCCAATACCGCCAACCCGCATGCCGTCCCGAGCGACCGCGTGATCGAGAAGGGCGACTTCGTTCTCATGGATTACGGCGCGGGCTACTGCGACTATCGCTCCGATATGACGCGTACCGTCGTGATGGGCGAGCCCACGCAGGAGCAGCTCGACCTGTACGCGCTCGTGCGCCGTACGCACGAGGAGTGCGTCGCCGCCATCCATCCGGGCGTCGAGGGCAACGACATTTTCAAGCTTTCCAAGAAGATCATTGGCGATGCCGGCTATGGTGATTACTACAACCATGGTCTGGGCCACGGCGTGGGCATTGACATCCACGAGCTGCCTAACTTCAACCGCAGCAAGAACATCATCGAGGTCGGCTCGGTTATCACCATGGAGCCCGGCGTGTACCTGCCCGGTGTGGGCGGCGTGCGCCTGGAGGACTACGGCGTGGTCACCGAGAACGGCTACGAGCCCTTCACCAAGACGCCGCATGACCTTCACGTCATCGATTGCTAGTCTACTTCGGTAGATAGTTTGGGCGGGGCCTCCGGAGCAATTCGGACGCCCCGCGTTCTCTTTTTATGCGCTCGCTGCAGGCGCCGTCTGCAAGTGTATAATTTCGCTCGTATGTAATTTGGACGCTTGTGCGTTCTGCCCATAACAAGAAAGGTCGCTATGCCTACCATTTCTACCGCCGACTTCAAGAACGGCCTCGGTCTCCGCATTAAGGACAAGGTCTACACCATCGTCGAGTTCCAGCATGTCAAGCCGGGCAAGGGCGGCGCGTTTGTGCGCTACAAGACCCGCGACATCAAGAGCGGCCGCGTCGTCGAGAACACCTGCAACGCCGGCACCAAGTTCGAGAGCGTCATGCTCACCACCCGTGAGTTCCAGTACCTCTACAACGATGGCACCGACTACATCTTCATGGACAACGAATCCTATGAGCAGGTTCCCGTTCCCGAGGACATGGTGGGCGAGAACTCCAAGTGGCTGCGCGAGAACGACATCTGCCAGCTGCTCTTCGCCGACGATGAGCTCATGGGCGTGACTCCGCCGATGTTCATCGAGACCACCATCGTCCAGACCGACCCGGGCTTTAAGGGCGACACCGTCCAGGGTTCCACCAAGCCGGCCACGATCGACACCGGCGCTGTCATCCAGGTCCCCATGTACCTCAACGAGGGCGAGGTCATCAAGGTTGACACCCGCGACGGCAAGTTCGTCTCCCGCGTCTAGCAACCAACTCTTCTAGGAGGACTCATGCCCCAGGAAATCAAGATTGACGGCATCGGCATTTCGCCCGATGTTCTGACCGCCATCGTCTCGCGCGCCGTGTCCGATGTCGAGGGCATCGCCTCCGTTGGCGTCAAGGACCTTGCCACCAACCTTGTCTCCATGATGCTCTCGTCCAAGGCCCCGGCTTCCGAGCCGGCGGTTGAGACCGAGGTCGTCGGCGACAAGCTCGCACTCACCGTGCGCGTTGTGGTGTTCTTTGGCTATCCGTTCAAGAAACTCGCCGAGGCCGTTCGCGCTGCCGTGGTCGCTGCCATCGATGCCCAGGTGGGCGTTGAGGTCGAGCGCGTTGACGTTTGCATCGACGGCCTCGTTTTCCCCAAGGAGTAACCTTTGAGCCTTAAGGTTTATCGCGGGCGTACGCTTGCCCGCAGTCAGGCGCTGCAGCTGCTGTTCCAGGCCGAGGCCACGGACAGTCCGCTCGAGCGCGTCCTCGAGGGCGATTTCCTGATCTCGAAGGGCCCCCTCGACCCCTATGCGCTGGAGCTGTGCCGCGGTGCCTACGAGCATATCGATCGCATCGACTGTGCCCTGCGCGCCGTCGCCAAGAACTGGGATCTTATGCGCATGCCCGGCGCCGACCGCAATCTGCTGCGTATCGCCGTCTACGAGATGCGCTTCCTCACCGACGAAGAGGTCTCGGACGCTATCGTGATCAACGAGGCCGTCGAACTTGCCAAGGCCTATGGCACCGACCAGTCCGCGTCGTTCGTCAACGGCGTGCTGGGCAAGATCGCGCGCAGCGAGGAGTTGCCGGGCGAGGACCTGTACCAGGAACTGCTGGCCGAGGATCGCGCTCGCGAGGAGGCCCAGGCTGCTGAGGCTGCCGCCAAGGTCGCTGCCGCTCAGGCTACCGCCGGTGTACTTGCCGAGGATGTGGACGCTGCTGAGGCCGTCGAGTCCGACTCCGTCGAGGAGTAGCCATGCCAGAGGGTTCTGTCCGCAACTTTGACGAGATCTCGGACCGTCTGGACCAGATCATCGCTACCGTTCGCTCCAAGGATACGTCCTTGGAGCGTTCACTCGATCTGTTTGACGAAGCGATTGAGCTGGGCTCCCGCGCGGTCGATATGGTCGACAAGTTTGAGCTGACGCCGCGTGAGGCCGATAAGCTCGAGCAGGAATACGATGAGGATGCGGCAAACGAATCCCAGGATAGCTAGCCGCATCTCCGGATACGAATGGTTGATGGCATTCATGAAACGCGTGCGTCTTGATGACGAACTGATTTCACAGGGCATCTGCGCCGATCGCGCGGATGCCCTTCGCACTCTTATGGCCGGCTTGGTTTCGAGCGGCGGTGAGCGTTTGACCTCTCCGGGGCTCAAGGTGACGCCGGGCCTGCCGCTGCACGTTAAGGGGCGCATTCCGTACGTTGGGCGCGGCGGCCTTAAGCTTGAGGGTGCGCTCGATGCGTTTTGTATCGACCCCACGGGCCTTGCCTGCCTGGACGTAGGCTGCTCTACCGGCGGCTTTACCGATTGCCTGCTCAAGCGCGGAGCTGCGACCGTTGTCTCGGTGGACGTTGGTCGCGCACAGTTCGATTGGTCGTTGCGTCAGGACGATCGCGTGACGCTGCATGAGCGCACCAACGTGACGCAGCTGCCTGAGCTTGGCTATGCCGGCGCCATCGACCTGGCTGTTTGTGATGTCTCGTTTACCAGCATCGCGAACATTATCGATGCGGTGCTGGCGTGCCTGAAGCCTTCGGGTTCGTTCTGCACGCTCGTAAAGCCCCAGTTTGAGGCGCCGGCTGCGCTGGTGGGCGAGGGCGGTATCGTGACCGACCCCGCCGTCCGCCGCGATACGCTCGTGGCGGCGATTGAGCTTTTTGCCGCCAAGGGCCTGTTTCCGCTTGACGTGTGCGTGTCGCCCATCCATGGCGCTAAGGGCAACGTTGAGTTTTTCCTGTACGGCACAAGGTTTGCCCCTGGTGAACGCACCGACGATGAGCTGCAATCCCAGGTATCGGCTTTGAGCGAGAAAGCTGCAACGCTATGAAGGTCTTTCTGGTTCCCAATTACTACAAGCAAGAGGCGGTCGAGAGCGGCCTGATGCTCGAGCTTTGGCTTTCGCGCCAGGGCTACGAGGTCGCATGGGCTGCCGACCAGCGATCGAAGATTCAAAGCACGCCTGATATTGATGGCTCAGATCTGGTCATTACGCTCGGCGGCGACGGTACGTTGCTGCGCGCTGCCCGCATTCTCAACCATCGCGAGATTCCTATCCTTGGTCTTTCCTATGGTCACCTGGGCTTTTTAACTGCTGCGAGCCCCGAGGAGCGCGACATTCTGCAGGTCGTGAGCGATGCTCTGTCCGGTGAGCTGCACGTGAGCCGCCGCGCCACCATCGCCGCGGATATCGTGTCCGTGCGCGACGATGGCACGAAGGATGTCGTGCGCACGTTTGCCCTCAACGATATGGCACTTACGCGCGGCCCCCTGTCCGATATGGTTGAGTTTGACATCACGGTGTCCGGCCATCATATCGATCGCCTGCGCGGCGACGGTGTCGTCGTTTCGACGGCGACCGGCTCCACCGGCTATGCGCTTTCCGCCGGCGGTCCCATTGTCAGCCCCGATTACACGGGTATGGTCTGTGTGCCCATCGCCCCGCATACCATTCAGGCTCGCGCTTTTTTGACCTCGCCGAGTGATGTCGTCGAGATCTTTATGTCCGATGATCGCCCGAGCGTGCCGGCGATTGCCATCGACGGACAGTTTATTACCTGCGATGGCACGGTCGAGAGCGTGGCCGTGCGCCGTGGTCCCGGCGACGTGCTGCTGCTTGATTACGGTCCCGAGAGCTTCTATAACTCGGTGAGCCGCGTGTTCTATGGAGTGCGCCATGATCGATGAGCTGCAGGTTTCCAACATCGCGCTCATTCGCGAGGCGACGTTGGTTCCGAGTGCGGGCCTAACGGTTTTGACCGGCGAGACCGGCGCCGGCAAGACCGCGCTGCTCTCGGCCCTCAAGCTTATTTTGGGCGAGCGCGCGGATTCGTCGACGGTGCGCGAGGGCGAGGCGCTGGCGAGCGTCGAGGCGCGCCTGTTCGACGGTCCGCACGACACGGAGGGGTTCACCGTACAGCGTAGCCTTTCTGCCGAGGGCCGCAGCCGCGTAAAAATTGACGGCCGCATCGCCAGCGTGCGTGAGCTTTCGGAGCGCGTCGGCGTGATGATGGATCTTTGCGGTCAGCACGAGCACCAGCGCCTCCTCGATCCGGCGCATCACGTTGCCATGGTCGATGCCTGGGCTGGTCGCTCTGCGCTCGAGGCGCTCGACCGTTACCGTGCCTGCTTCAAGGCTTCGCGTGACGCCGCCAAGGAGCTTCGCCGTGTGGAGGAAGCCTCACGCGCGCAGGGGAGCCGTGTCGAGGAGGCGCGCTTTGCCCTCGAGCGCATCGGCGAGGTCGACCCCAAGCCGGGCGAGTATGAGGAACTCGAGGAACTGCTGCCGCGCTCCGAACATGCCGAGGTACTGGTCGCCACTGCTAACGATGCCCATGCATCACTTGCCGCCGAAGGGGGAGCGCTCGATGCCGTGAACAGCGCCGTGGCAGAGCTTTCCCGTATGGCTACCGTCGATCGCAAACTGGGCGACATTGCCGATGCGCTTTCGGATGCCTGTATCTCCCTTGAGGATAGCGCGAACGAGCTTCGTGCCTATCGCGATGGCGTCGCCTTCGACCCGCGCGAGCTCGCTCGCATGCGTGAGCGGTATTCCGACCTCAAGGGCCTGTTGCGTCAGTGGGGTCCCACCATGGACGATGTTTTTGCCATGCGCGATCGCTCGCAAGAGCTGCTGTCCTTGGTCGATGATGGCGATGAACAGATCAAAAAGGCGCGTGAATCACTTGGTGCTGCCGAGCGCGAGTTGTTTGCCGCTGCCAAGGCGCTTAAGCGCGCTCGCAATACGGCTGCCCCGCGCTTCTGCCACGAGGTTGGTCGTCAGATGGCACGCTTGGAGATGGGCGGCGCCGAGCTCGTTTGGGAGTCGCGTGATCTTCCGCGCGCCGAGTGGACGCCGGCGGGTCCTTCGAGCTACGAGCTTTTGTATCGCAGCGGTGCCGGCTTGACGCCGCGACCCCTGCGCCGCATTGCGTCGGGCGGCGAGCTCAGCCGCGTTATGCTGGCAAGCAAGGTTGTCCTCGGTAACGCGGACGGTGTTGATACACTGGTGTTTGACGAGGTCGATGCTGGTGTCGGTGGCTCTACGGCGCGTGCACTCGCGGGCGTGCTGGCAGATCTCGCCGCTACGCATCAGGTGATTGTCGTAACCCACTTGGCGCAAGTCGCCGTCATGGCTGACAAGCATTATGTCGTCAGCAAGGAACCGGGCGATGTTCCCCAGACGCATTTGGACGAGGTAACTGGCGAAGCGCGTACCGCCGAGATCGCCCGCATGTTGAGCGGCGATCAGTCCGAGGCAAGCTTGGCCCACGCAAAGCAGATGCTCGAAGAAGTTCGAGGCTAGGTCGTATCAGCGGTGTTGGTGGGACAAAATAGACTGAAATTTTTTGTCCCACTACGCGTTTTACTCAACGACCTTGTCCGGCTGGATGAGCTCCTCGTAGTAGCTGATATGTTCGCGAGCGTCTTCAATCTCGGGCAGCAGGAAGTTGTAGATAACTTCGATGATCATCGTGGCGCTGATCTTGGAGAACGCAAAGTCACCCGTCGTCAGCAGCGCCTCGTGGTTGACGGTATTAAAAGTGTAGTCTGCCAGGCGCGCGAGTGGAGACTTGCTGTCGCTGCTGATGACGACTACGGTGGCACCGCAGTCGCGAGCTGCTTTTGCCATGCGATTCAGTCGGCGCGATTTGCCGGAGTTTGAGATGAGCACGATGACGTCACCGGGGCGCAACGTGAGTGCAAAGCCGATTGATGTCTCGCTAATGGTGCTCGCCATGCAGCGCAGGCCCAGCTGCGAAAACTTAAACGTCGCATCGAGCGCGACTGCGTTCGTATTGCCCACAGCCGCAAACTCAATAACCCCTGCATACTTAAGGGCATGTACAACAGCCGCCAGCGTATCGTGGTCGATCCCGTCGATGGTCGCATTAAGCTCGCTCACCTTTGCAGCCAGGATGTTTTTAAGGCTCTGCTCCATGTTGTCGAGCGAGACTTCGTCAGTCAGGCCCTCGTTGCGCTGACTCTCCAAGTCGCGCGCCAACGAAAACTGAAAGCTGCGGAAGCTGCCAAAGCCCAGCTTGCGGCAGAAGCGCGAAACCGTCGCCTCGGACGTGGCGGCCGTCAGGCGCGGCGCCTCGGACTGGTGCTCCAATATATAGTCGACAATGCGCTGCTCGGACTCGCTGTATCCCTGGTGGGTACTAATGAGGGAAAGTGCGCTCTTGCTACTATCGGTCATGGATGGCTCCTGGTTGGCATGAAAAATGGACTCGTTTGTAATGTCATAGTATAGGGGGATTTTCAATTACAAGATACACCTTGCCGTTTCAAGTGTTGATGGTAAACTTTCATTTACCGTTTACGGTTATGAAAGAACCTTTCACCGGAGAATTGCGCCTTGTCTCTTCTCACGCGGACGGTAGGTTGGTATCTTTCAGTTGTGGAAAAGCGCGCAAGGACGCGCGTGTAGGGGAGCGCCTGTGGGCGCAGTACTCAAGAAGGAGGGACACATGGCTAAGTTTGACATCATCGCCGCCACCGGTTGCCCGACCGGTATCGCGCACACCTTCATGGCGAAGGAGGCGCTAGAGAAGGCAGCTGCCGAGCGCGGTCTGACCATTAAGGTCGAGACCCATGGCCAGGTCGGTGTCGAGAACGAGCTCACCAAGAGCGAGATCGCTGGCGCCAAGGCCGTTGTCGTCGCAGCCGATAAGGATGTCCAGGCTGAGCGTTTCGCCGGCAAGCCCATGGTTTCCGTTGGTGTTTCCAAGGCCCTGTCTGTTGAGGCCGCCGGTAAGCTGATTGACCGCGCGCTCGCCGCCAAGAGCGACGGCACGGTTGCAGCCGCTGCCGATGTCGAGGACGAGGTCGAGGAGAAGGAGTCTATCGGCCACGTCATCTATAAGCACCTTATGAACGGCGTCAGCCATATGCTGGTCTTCGTCGTTGCCGGTGGTGTTCTGACCGCCGTCTCGTTCCTGTGGGGCATTACGTCTTTCGATTCGACTGCGTCTGACTACAACAGCTTTGCTGCGATGCTCAAGATCATCGGCGGCATCGCCATGAACCTCATGGTTCCGGTGCTTTCCGCCTACATCGCCGAATCCATCGGCAAGCGTCCTGCGCTCGTCCCCGGTTTTGTTGCCGGTATGATCGCCATCCAGGGCCTGCCTGTTAACGCCGAGACCGGTATGATCGACGCCGGTGGCGCCGGCGTGGGTTTCGGCTTCCTGGGCGGCATCGTCGGCGGCTTCCTCGCCGGCTATGTCATCCTGCTGCTCGAGAAGGTCTTTGCCGGTCTGCCCAAGAACCTGGACGGCCTCAAGGCCATCTTCCTGTACCCGCTGTTCTCGACGGCTATCGTCGGCCTGGTCATGCTCGGTATTTCCGGCCCCATGGCTGCCATCAACACCGCCATGATGGACTTCCTCAAGGGCCTGTCCGCCTCTGGCGCCGTTGTCCTGGGTCTTGCCATCGGCTGCATGTGCGCCTTTGACATGGGTGGCCCGGTCAACAAGGCTGCTTACGTCACCGGTACCGCTATGCTCACCGAGGCACTGGCTGCTGGCGTTGGCACCGATACCTACAACTTCGGCACCAACTTCATGGCTGCCGTCTCCGCCGCTTGCATCGTTCCGCCGCTGATCACCACCTTCGCCGTCGTTGTCGGCAAGAAGTACTTCAGCCAGGAGGATCACGACGCCGGTATCGTCAACCTCATCCTTGGTTGCACCCACATCACCGAGGGCGCCATTCCGTTCATGACCAAGAACATCTGGCCCGTCATGCCCATCATGATGCTCGGTTCCTCTATCGCTTCGATCCTGACCATTATGTTCAACGTTCACGACCCGGCGCCTCACGGTGGCTTCCTGGTCCTGCCCGTTGTCGAGAACGGTCCGCTGTGGGTCCTCGCGATCCTCATCGGCGCTGTGGTCGGTGGCATCCTGTTCGTGGCCTTCAAGAAGTACGACTTCGAGAAGAACCAGAAGGCCGCTCCTGCAGCCAAGCCGGTTGAGGCTCCCAAGGCCGCTGCCGTCGAGGCCCCCAAGGCCGAGGCTGCCGACTTCGTGAAGGTCGAGAATGTCTTTGTCGCCGAGGACTTCGCTTCTCGTGACGAGGCTCTGAGCTTCGTTTCCAACCAGGCCGTCAAGGCCGGTATCGCAAGCGACGCCGACGCCGTGATGAACGCCTTCCTGGCCCGCGAGGCCGAGGGCACCACGGGCATGATGGAGGGCTTCGCCATCCCGCATGCCAAGTCCGACGCCATTACCGAGGCTGCCGTCATCGTCGTCAAGGACGAATCCGGCGTGACCGGTTGGGACACCATGGACGGCGCTCCCGTCAACGTGGCTATCGCCCTGCTCATCCCCGGTGCACAGGCTGGCACCACGCACCTCAAGATCCTGTCCAAGGTCGCCGAGGCGCTCATGGACGAGGACTTCCGTGGCACCGTCAAGGGTTCCACCGACGCCGCCGAGATCGCCAAGACGATCAACGCCCGCCTGGTCTAATTCCGCAGTACGCGAATAACATCGCCCCCTGTAACAAAGGCGAGGACTCCCTACGGGTCCTCGCCTTTTTTCATACCACCCGGCACTCAGGGACGTTCCTTTTCTGCCGGCACCCCGGGACACTCCTTAGTACCCAACAGGGCATAAATAGCCCTCATCGAGTGAATCACCCACGCGAACAATAATTCAGCCAGAATTCCTTTTGCACGATATTTCTTGGACGGAAGCATGTTCCCGCAGCTCGCCTGCCGGGCGGGGCGGTTAAGTTTGTCGCGAGTTCCGCACGCAAAGGAAAGCACTTA
>OOCL01001680.1_pt1 | contig 12080 bp, 6 predicted proteins | sample 1671211 | NCBI WGS metagenome assembly OOCL01 (sample SAMN06348133, study PRJEB24527) | human gut metagenome | biome: human gut; feature: ankylosing spondylitis patient; material: feces | host: Homo sapiens | place: China | collected 2015-10 | reverse complement strand
GGAGGCCATGCCGCCGATCATCATGCCCGCCTGGCAGAAGGGGACGCCGCAGTTCATGCACCGGGCGCCCTGCTGGCGCCGGATCTCCTCCGGCAGGGGAAGGTGGAACTCCTCCCAGTCCCGGACCCGCTCCGCCGCGGGCCGGCGGCCATCCTCCCGGCGGGTATATTCCAAAAAGCCGGTGGGTTTTCCCATGTTGTCCAGCCTCCTCTCAAGCTCTGGTATTGGCGTAGAACGCCTCGATCTCCGCCTGCTGACGGGTCATGCCTTTCTCCTCGTACTGGGCGATGGACCGAAGCATCCGGTCGTAGTCCCGGGGCATGACCTTCTTGAAGCAGGGGACGTAGGAGTGGAAGGCCGCCAGGATCTTCTTCCCCCGGGGGGAGCCGGTGGCGGCCACATGGGCCTCAATGAGGGAGCGGAGCTCGGCGATGTCGTGAGGCTCCGTCAGGGTGTCCGTCATCACCTGGTCCTTGTTGAGGCGCATATAGAGGTCGTGCTTTTCGTCCAGCACATAGGCGATGCCGCCGGACATCCCGGCTGCGAAGTTCTTTCCCGTGGGGCCAAGAATCACGCAGCGGCCGCCGGTCATGTACTCGCAGCCATGGTCCCCCACGCCCTCCACCACGGCGATGGCGCCGGAGTTGCGGACGCAGAACCGCTCGCCGGCCATCCCGTTGATGAACGCCTGGCCGGAGGTGGCGCCGTACAGAGCCACGTTGCCCACGATGATGTTCTCGCCGGGGTCGAAGGTGCTGTCCTTGGGTGGATAGAGTACCAGCTTGCCGCCGGAGAGGCCCTTGCCCAGCCCATCGTTGCAGTCGCCCTCCAGCTCCAGGGTCAGTCCTTTGGGGATGAAGGCGCCGAAGGACTGGCCTCCGCCGCCATGGCAGGTGATGACATAGCTGTCGTCCGGCAGGGAGTCCCCGCACTGCCGGGTGATCTCGGCGCCGAACAGCGTGCCGAAGGCCCGGTCCGTGGAGGAGACGGTGAGCTCCAACCGGCCGGTCCGCTTCCCCTTCAGCGTCTTGCCCAGTTTGGCCAGCAGCACGCTCTCATCCAGGGTCCGCTCCAGATGGAAGTCGTAAACATCTCCGGGATTGAAGTGGGACGGCCCGCCGCTCCAGGGATTTTCCAGCAGGCTGCGGAGGTCCAGGGTCTCCGCCCGGTGGGTCACCAGCTTCTCCCGGACCCGCAGTAGGTCACTGCGGCCCACCAGTTCATCCACGGTGCGGATGCCCAGGGCCGCCATATACTCCCGCAGCTCCTGGGCCACGAATTCCATGAAGTTCACCACGTACTCCGGCTTGCCGGAGAAGCGGGACCGGAGCTGGGGATTCTGGGTGGCAATGCCCGCCGGGCAGGTGTCCAGGTTGCACACCCGCATCATGCAGCAGCCTAGGGCCACCAGGGGCGCGGTGGCAAAGCCGAATTCCTCCGCCCCCAGCATACAGGCGATGGCCACATCCCGCCCGGTCATCAGCTTGCCGTCGGCCTCCAGGGCCACCTGGCTCCGCAGACCGTTGGCGATCAGGGCTTGGTGGGCCTCCGCCACGCCCAGCTCCCAGGGCAGGCCCGCCCCGTGGATGGAGCTGCGGGGCGCGGCGCCGGTGCCGCCGTCATGGCCGGAGATCAGCACCACCTGGGCACCGGCCTTGGCCACGCCGGCGGCGATGGTGCCAACCCCCGCCTCGCTGACCAGCTTCACGCTGATCCGGGCCCGGCGGTTGGCGTTTTTCAGGTCATAGATCAGCTGGGCCAGGTCCTCGATAGAGTAGATGTCGTGGTGAGGCGGCGGAGAGATCAGTGTCACGCCGGGGGTGGAGCACCGGGTCCTGGCAATCCAGGGATAGACCTTTTTCCCGGGCAGATGGCCGCCCTCGCCGGGCTTGGCACCCTGAGCCATCTTGATCTGGATCTCCTGGGCGCTGGTGAGGTAGGCGCTGGTAACGCCGAACCGGCCGGAGGCTACCTGCTTGATGGCGGAGCACCGCTCATCGCGCAGGCGCGCCGCGTCCTCGCCGCCCTCGCCGGAGTTGGACTTGCCGCCGATGCGGTTCATGGCGATGGCCAGGCACTCGTGGGCCTCCTGGGAGATGGAGCCGTAGCTCATGGCGCCGGTTTTGAATCGCTTGACAATGGACGCCACAGACTCCACCTCGTCGATGGAGATGCCGCCGCTCTCATCGAACTGGAAGTCCAGCAGCCCCCGCAGGGTATGGGGCTTGTCCGGGGTATCCACCAGGGCGGTATAGGCCTTGAAGGCCTGGTAATCCCCTTCCCGGGCCGCCTTTTGCAGCAGCAGGATGGTCCGGGGGTTGTACATGTGGTCTTCCTTGTCGGGGCCGGAGCGCAGCTTGTGGATGCCCGTGGAATCCAGCGTGGTGTCGTAGCCAAGACCCAGGGGGTCGAAGGCCTGGTTGTGGTTCCACTCCACGCCCTCCTCGATCTCTGCCAGGCCGATACCCTCCACCCGGCTGACTGTGTTGGTGAAGTACTTGTCCACCACGTCCCGGTTGATGCCCAGGCACTCGAAGATCTGGGCGGACTGGTAGGACTGGATGGTGGAGATGCCCATTTTGGAGGCGATCTTCACGATGCCGTGGAGGATGGCGCTGTTGTAGTCGTTGACGGCCGCAGTGGGATCCTTATCCAGCATCCCCAGGGTCACCAGCTCCTCTACGCACTCCTGGGCCAGATAGGGGTTGATGGCCTGGGCGCCGTAGCCCAGGAGGGTGGCGAAGTGGTGGACGTCCCGGGGCTCGGCGCTCTCCAGGATCATGGAGACTGCGGTGCGCTTTTTCGTCCGCACCAGATACTGCTCCAAGGCGGACACCGCCAGCAGGGAGGGGATGGCTACATGGTTCTCGTCCACCCCCCGGTCTGACAGGATCAGGATGTTGGTGCCATTCTTGTAGGCCCGGTCCACGTTGACGAACAGCCGGTCCAGGGCATTGGCCAAGGGAGAGCCCTTGTAGTACAGCAGGGAGATGGTCTCCACATGGAAGCCAGGCCGGTCCATGTAGCGGATCTTCATCAGATCCACGGAGGTGAGGATGGGGTTGTGGATCTGGAGGACTGTGCAGTTCTCCGCTCTTTCCTCCAGCAGATTGCCGCCGGAGCCCACATACACCGTGGTGTCGGTGACGATCTCCTCGCGGATGGCGTCCATGGGCGGGTTGGTCACCTGGGCGAAGAGCTGCTTGAAGTAGCTGAACAGGGGCTGGTGCTTTTCCGACAGCACCGCCAGCGGTGTGTCCACGCCCATGGCGGAGGTGGGCTCCGCCCCACCCCGGGCCATGGGGAGGATGGCGTCCTTCACCTCCTCATAGGTGTAGCCGAAGGCCTTGTACAGCCGGTCCCGCCGCTCCTGGGAGGACCGCTCCACACGCCGGTTGGGGATGGGAAGATCCCGCAGGTATACCAAGTGGGCATCGAGCCACTCGCCGTAGGGCTGCTGGCGGGCGTACCGCTCCTTGACCTCGGCGTCGTCTACCAGTCGACCGGCAGTCAGGTCTGCCAGCAGCATCCGCCCCGGCTGGAGCCGGGACTTCTTCACGATCTTCTCCGGCGGGATGTCCAGCACCCCCACCTCGGAGGAGAGAATCAGCTGCTTGTCGGTAGTGAGATACCACCGGCAGGGGCGCAGGCCGTTCCGGTCCAGCACCGCGCCCACCGTGTCCCCATCGGAGAACACGATGGCCGCCGGGCCGTCCCAGGGCTCCATCATGGTGGCATAGTAGTGGTAGAAGTCCCGCTTCTCCCGGCTCATTTTCCGGTCGTTGGCCCAGGGTTCCGGGATGCACATCATCACCGCCTGGGGCAGTGGGATGTCGTTCATCATCAGAAATTCCAGGGTGTTGTCCAGCATGGCGGAGTCGGAGCCGCTCTGGTCTACCACCGGCAGGATCTTGTCCATGTCCGCCTCCAGTACGGCCGAGTGCATAGTCTCCTCCCTGGCCAGCATCCGGTCCACGTTGCCCCGGATGGTGTTGATTTCACCGTTATGGAGGATGTAGCGGTTGGGATGGGCCCGCTCCCAGCTGGGGGTGGTGTTGGTGGAGAACCGGGAGTGGACCAGGGCGATGGCGCTCTCACAATCCGGCTCCGTCAGGTCCGTGTAGAACTTCCGCAGCTGCCCCACCAGGAACATGCCCTTGTACACGATGGTCCGGCTGGAGAAGGAGCAAATGTAGGTGTTCACATTGGATTGCTCGAACTCCCGGCGGACCACATACAGCTTCCGGTCAAAGTCCAGGCCACGGGCGCAGTCTACAGGCCGGGCCACAAAGCACTGGCAGATGCAGGGCATACAGTCCAGGGCCTTCCGGCCCAGCACCTCCGGATGGGTGGGCACATCCCGCCAGCCCAGGAAGTCCAGCCCCTCCTTGGACGCGATGATCTCCAGCATCTTCTGGGCCTGGGCCCGCTTCAGCGCGTCTGCGGGGAAGAAGAACATGCCCACGCCATAATCCCGGGGGCCGCCCAGGGCGATGCCCTCGGCGGAGGCCGCCTTCACCATCAGCTTGTGTGGCACCTGAATCATCAGCCCCACGCCGTCACCGGTCTCGCCGGTGGCGTCTTTACCTGCCCGGTGCTCCAGCTTTTCCACGATCTTCAGGGCACTGTCCACTGTGGCGTGGGACGGCGTGCCCTTCAAATTCACCACGGCGCCGATGCCGCAGGCGTCGTGCTCCCACAGGGGATCATAGATATTGTGTATGTTCTGCGCTGGTCCACTCATTGGGACTGCCTCCCTTGTCGTTTCATCGTCAGGCTTCAGCCTGTTGTGTACCGCTCCAGGATCAGCCGGGCGGTCTCTGCAAGCCGCAGCCCCGTGTCCATGCTGTACTTCTGCAGAAAGCGGTGGGCCTCCGCCTCGCTCATGAGGTTTACCTCCATCAGCACCGCCTTGGCCCGGCAGATCAGCCGCTCCTCCTCGGCACTTCGCTGGATATGAAGCCGGGAAGCCGGGGCGCCGCCTGCAAGGACTCCCTGGGCCAGATCCAGCGAGGCGAAGAACTCCGCCCGGGAGGAGGGGACGGCCAACTTGATGAGGTTCCTGTCCCCGCACAGCTCCAGATTCCCGGGAGAGGAGATGACCAGCACCGGGGCGATGCCCGTGAGGTCCACGGCCAGCATCTCCGCAGTCATGTCCCGCAGCCGGAAACCGCAGATGACGACGGCTCCGCCCAGCTTCCGGGCGGCTCGGATGGTTTCCGCGCCGCTGAAGCAGGAGATGGACGGCGCGAGGCCGCCGGAGCCCAGAATGCGGGTGATCTGGGCGTGGGCTTTCTCAGAGGCAAACGCCAATATGATCCTGTCCATGGAATTTGCCCCCCTCCTCTCTCTGCGGCCCTGTCAGAAGGGCCGGCAGGTCAGTACGCCACCAGATACTGTTCCAGCTCCCACTGGGACACCTGGGCGGCGTACGACCGGCACTCCCGACGCTTTCCGGCCAGATACTGCTCCGTCACGTGGGCACCTAGCGCGTCCGTAATGACGCTGTCTGCCTCCAGGGCCCGGACGGCCTCCTCCAGAGAGCCGGGGAGCCGCTGGATGCCGGAGGCGTCTCCCACCTCGTAAAGGTTGCCGGTGAGGGGGGCGGGGGGCGTCATCTGCTGCTCGATCCCGTCCAGTCCCGCGGCAAGGCACGCCGCCAGGGCCAGATAGGGGTTGCAGGCGGGATCAGGGCTCCGCAGCTCCACCCGGGTGCTGTTTCCCCGCGGTGTTGGAATGCGGACCAAGGCGGAGCGGTTGCCGGTGGACCAGGCCAGATGGCAGGGGGCTTCGTAGCCGGGCACCAGCCGCTTGTAGCTGTTCACCAGTGGATTGGTGACGGCACAGCATCCCCGTACGTGTCCCAGCAGTCCCGCGATGAACTGATAGGCCAGCGGGGACAGGTGCCGGGGATCCGCCTCGTCATAGAAGGCATTTTTCCCATCCCGAAACAGGGACATATTTACGTGCATGCCGCTGCCGGCGGCGCCGCTGACGGGCTTGGGCATGAAGGTGGCGTGGAGGCCGTTCTTCTGGGCCAGGGTCTTCACCGCCAGCTTGAAGGTCATGATCTTGTCCGCACAGTCCAGGGCTTCATCGTACTTGAAGTCGATCTCATGCTGGCCCCGGGCGCACTCATGGTGGCTGGCCTCGATCTCAAAGCCCATCTGCTCTAGGGCCATGCAGATCTCCCGCCGGGTGCCCTCCCCGTGGTCCAGGGGGCCCAGATCGAAGTAGCCCGCCTCGTCGTTGGTACGGGTGGTGGGCTTGCCCTCGTCATCAGTCTGGAAGAGGAAGAATTCCGCCTCTGGACCTACGTTGAAGGCATCAAAGCCCATCTCCTCCGCCCTTTTCAGAGCCCGCTTGAGGACGTGCCGGGGGTCGCCCACGAAGGGTTTTCCGTCCGGGTCATGGACGTCACAGATGAGCCGGGCTACCCTGCCGTGGCTGGGCCGCCAGGGGAAGATGGCGAAGGAGTCCAGGTCGGGGTATAGGTACTGATCCGACTCGTCGATGCGGACAAAACCCTCGATGGAGGAGCCGTCGAACATGATCTGGTCATTCACCGCCTTCTCAATCTGAGATGCGGTGATGGCCACGTTCTTGAGCTGACCGAAAATGTCGGTGAATTGAAGGCGGATGAACTCCACATCCTCTTCTTTTACCATACGGATGATGTCTTCCTTGCTGTACGACATGCAGGACACTCCTCTCATTCTTTCAAGTAAAGTTAAAATAAAAAGAGGACAAAGGCAGGCCGACCTGTTGGTTCGGAACGCCTTTGTCCTAAACTATGGGCAAATTATACGCGAACCGCAATTCCATGTCAAGATGTTTTTGCAAGTTCAACTCAATTTTGCTTCGCCACTAAGACAAATAGCCAGACGGCTCTCCATATTTGTGCAGGAAGTATAAAATAGACTTTCATAAATGAGCTATCTGCACCGCCGGTATGGGGAGTTCTTGACAAAGGGGCGGCAGGCACATTTATTTCGCCCGGCCGGACTCCATGCTCTGCGGTCAGTCCGTCTATGAGGCCCGGCGGCGGGCAGGCCGGCTGCTGGCTCAGACCTGGCCGGTGGAGGCGGATGTAGTCATCGGCATCCCAGATTCCGGTCTGGACGCAGCCATGGGTTATGCGGAGGAGTCGAGGATTCCCCTATGGAGTGGGTCTGGTCAAAAACCGCTATATCGGCCGCACTTTCATTACCCCGGATCAGCGCAGCCGGGAGCAGGCGGTGCGCATTAAGTTGGGGGCGCTGCGCAGCTGTGTGGAGGGGAGGCGGGTGGTGATGATCGACGACTCCATCGTCCGGGGCACCACCTCCCGCCAGATCGTAGTCCTGCTGCGGGAGGCCGGCGCCGTGCAGGTCCACCTGCGCATCTCCGCACCGCCCTTCATCACCCCCTGCTACTTCGGGACGGACATTCCGGACAGTGAGCACCTGATCGCTCATGACCGCTCCCCGGAGGAGATTTGCGCCCTCACCGGCGCGGACAGCCTAGGCTTTCTGCCGCTGAAGGTCCTGCATCAGATCGCCCCGGACGCTGGCTGCGGCTTTTGCGACGGATGCTTCACTGGCAACTATCCCATCCGCCTCTGAGGGAAATTGGGGACGCCCGCCGAAAGTTTTTCTTGACAATGGGGGCGGCGGCCACTATAATATCCCATAACAGCAAGGGCGCTGTGGCATGGACCACAGCGCCCTTGTCCGTTTTTTCAGGCAATACCGTTAAACGCAATGAGGGAGAAGAGTACTGCGGGGACTCAGTCCCAGCGAGCGGGGGATGGTGAAAGCCCCGCACAGGAGGCCGCGGGAAGAACGCTCCGGAGCGGAAACCCGAACGCACCGCGCCAGTAGGGGGAACGGGCTGCGACCGTTACATCGCGCCGACTTGTCAGAGCCGGAAAAGGGGCCGCCGTCCGGCGGCAAATTAGGTGGCACCGCGGAGCGCAGCATTCGTCCTAATCAAGAGGACGAGGGCTGCGCAAACATTTTTGGAGGTGCTTTCTATGTGCGTGATCGTGGGATTTACCCAAAAGACCAGGGGGCGGGAAGAGGTCTTGGCCTGTCTGGACCGGGCCTATACCAGGGGCCCTGACATGGCCCGGGTGGCGGAAACCGCCTCCGGCTGGCTGGGCTTTCGCCGTCTGTCCATTATGGGGCTGGACGAGCGTGGGATGCAGCCCTTCGCCCTGGGGCCTGACCAGGTGGTGTGCAACGGGGAGCTCTACGGCTGGCGGAGGCAGCGCGCAGAGCTGGAGCAGAGGGGCTACACCTTCCGCAGCGGCAGCGACTGCGAGCTCCTGCTGCCCATGTACCGGGAGTACGGGCTGGACATGTTTGCCCGGCTGGACGCGGAGTTCGCCCTGATCCTCTACGATGGGGAGGCGGACGAATACGTTGCCGCCCGGGACCCCATTGGCATCCGGCCCCTCTTCTATGGCTGCGATCCTGACGGCGGCATTCTCTTCGCCAGCGAGGCCAAGCAGCTGGTGGGCCTGTGTGAGCAGATCCTCCCTTTCCCTCCGGGACACTACTGGTACCGGGGACGGTTTGTCCGCTACGCCGACCCCGCCCGTCCCGGCCTCAGCCGGTCCGACGACATGGACACCGTCTGCCAGAACATCCATGACAAGCTTATCGCCGCGGTGGACAAGCGGCTGGACGCCGATGCCCCCCTGGGCTTTCTTCTCTCTGGCGGACTGGACTCCAGCCTGGTGTGTGCCATCGCCGCCCGGCTGCTTGGAAAGCCTATCCGCACCTTCGCTATCGGCATGGACACCGACGCCATCGATCTGAAGTACGCTCGGAAGGCGGCGCAGTTCATCGGGGCGGACCACACGGAGGTGATCATCACCCGGGACGACGTGATAGCCGCTCTTCCCAAAGTGGTGGCCGCCCTGGGCACCTGGGACATTACCACCATCCGGGCCAGCGTAGGCATGTACCTGTGCTGCAAGGCCATCCGCGAGACTACCGACATCCGGGTGCTCCTCACCGGGGAGATCTCCGACGAGCTCTTCGGCTATAAGTACACCGACTTTGCCCCCTCTCCCGCTGCCTTCCAGGCTGAGGCGGAAAAGCGGGTGGAGGAGCTCTACATGTACGATGTGCTCCGGGCGGATCGGTGTATCAGCGGCTGGTCCATGGAGGCCCGGGTGCCCTTCGGGGACCTGGACTTTGTGGAGTATGTCATGTCGGTGGACCCGGCGTTGAAGGTCAACCGTTGCGGCAAGGGCAAGTATCTGCTCCGCCGGGCCTTCCAGTCCGATGCTCTGCTGCCTGACGAGATCCTGTGGCGGGAGAAGGCGGCCTTCTCCGACGCGGTGGGCCACTCTATGGTGGATGATCTGAAGGAATATGCCAGAGCGCAGTACAGCGACCTGGCTTTCACTCGGGGCTGCGCCCAATACCAGTACCGCCCGCCCTTCACCCGGGAGAGCCTGCTCTATCGGGACCTGTTCGAGCGGTACTACCCCGGCCAGGCCCGGATGATCAAGGACTTCTGGATGCCAAATCGGGCCTGGGAGGGCTGCAACGTGGATGACCCCTCCGCCCGGGCACTGAAAAATTACGGGGCCAGCGGGTTCTGACGCGTCAAAATTTGAACTTCCAACTTACCCAAGGGAGGGATCGGTATGGCAAAGTATATCTTCATCACCGGCGGGGTGGTATCCGGCCTGGGGAAAGGAATAGCGGCGGCCTCTCTGGGACGGCTACTGAAGGCCCGGGGGCTGAAGGTGGCCCTCCAGAAGTTCGACCCCTACCTGAACATTGACCCGGGCACTATGAACCCCTATCAGCACGGGGAGGTGTTCGTTACCGAGGACGGGGCGGAGACCGACCTGGACTTGGGCCATTACGAGAGGTTCACCGACGAAGATTTGACGGTGGACTCCTCCATCACCTCCGGAAAGGTCTACTGGTCCGTCCTCAGCCGGGAGCGTGAGGGGGCCTTCTTGGGGGGCACGGTCCAGGTCATCCCACACATCACCGGTGAGATCAAGGAGCGCATCTACCGGGTTGGCCGCCGGGAGGAGGTGGACGTGGTCATCACCGAGATCGGCGGCACGGTGGGAGACATCGAGTCCCAGCCCTTCCTGGAGGCCATCCGTCAGGTGGCCGCTGAGGTGGGGCGGCAGAATGTGCTTTACCTCCACGTCTCCCTCATCGTCTCCATTCCCGGCACCGGGGAGCCCAAGAGCAAGCCCACCCAGCATTCTGTAAAGGAGCTGCTGGGCCTGGGCATCCAGCCGGATGTGATCCTCTGCCGCTGCGACGGGCCGGTGTCCCAGAAGGTGCGGGACAAGATCGCCCTGTTCTGCAATGTGCCGCCGGAGCGGGTCATCTCCAACGAGACCGCCCCCATCCTCTACGAAGTGCCGCTGATGCTGGAGGAGGCCGGGTTGGCAAAAGCGGTGTGCGAGGTATTGGGACTTCCCTTCAGTAAGCCACACCTGGAGGAGTGGCGTGCCATGGTGGAGCGAGCCAAATGCCCGGCGGGCCGGCTGGAGATCGCCCTGGTGGGGAAATATGTGGCCCTCCACGACGCCTATATCTCCGTGGTGGAGGCGCTGACCCACGGTGGGATCGAAAACGGGGTGCAGGTGGATGTCCGTTGGGTGGACTCCGAGGACATCAACGACAGCAATGCCGCGGAACTGCTGGCTGGGTGCGCTGGGATCATCGTGCCCGGCGGTTTTGGGAACCGGGGAATCGAGGGGATGATCTCCGCCGTCTGTTGGGCCCGCGAGAATCAGGTTCCCTATCTCGGCATCTGCCTGGGGATGCAGATGGCGGTGGTGGAGTTCGCCCGCCATGTGGCCGGTCTGGCCGATGCTCATTCCAGTGAACTGGCAGCCACCGCCCATCCGGTCATTGACCTGATGCCCGACCAGCAAGGCATCACTGACAAGGGCGGGACCATGCGTCTGGGTGCTTACCCCTGTTATATCACGACGCATGACACCAGAGCCTATCAGGCCTACGGTGCGGAGGATATCTCCGAGCGCCACCGCCACCGCTATGAGTTCAACAACGACTTCCGTTCCCTGCTGACGGAGAAGGGGTTGGTCCTGTCCGGCCTGTCCCCCGACGGGAAGCTAGTGGAGATGGTGGAGCTGCCGGATCATCCCTGGTTCCTGGCCGTCCAGTTCCACCCGGAGTTCAAGTCCCGGCCGAATAGGGCCCATCCCCTGTTCCGGGACTTCGTCGCCGCGGCAAAGGATTACAGCGGGGGCGGGGCCAGAAAAGAGATGAATAGCCCAAATTCTGCGGGGGGATAAAATAAAGAGAACGGCTTTCTCCCCGGGTGGAAAGTGATACGCCGTAACCCAGGGTGACTCTGACCATGAGGCACGCCGACAGTGAAAAATTGCTGGGCTATGAGATCCGCCGTAACGGCAAGGCCATCGGCTTTACCATCTCGGATACCTACACGGATGATCTGGGCGCGGCCAACAACCTGACCTATAGGTATAGCGTGGTACCCGTAGACAAGCTGGGCAACCTGGGTGTTGAGGCCAGTAGCAATGAGGTCCGTGTGTCCTATGACAAGACCATCAGTGCCGACCTGTACGACCAGAAGTGGGAGGACGGGACCATTACCATCACCATGAAGCGAGGTGCCTCCGTCCCCGTCATCATCATCAAGGTCACCGGCGCCGAACTAACCGGCAGCTATACCCTGAGCGTGAAGGCCGACGCCGGAGCAGCGGAGTGGAGCGCCGCCAAGACGGGCGAGCTCTCCGGCGACAGTGTGGTGGCATACTTCACCAAGCCCGGCGCGGAGCCCTTCTTTGTGGACGTGGTATCCGGGGCCTGGTATGAGAGCGCAGTGCGCTACGCCGCCGAAGCGGGCCTCATGGCCGGCACCGGCGACGGACGATTTTCCCCGGAGATGACTACCACCCGGGGGATGATCGTGACCATCCTCCACCGTATGGAGACGGGCGTTTCGGACCAGGGGACACCATCACCCGGGAGCAGATGGCCGCCATCCTTTACCGCTACGCCCGCAGCCAGGGCCGCGATGTGTCAGCTAGGGCAGATTTGTCCGCCTATGCGGATGCAGAG
>OOCL01001675.1_pt1 | contig 12103 bp, 10 predicted proteins | sample 1671211 | NCBI WGS metagenome assembly OOCL01 (sample SAMN06348133, study PRJEB24527) | human gut metagenome | biome: human gut; feature: ankylosing spondylitis patient; material: feces | host: Homo sapiens | place: China | collected 2015-10 | reverse complement strand
ATCAGGGTTCAGCTTTTTACGGCTGAACCCTTTTGCAGTTAAAACTTATTAATTTTGACAATCAATATTTGTCGTAAGAAAAAGCGTTATATGAATCAAGAAGGTGCTGTTTCTTCTGTGTTTCACTATAATTATTCCAAAGTTTTGGATAGCCGTCAACAGAACAGTGAACAAACTGACTGTACATATGTGCATTTACACAATTACCGAGTACACTCATATTTGTGGCATTATATGCCTGTTTTGTTGTTCTTCCGGTATTAATGTAATAATGGTATTCCAATCCCCGACTTTCAAGAGCCAAATGAGCAGAAGAGTACCCACGAACAACCAAAACTGTGCCGTCATAATTCAATGTATAGTTTTCGCAGTCAAGATAACGGTCAACATTTGAGGTTGAAAATTCAACGGCATTAATTATATATTTCTTAGCAGATTTGTCATAGAAATAAGTCAGTTGATTCGGGATATAAGTTCTATAATCATCAAATCCGACTAACGAGAACTTTCCGTCCTTAAAAGTATATACTTTTGCATTCAAATAGTATTCCTTATCCCCTGCTTCCTGTACTATAAGCTCGGGAACACCGTCAAAATCGAGATCGGCAAACTGCACACCTGCCAAAGCAACATTTCCTACCTTGAGTTCAGGTAACCATTCAGATTCATGCTTGAGCAAATAATCTATGTATGCATCTCTTGTTTTGTCTGTAGTCTTATACTTAAATGTCACTCCTGACGGATTATAGGTACTTGTAAATTTCTTGCCGTCCTTAGAAACACATCTTACGGTATAAGTATAGGTCTGTCCTGCCTTTACATTTTTATGAGTGTACCAATTATCAGTTGTATCAGCAAGCCTTTTCCACGAACCTTTTTCTTTTACATAAATACGATACTTTGAATTATCTTCGCAAACATCTGTCCATGAAACTGTAATTCCGCCATGCATTGAGTCAACACGGACAATCTGCGGACATTCATTGCCTAAATTCGCCTTAGAACCTTTTGTATCATAACCGCTCTGAAAAGCCTTGCCGTTACTTGAAATGCAACGAACAGTATAAATATACTGACCGTTTACGGAATTATCTTTTATGCTTAGTTCTCTTGATACAAGTCCCATATCAAGATAACTGTTACCCGTTGTATCGGCAAGTTTGTTCCAACCCTCACCGTCTTTGTAGTACACACGATATTTTTCTGCACCTGCAACCTTGTTCCATGTCAGCTTTACGCCGTCATATGTGACCTCAGTTTTTGAAATTTTCGGTGTGGCAACATATTTTGCGCTCATTCCCACAGGGTCATAACCGCTCAAATACTTTTTAGCGTCGGAACTGATTGCTCTTACAGTGTATGTATAGGTTTTATTCGGCTGTAAATTTTTATGTGTCACAACACCTGTTTTGGTATCGCATACTTTTGTCCAGCCCTTACCTTCTGTTTTGCAGTACAATCTGTAATTTGTATTGTTTTCAGTTTCCCAAATCACCTTAATACCGCCGTTTACAACATTGGTTTCAAGTATTTTAGGAGCTTGATTATATCTGATACTTAAGCCTTTTGGGTTAAATCCACTCTCAAAACTCTTTCCGTCATCACTTATACACCTCACGGTATAAGTATAGGTTCCCACACCAACAGATTTATCAACTATAGAATTAGAAGTCGTATCTGATACTCTGAACCAATCTGACGAATTTTTATGATAAATTCTATACTTTGATGCACCGTTTACTTTGTTCCATGTAATTTTCACACCGCTGTTTACATTTTCAAGCTTTGAAATTTCAGGGGCGGCAATATATTTTATGATTGTCCCCTTTGAATCATAACCGCTTGTAAAGCTCTTTCCGTCAGCAGAAATACATCTTACAGTATAGGTGTAATTCCTGCCCGATGAAACATCCTTGTCGATATATGATGTTGAAGTTGTATCAACCATTCGTGTCCAACCTTTACGGCCCTTGTAGTAAACTCTGTATTTAGCCGCACCGTTCACTTTGTTCCATGTAAGCTTTACACCGCCGTAAACGCTTTCGGCTTTTGAAATTTTCGGTGTTGCCAAGCTTGCCCTTGCAACCTGTGCATACTGCACGGGTGTGTTTAGCGGTTCAACCGCATTTGCAGAAACTGCCGAAACCGCAACCGCAGACATCGACATTACCGCCGCCATAGCTATAGGTAAAAACTTTTTCATAGTTATCCCTCACTTTGTAAATATTCTACGCATTATTAAAAACTTTCGCTAAATTTTTATGCAAGTTAATTGTAACATTAAATGATATAAAAAGCAATACATCTTGATAAACTATCACAAATCTTTAAGCTAAAATAAATAAACCGTTCACAAAAGCGAGAACGGTTTATTTTATATATTCTGTTGATGTTTTGAATTATTTAAAATAATTTCTGCGTTTTGCAAAAATTACTGCACAACCTGCAAGCATTGCAACAAGAAGAATTACAGCAACGCTGTTCTGTCCTGTCTGTACAGCACCGCTGTTATTCTGTGAATTGTTCGGTGTGTCATTTGTAGCTGTGTCGCTTGTTGAAACAGGCTTAGTTGCCGAAGTTGCCGAAGTTGCAGAAGTTGTATCGGGTACTGTTACAGGTTCGTCAACTGTTGCAACCGAAGTTGTAGGCTCAGTAGGAACAGTTGTATTCGGTTTATTAGATTCCAAACCAAAATTCATTTTTGACAATTCTTCAAGAATACTATCGTCAATAACTCCGCTTTCATAAGCCTCTTTAATTGAGTAAACATTGCCATTCTTATAAAGCATAGCATCATTGCCGTGAGTATAGCTGTAAGTATAATCGCCGATTGTTTCTTCAACCATTACATCAATACCGCCGCCTACGCTGTGTTTAAAATATACTCCGCCGTCACTTGTTCTGCCAACAATATCAATTCTCAAAGTTTCAGGTGATTTGCCGTCAAAACACTCTTCAATAACTTTGTTTTTTATTTCGATAACAAGTGCTGAATCATCGCTTTTCGGAACTATATCCATATGTCCGCAATAAGTCAAGCCCTCAAGTGTATCGTCATCAATAACGCCTGAATTATAAGCATCAGGGATCATATAAACCCTGTTGTTTTTGTACAGTGCCACAGGACAATTTTCGAGATAAGAAACTATGTAATTGCCTGCCTCGGTGTAAACTCTGTTTGCAGAAGTAGCAAAGCTGTCAGAAAAACTGAAATAAACCTCGTCTTCATCGTCCAAAAGAATTTCGACATTCAAATATTCAGGCTTTTCATCGCCATAATATGTATCTAACATAGCCTGTTTAATATCTGAAATCAAGTCTGAATCAGAAGTTTCATCAGGTGTAGCCGCAAAAGCTGTTGTTACAACCGAAAAGCACATTACAAATGCTATCAATGCTGTTAAAAATTTTTTCATTTTGATTTCCTCATCTTTTATTTATTCTATCTGTAATAATGGTATAGGCAACAGATATTCAATTTACTTCATTATACCGCTAAAATATATGTAATGCAATATAGTTGCTAAAAATTTAGCAAAAATAATTCTGCTCAAATGAAAATGCCACTTTCATAGCGAAAGTGGCATAAATGTTAATTTTTGTTGTCAAATCAAACAGGGTGAACCATATTTTTCTTGTCAAGCTTGTCGCCGTTGATGCCAACCTTGGCATTTCTTCTCTTTTCAAAGAAGTCAAGGGCAACCTTCGGGAACTGTGCATAAGAAAGAACATCTTCAGGCTGTTCAATCCACTGCTCAATCTCGCCGCGGAGCTTATCAAGCTCAGGCTCAAGCTGATCAGCAGGACGACCTTTGATAATCTTTTTGTCACCGATAATCTTCTTCTGGAATTCAGGATCAATCGGCATTGGAGTTGTACCGTACTCACCGGCAACAAGTCCCTTGAACTCGTTTGTGCACATTGAGTAGCGCTTGCCTGTGATTACATTGAATACAGCCTGTGTGCCGACAATCTGTGATGTCGGAGTAACAAGCGGAGGATAACCTGAATCCTTACGAACACGGGGTACTTCTGCAAGAACTTCGTCAAGCTTGTCTTCCTTACCGGCCTGCTTGAGCTGTGAAAGAAGGTTGGAAAGCATACCGCCGGGAACCTGATAGATAAGAGCGTTAGCGTCTGTTGCGAGCATCTTAGGATCAAGAAGTCCTGACTTGATGTACTTCTCACGGAGAGTCATGAAGTAAGCACGGATGTCAGAGAACTGTTTAAGGTCAAGACCTGTGTCGAACTCTGTGCCTGAAAGAGCGGCAACCATTGACTCTGTAGGTGCGTGTGATGTACCGAGAGCGAGTGGGCTGATTGCTGTGTCAATGCCGTCGGCACCTGCCTCAACACCCTTTAAAAGACACATTGATGCAAGACCTGATGTGTAGTGGGTGTGGAGCTGAAGCGGAAGCTCCGGAACAGCGGCTTTGATAGCCTTTACAAGGCTTTCGGTTCTTGTCGGAGTAAGAAGAGCAGCCATATCCTTGATACAGATTGAATCTGCACCTGCGTCTGCAATTCTCTTAGCATACTCAACATAGTATTCATCTGTGAATACAGGACCTGTTGTGTAGCTGATGGCAACCTGTGCATGACCGCCTTCTTTGTTAGCGGCCTTGATAGCTGTTTTAAGATTCTTGATGTCGTTAAGAGCATCAAAAATACGGATAATGTCAATACCGTTTGCGATTGAACGCTGAACAAGGTACTCAACGCAGTCATCGGCATAGTGACGATAACCGAGCATATTCTGTCCTCTGAAAAGCATCTGGAGCTTTGTGTTAGGGCAATGCTCTCTGATTGTGCGGAGTCTGTCCCACGGATCTTCGTTTAAGAATCTGAGGCATGAGTCATATGTTGCGCCGCCCCAGCATTCGAGTGAGTAATAACCGATTTTATCGAGTTTGTCAAGAACAGGGAGCATTTCCTCTGTTGTCATTCTTGTTGCAATGAGTGACTGATGAGCGTCACGCAGAGCAGTTTCGGTAACTCTGATTTTTTTTGCCATTTTACAGCATCCCTTTCTCCGAATTATTGATTAGTTAAGTGTTACGAGAACCTTACCTGAGTCAACAGACTCACCCTTTGCAACATCAACTGTTGCAACTGTGCCATCCTGCGGAGCCTTAACGGGAGTTTCCATCTTCATAGCCTCGATGAATACGAGGTCATCTCCAGCCTTAACAGCCTGTCCTGCCGAAACAACAACATTAACAACTGTACCGGGCATAGGAGCCTTTACAACAACAGAACCCTGAGCGCCTGCGGGAGCTGCCGGCTTTGCTGCAGGAGCGGGAGCGGCTGCCGGAGCAGGAGCGGCTGCTGCGGGAGCTGAAGAACCACCGAGTTCTTCAACCTGAACATCATATGCTGTGCCGTTAACTGTAATTCTTAAATTCTTCATTTTTAGTATCCCCTTTTATTTTAACAAGTAATCATTTATCAGATAGTTGAATGCTTCTTTGAAAGTGTTGAAACACGCTTGCCCGAGAGCATATCAAGAGCAGAAATAAGAGTCTGACGGAGCTGAGCTTCTTCAACAATACCGTCAACATAGCCGTTCTGAGCGGCATTGTAAGCAGAAAGATTCTCGTCAGCAAACTTCTGAGCAACCTCAGCCTGCTTATCTGTGGCAACTTTCATAACTTCGGGAGCCATAATGAATGCGGCAGCCTCAACATTAACAGGTGAAATAACCGCATCGGGAAGTGCGTAAACAACATCTGCATTAGCGCCTGTGCCTGCAAGAGCAACATAGCCTGAACCGATTGCCTTGCCTGTAACAACAGAAATCTTAACTGTTGTTGCCTCAGCATAAGCGGCTGACGCCTTTGTTGCCGACTTGATTGACTCAAAGCCCGGGCAGTTTACGAATGTTACAACAGGGAGTGAGAAAGCGTCGCAGAAACGAACAAACTTTGCTACCTTGTTTGCAGACTTGCAACCAAGCTCATTGCCCTTTGTAACAACAATACCTACAACCTGACCGCCGAGTCTTGCAAAACGAACATTTGCTTCCTTGCCGTAATCATTGAAGAGCTTTACAATGCTGTTGCCGTCAACTGTTCTGCTGACTACACAACCGCAACCGTCCTCTGCCGGAGCTTCTTCAAATGACTGAGGAGCCATTGTGAGGTTATTTGACGGAAGATAAAGGATAAGTTCCTTTGCAGCCTTGATTGCCTTGTCTGCATCGTCACAAACGATTGAGGCAATACCGTTTTCAGCATTGTAAGCGGCATCAGAATGCTTGCCTGTTACCGAAAGTGAAAGCTGTGCGTCTTTGCTCATGATAACGATGTCTGCGCTTGCGGCGTTAAGAGCGTTTGTTCCGAGGCAAGTGCCGAGAACAACCGAGATCTGCGGTACAACACCGGAAAGTGACGCAGCCGCATTGAGAACATCACCGCAACCTGCGAGAAGCTCTGTACCCTGATTAAGTCTGCCGCCAACGCTGTCATAGAAACCTACAACAGGAGCGCCTGTCTTGAGTGCAAGACCATACAGCTTTTTAAGTTTGGCAGCCTGTGCCTTACTCATAGCACCGCCGCAAATGTCGCTGTTCTGTGCAAACGCATAAACAGGCATACCTTCTACTGTTCCAAAGCCTGCAACAACCTCGGCAAAACCTTCACCGGATTTTGCAAAGGCATCAATTTCACAAAAGCTGTCTGCATCAAAAAACGCCGTAATTGTCTTATAAGCGGAAGTTGCGGCAATTTCAGCCTTTGCCTGATTGATCTTTTCAATACTCATCTTAAAATCCTCCAATACCATGTATTGAATATGCACGAAAACTGAGCGTGCATACTAATTTTCTACACATACATTATACTCTATAATCTTCAAAAGTACAAGAAAAACACGCTGTACTATTTCAATTTTGAACACATTTAATAGTTATTACACCAAAACCGTAAATTTATTGTCAAATTAACGAATAGTTTTATTGACCGTTTCGGAAGTATTTTTCAAAAACGGAAAATTAAAGCTGTTTGCCGTTTAAAAACGGGTTTGCAAGCAGTTTTTTAACCTCTTGTTCGGTCAAATCTCTCCAGTCGCCCTGTTTGAGCATACCCATTTTTACTCCGCCAATCTGGGTGCGTTTTAGTCTTGCAACCTCAAGCCCGACAGCCTCGCACATTCTTCTGATTTCACGGTTCTTACCCTCGTGAAGAATCATTTCAAGAACTACTCTGCCCTGCTCCTTGTGAATTACACGGACATATGCAGGAGCGGTTTTCCTGCCGTCAAGCTCAACGCCTGTTTCAAGCTTTACAAGCTGATCCTCGTCAATTGACGGTCGAACGGTTACTCTGTAAATCTTGTAAACATTGTTTTTCGGGTGCATAACCTTGTTTGCAAAGTCACCGTCATTTGTAAAAACAAGCATACCCTCGCTGTCTTTGTCAAGTCTGCCAATCGGATAAACTCGCTCGCCTACATTCTCAACAAGCTGTGCAACACACTTTCTGCCACGCTCATCATTCATTGTGGTAATGAATCCACGGGGCTTGTTGAGCATAATATATCGGTAATTACCGCCCTTCGGCACAACAATCCTCTTGCCTCTTACAAACACCTTGTCTGTAGGAAGAACCTTATCGCCGAGAATTGCGGTTTTGCCGTTCACCTTGACATGACCGCCGAGAATAAGCTCCTCGGCTTTTCGCCTTGACGCAATACCGCATTGCGCTATGAATTTCTGAAGTCTTATAGGTTCAATTTTAGCCATATGTAAATTCCTTTTTATTAAAATTTTCTGTATATTTAAGCTGTCACGAAAACAGATTTCCTATTGCCGAAAATATTGACACACTCTTTTTATCCGATTTAATCTTTTCGCCTGCAACGATGTTGCATTTATAAAGCAGCTTTCCGCCGAGTGTGTATTCAATTCTGCCGACCGATTCGTTCTTTTCAATCGGAGCATACAAAAAGCTGTCTATGAAGATTTTTTTCTTGATTTTATCGCAGTCCTCACGCTTTAAAACGATTGTGTTGTTCTTCTCACCTGTAACCGTTACGCTGTCCTTATCACCACCCACGCACGGAATATCGGCACAAAAGTCAGCGTCCTTGCAGTCAACTCCCCTGTACTTTTCAAAAGCGTAATCATAAAGAGAAATATGGTCATTCCAATCGTTACGGTCATTCAGAGTGACGCACACAAGCGTTACACCGTCTTTTTTTGCAGAGGAAACAAGGCACCGCCCTGCCACCGTTGTATAGCCTGTTTTTCCGCCTGTACAGTAGGGATAAAGCGACAAAAGCCTGTTATGATTTGCATATGCGGTTTTCTTTGATTTCGGTTCAAGAAATTCAACGGTCACGCTCTTCTTAGCCGTAAGATTTGCAAAATCGTCATTTTCAAGTGCATATGACATAAGCAAAGCCATATCCTTTGCACTTGAATAATGGTTATCATCGTCAAGTCCGCTCGGCGTTACAAAATTGGTATTCGTCATACCGATTTGCTTTGCCTTTTCATTCATTCGTTGTGAAAACTTTTCCGAACTGCCCGAAATCGTATATGCCGCCGCATTCGCCGCATCATTACCCGACGCCATCATCATTCCTGACGCAAGGTCCGAAAGTCGGACTTTTTCACCGACTTTAAGATACATCGAACTGCCCTCGGCAACCATTTCCTGTTTGAAGGTTACTTCGCTGTTACAGGATGCCGCCTCCTCAAGCGTTATGAGAGATGTCATAATCTTTGTGGTGCTCGCAGGCTTCATTTTTTCATCTGCATTTTTTGAACAGATAACCGTGTTGTTATCGGGACAGTACAGGACAAATGCCTGTGCAGAAGTTGTTGGAGGAGTATCCTCCGCATTTTTAGCACCCATAAGCACAAACGGCATAACAAAGCACACCGCAAGCGAGATTATTTTTTTCATAAGGACACCCCCTGCATAAATCTATGCCGAGGGGTGTTGCAATATTACGAATCAGCCGTCAATATCGTCCTGTGTGATTTCGGAAAAATCGTCTGCGGATTCGCTCTTATCCTTTTTGAAAACTCCCTTTACTTTTTTGAGAACATCGGGAATCATATTAACGAGCTTGTCGGCTGTGCCTTCTTCCCTGTCAACGGAAACAAGCCTTACATCGCCCTGATAAACGGTAAGAAATGCAACAGGCTGAATTGTCACACCTGCACCGCTGCCGCCGCCAAAGCAGTCTTTGTTTTCCTTTTTGGTAGGCAGATCCGAACCGCCTGCCGCAAAGCCGTAGCTTACCTTTGAAACAGGAATGATAAGTGTGCCGTCAGGCGAAGTTATAGGCTCGCCGATAATAGTATTGACATCAATCATTTCCTTGATTTTTTCCATTGTGGTATCCATTAAACTGCCGATAGGATGTTCCATAGCCATTCTCCTTTTTCAACAATATTTATATCAATCATTTTTAACTTCTGCAAGAAGTTTAATCCCCTTGATTCCGTGCTTAACGGCAAGACCGATAAGTCGGAATGCGAAAATTCTTGCGGTAAAGTCAAAGTTAATTTCTGTTTCTGCTTTTTCCGAAAAATTCGGATTTATGTCAACTCCGTAACCTTTGCATTTTACAACACGGACAATTGTACCTACTGCCGGATAAACAACGGCACAGTATTTGCCGTATTTTATAGCCGTGTCAGCCGCATCGTCACCTGCAACGCTGATACTCAGCGACAATTTTTTAACCAGTATGTGGCTGAAAAAGTCCTGCAATGCAGATACTGCAAGCTCTGCAACTTTTTTTATCAGGTTCAAAAGCCACTCAATACCGTATTTTTTTATAAGGCTCGGCTTTTTTTCTGTCGCTTTTTTAGGTTGTTCGGTTTTCTGAGTTTGTTTTTTTGCTTTTTTCTTCTTCTTTTCCTTTTTGGGTTTTGCCGGCACAAGCTGAAGCTTTACAAATCCGATATACACGGCACACCAAAACTTCTCTTTATATGATGCACGCAAAGTAATCGGAATAAACATCACAAGCGCAATAAACAGCACAATTCCGAGTAGGATATATAGCCAAAGCAAAGGGAATTCCCCCTAAATTTTACTGCCTGTCAACAGGCTGATCGGCAAACAAATCAATCTGCTCATTGCCGTTTTCAGTCTTTTCCTGTTCTTCACCGTTTTCTTCGGACTCCTTGTCCTCATCATTCTCAGGGAGCGGAGGAAGTTCGTCAAGACTTGAAATGTTAAAGCAGCGCAAAAAGTTTTCGGTTGTGCCGTAAAGCAACGGTCTGCCGGGTAGCTCAAGTCTGCCCTTTTCTTCAACAAGTCCCTTTGTTGTCAAACTGCCGATTACACCACTGCAGTCAACACCACGCACCTGCTCGACAAAAGCCTTTGTAACAGGCTGATTGTACGCAACAACTGCAAGAACCTCAAGAGCCGCCTGTGAAAGCGGAGTGTTTCTTCTCAAATCCATAACGGTGCGAATCTGCGGAGCAAATTCCTTTTTGGAAACCATCTGACAGGAATTGTCAAGCAATATTATAGTTATGCCCCGTCCTGACGCCTCATAATCATCAATCAGTGCAGAAATATGCTCTTTAACCTTTTTTTCGGAAATTTCAAGTGCCTGCGCTATTCGGGAAAATTCAACCGACGCACCGTTTGCGAACAAAATCGCCTCAATCGCACCACGAATATTTTCAACAGCCATTACTGCACCTCCTCATTTTCATTGTTTTCGTCCTCGTCAACCTGCGGCAAAGGCATTGCGTTTTTATCCTCAATCATATGAACAACGGCATTTTCACCGCTGCCCTCAATTCTGATACGCTTGCCCTTTACCAGCTCCAGCGTTGCAAGAAATGTTGCCACAAGGTCGCTTTTGCCCTCGCACACCTCAAAAATTTCGTGATATTCAAGCCTTTTGCCGTGCCAGAGCCTTCTCATAAGATGGATAATCTTACTGTTTACCGACACGATTTTATGCGACACAATGCCCGAAAAAGCGTCTTTTGACGGTGGAAGCTTACGCTTGCCCCGTCCGACTGCGCTGACATATGCCTTTGCAATATCCTCACTCGGATGAATTCGGTTATATGTCAGGTCAAATTCAACAGGAGATGCATCTCGGTAAAAGCTGTCAAAGTCATAAATATCGCCGAGTTTTGCCGCCATTTCACGGCAAACGGCATATTCAAGAAGCTGTCCCGAAAGTTCTTTCTTGAGTTCTTCAGCCTCTTCCTCATATTTTGGCAGGAGCATTACAGACTTGATATAAACAAGCCTTGACGCCATTGTCAGAAATTCCGATGCGATATCCATCTGATTTTCCTGCATCATATTAATCTGCTCCATGTACTGGTCGAGCAATTCGGAAATGCTGATGTCGTAAATATCTATTTTGTTTTTAGAAATCAGCGTCAGCAAAAGGTCAAGAGGGCCTTCAAATGCCGACAGCTTATATTGAAGTTGTTGTGTTTCCATAAATAAGTTTCAGTTATGATTTGATGTTACGAATGATTTTGAAATCAACCGACAAACGGCATATACGGCAGGCTTGCAAGCCAGCTGATGAAGTTAAGAATCTGATTGCTGAGCCAGTTAATCGGAGTGTTGAGAATTCCCACATACAAGAGAACAAAAAGACCGATAAAAAAGTACATCTGATATCTGTAAAAGAATTCAACAGCCTTGTCGGGTAAAAATACGAACAGGACCTTTGAGCCGTCAAGAGGCGGAATCGGGATAAGGTTGAACACAGCAAGTCCGACATTACACGAAATATAGAAACTTAAAAACTGAATAATGTAATCGCCGATTGTTGAAAGCGGAAAAGCACCCGTAAAAAGGATAATCGGATAATAAATGAGAAGTCCGACAAAAGCCGCAACGATATTTGCAATCGGACCCATAATTGCGGTGATTGCCATACCGACCTTTGGATTTTTAAAATTCCTCGGATCAATCGGAACAGGCTTTGCCCAACCGAATCCGAACAAAAGCATACACAAAGCACCCATAGGATCAATGTGGCTGAGCGGATTAATCGAAAGTCTGCCTCTGCCCTTTACCGCCTTATCGCCGAGAAGTGACGCAGTAAAAGCGTGCGCCCATTCATGGAACGGGAGAATTAAAAATATAATAACAAG
>OOCL01001644.1_pt1 | contig 12324 bp, 9 predicted proteins | sample 1671211 | NCBI WGS metagenome assembly OOCL01 (sample SAMN06348133, study PRJEB24527) | human gut metagenome | biome: human gut; feature: ankylosing spondylitis patient; material: feces | host: Homo sapiens | place: China | collected 2015-10 | reverse complement strand
AACTTCTTGTTCAAACTTATCACTTCCTTTCAGGCAAAGAAAAAAGACGCAAGCCATATCTTATGACTCACGCCTTACTTCGCTCACAATATTCTATTTTTATCAGTTACCTGCCAGATTAGTTACTGGCAATCCTTATACATAAATCAATTCCTTGAGAATAATCTCTTCCGCAATCGCTCTGTGCTGATTAGCAGCTCTTACCCAGGCAATCTGATCTTTCTCTTTATCCGGTAATGGTTCTTTTTCTTCCAACTGTTTCAGGATCACTTCTTCCCGTTCTCTGGCTGCCTGCGTTCATTTTATTAGCACTCTCCATTTCTCATCATTTTTTGACCACAAATTTACGACATTTACGACAAATCTGACACTGCTTTACAATACCAGACAAAATGACTTATGCCCCGGAAAGCCTGTAAAACAGGCACTTCTAGGATACACAAGACAGGACAAAAATCGACTTCCATTATCAATAGGTGAGTGCTAATTTTTTGTGAAGAATTTGTGAACGCTACGAGCCATGCAAAATGGTGAAAAAAGACGCCCTGCTAGTTTACTTGCAAAGGCGTCTTTTTTTGCTATTTTATAGGGCGACAGCCCTACAGCGAGGGAATTCTTTCCCGAGCTGTGCATGGCGTATCTCTCAGCTTCACAGGGATTTTTCACTTGCTTTCGCACTCGATTTTCTTGATTTGACCACATTTTTACGACAAATTCTTGGAAAAATATATTTGTCTGATTTTCTTACTACTCCTCATCTCTTTTATTATTAGATTTCAGGCATACTTGCTAATTTCTTCTATTCAGCCTTCCCCTCTGGGAAAATAATTTTAAACACAAAGAAAAAAATCACCATGGAAACTCCACCTGTAATAATTGTCACAAGCATGTTATAGACTGCCGGTGCCACATATGCAGATGCAACTGGCATCCACAGATTATTAAATCCATTACAAATCAGTGAAATTACCACCCATGCAACAAAATACCAGATTGCCTGATATACAGGATTTCCATGGCTTTTAAAAGTAATATTTCTCTGAAGTGGAAAATTGATACACTGTGCAAGAAATGACCCCAATTCATAACTGATAAAATAGCCAAGTCCACCACCGATCAGTATATTTCCCGTTGCATCACGCAATACATTATACCCCAGCAAACTCCATGTAAATTTTACTACAAACAGATTCATGGAAACCTTTGGCCACATAAATTCTGTACCAGCCAGACCAATTCCCAAAATCCCTGGTAAAAATGTAAATACAAGATACTGGAATACTGTCACGCCCATACTGAATATAACAAAATAGAATATCTGATAAAGCCATTTTGCAATAGCAGAATGTTTCTCTTCAAAACATTTCCATATATTTTTTATATGATTCATCTGCGCTTCCCTCCGGCTCCTTTTAATAATTTTTCATATTTCTTATTATTTCTTCTGTTTCTGAAATATCCGCCAACTACTTTTTTTACTCCAAGCATAAAGTGGCCATTCACAGCATCGACAATTCCATATACCATTTCCATACTGACTGCCCCGCCGGTCATCTTGGCGATCCCCCGAAACGGCATATTGTAAATAAAAAGAATATTCAGATCCGGCTTTCCCTGTGCCTCACTCTTCTTTTTCATTTTTGTGAGACATCTATATATTAGTCTTGCAAGTCGGCTTTTTGCATAATACATCTGACAAATTGCATCATTGATTTCCAGGTTTCCACTCCATCTCCCGTTCGGTATCTCATGGCCAAGAAGTTCACGAAATTCCTCATCTGATATTTTCTGCACGATTCCTGTATAATAGTAAGGCATTTTTGCCGGATTATACGGATACCCTTTACTGTTTCCTGTTCTCTCGGTCATACCTGTTAAACGAATATCTGCAACACTGGCTCCTACCATAATCTGATAAGTTCCTGTTTCTATTTCCCACTGTCCCGTTTTTATATTCCAATAACGGAATGTCTTATCATCAAAGGGAATCCTGATCTGTCTGCTTTCTCCTGCCTTTAGATAAACTTTTGCAAAACCTTTCAGTTCTTTTTCCGGTCGGAACACGATTGCATTAGGAAGTCCTACATACATCTGAACAACCTCAGCTCCATCTCTGTCACCTGTATTGGTAACCGAAACTTTGATTCCATCCTCTTCTATGATAAGATCAGAATATGTAAATTCCGTATAGGAAAGTCCAAAACCAAATGGAAACTGCACCCGTACTTTTGAAGTATCATAATAGCGATATCCTACATAAACACTCTCGCGGTATTCCGATGTTTTCTCATTACTTGGATAATATCGGAATGCCGGTGTCTGTTCATAAGATATGGGATATGTTTCTGCCAATCTTCCTGATGGATTCACTTTTCCGGTCAGAATATCCAATGTTGCAGAAGCTCCTGCCTGTCCATTCAGATAACCATGCAAAATCGCTTTACAACAGGTATGCCATGGCATTTCTATTGCAGATCCTGCACTCAGTATTCCAATAACATTTTCATTTACCTTACTAATATCCTGCAGAAGATCGATCTGATCCTGCGGAATACGCATATGGGTTCTGTCCAGTCCTTCTGATTCACTGATCTCATCAAGACCAAAGCAGAAAATTACAATATCCGCATTCATAGACAAATTTAATGCAAACTTTCTATCATTCTCATCTACATCTCCATTTCTCTGATAGCCTCTTGTCATTCCCAGAATATTCAGATCATATTGTTGCAAAATTGATGACATATCTTCTACTTTTGTTGGATTGACCATAGAAGATCCTGCCCCCTGATATCTGGGTGAAAAAGCAAAATCTCCAATAACAGCGATGGATTTTTTGGTATCCAGCGGAAGAATCTGTTTTTCATTTTTCAGAAGAATCATGCTTTCTGCTGCTGCTTTCCTTGCCAGTTGATGATGTGCGTTTCTGTCAAAGTTTTTATCTGAAAGCTTCTTCCCTGATGTCAGTTCCATCACTGCATCCACCAGTTCTCCAACTCTTTCATCCAAATCCGCTTCCTTCAGCTTTCCACTTTGGACAGCAGCAATCACTTCTCTTGCAGAATCGTACCCACAGGACGGCATCTCCAGATTTGAGCCGGCAGCAACACCTTTCACATGGTCATTGCTTCCGCCCCAGTCTGTTACTACAATTCCATCAAATCCCCATTCTTTGCGCAAGATATCTGTCAAAAGATGTTTGTCCTCATTAGCATAAATCCCATTAATCTGGTTGTAACTGCTCATGATTGCTTTTGCGTGTCCTTCTTTAACAGCTATCTCAAAACCGGTCAGATATATTTCTCTTAATGTCCGTTCGTCAACAACTGCGTCCATTGCCATTCTCCGAAGTTCCTGACTGTTAACCGCCAGATGCTTCGGGCAGGCATAAACGCCTTTACTCTGTATTCCACGAATATATGACGCTGCCATCTTCCCGGAAAGATATGGATCTTCTGAAAAATATTCAAAATTTCTTCCACATAATGGGCTTCTTTTAATATTTAATCCCGGACCAAGCAGGATATTTACATCCATACTTGCTGCTTCCTCTCCAAGAGCCTGTCCAATCTCTTCCCCCAGATCCTGATTCCAGCTGTTTGCTATCGTCGCTGCTGTGGGAAAACAAGTTGCATTCAAGGATGCATTCAGTCCCAGATGGTCTCCTGCTCCTGCCTGTTTTCTGATTCCATGCGGTCCATCTGAAAGAAAGATGGACGGGATGGAAAGCCTGTCAATTTCTCTGGTCTGCCAGACAGTTTTTCCACTGAGGAACGCTGCCTTTTCTTCTATTGTCATCTTTTCAACCAATTTTTGCTGTTTCATAACTGTTTTCCATCCCACTTTCTTCCTTATTCAGCATTCTTTCTTTTCTTATATCCTCTGATTACCAGTACTTCCATTCCTGCCATGAAAAGTGCTATTACAATGTCGATACCAATTCCTGCTTTTTTCCAGTTTTCCATACCTGTTTCTTCGTGTTCTCCATCATAAGCCCAGCTGCTTACAACTGTATACATGACATTTTTGCAGGCATTTCTCATCTGAAGTACAGATGTTGGATGCTCCGGATTGGCTACATTGTTCTCTTCTCCGTTGAATGTGGACAACATTGCATCTACTCCATTCGCCAAAGCTGCATCTGCATTCATAAATCCATGACCATTGTTTCGGAAGAAATCTGTAAGTGCCATTCCTCTGAATCCCCATTCATCTCTGAGAACTGTATTCATAAGGTTACTGCTTTCTCCAGTCCATTTATCTCCAAGGAAACTCCAGGAAACCATAACCGCATTTGCACCACCCTGTTTTACAGAAATTTCAAATGGTTTCAGATAGATTTCCCGGATTGCCTGCTCATTTGACCAGACACTTACCATCTTTGCGTTTCCCTCATACAGAGCAAAATGTTTGATATAAGAATAAACTCCATATTTTCTTGCTCCTTCTACTGCTTTTGCTCCCATATTTCCTGCAAGAACTCCATCTTCTGAAAAGTATTCATAGTTTCTTGCTCCAAATGCGGTTCTATGAGTATTCATACCTGGTGCATACCAGCCCTCTGCACCCATTTCCTGACTGATCTTGCCCATGCATTCACCCCAGGCCTGTGCAAGTTCCTTATTCCATGTGGAAGCAACCACAACTTCAATTGGAAATCCAATAGAACCAACTCCTGTAAAGTTGTTATTAATTGCTGCTGGTCCATCGAAATCAAGTGTAGCCACTTTTCCCACAGAATCCATGGCTGCTGTCTGATAACCAGCCATTGCAATCATATTTGCCATTTCATCAACAGTAAGCTGATCCAGAAGTTTTTCCCAACGAGGATCGTCATAATCAGCATCACGCATATCAGCTAATGTAAGTCCATTATCTGCTCCCGTTGTCGGCATTACATCCTCATCATTGAGGTATGTAGTCTTATCAAAGTTGCTGTTCAGATGATATTCAGAAACATATGGCTCACCCAGCTCTGCAGATGCCGGTGCTGCTGTAGCCTCTTCATAATTTGCAAAATGATCTGCTCGTGATAAATATGTCACATCGCCTTTTGCATCTTCAAATACATTTGTTGCTGCAGTATCATCTGATGCTCTTTTATTTTCTCCCTTATATACTACATCTTTATCTGCAGTATAAGTTTTCTGATCCAGCACAGTGTGTGAATCGCTGTTGATTGAAATCACATAATCCCCTTTTTCAAGAACATATGCTTTTGCATTATTCTCATCATAAGAAGCCATATCTTCTATACTGAATGTAACTGTAACAGTCTGAGTTTCTCCCGGCTGAAGCAGATCTGTTTTTGCAAACTCGATCAGATTTGCAGAAGATTTCTCGATTCCGCCATTTGTATATGGCGGTTTATAATACACTTCTACTACATCTTTTCCGGCAACATCTCCGGTGTTGGTTACTTCTACATCTACAGAAATCTGTCCGTCTTTTTCCTCCAGTTCACCCATTTTCTGTTCAAATTCCGTATAACTCAACCCATATCCAAATGGATACTGTACAGTCTTATCGTAATCAATCGAACCTTCCTGTGCAGCTGTTTCATAATACTTGTATCCTACATAAATGCCTTCCGCATAATTCGTAAATGCCGGAGCATACACCTGAGCGGTTCCTGCGTTCATTCCTTCAACAGCCATATCTGCCAGATTTGTATACTCCGTTTTTTCTGCATTATTCCACCACGGAGCAGTCGTCATATCATAAATAAATGTATCCGGTGTTTTTCCGGAAGGATTGACTTCACCTGAAAATACTTTACCAAGTGCATTAAATCCCACATTTCCCGTTCCGGGGCACCATACAACAGATTTAATCTGAGGATATTCATCTGCGAAACCAAGTTCAAACTGATTTGCTCCATTATAAATCACAATCACATTATCAAAGTTTGAGCAAACCATATCCACCATATCTCTCTCAGTTTGTGAAAGCTGTAAATAATGCTCTCCCTCAGGAAAATCATCATATTCATCTGAATTATTATCATATGCTGCTTTTTTTACATCCATAGGAATATCATTATGACCTTCACCTGCTTTTCTGGAAAGAACCACAACTGCCACATCAGAATATTCTTTCGCGCTTTTAATAAGCTCATCACTGTAAGTATCTACAGGTGGCTCCGGTAATGTCCAGCTCTGTTTCTGGATAGACATTTCCGGATTATCTGCACCATAATTGTTATAAAAATCAACCAGTTCCTGGTTAATAGAAAATCCGGCATTTTCAAGTCCCTGATTCAGACTGACAATATCATACAGATCATTAATTCCACCGGAACCAGCTCCTCCGTAAGCCGGATTAATAGATTCCCAGCCAAAAATATTCAGTTTTTTTGTTTCATTTAAAGGAAGCAGGCTTTCATTCTTCAGAAGAACAATTCCGTCTTCCATAATTTCTTCTGCTACTTCCGCAGCTTCTTCATTTGTTTCATCGCTTAAAGTTCCATTTCCCGTTGCCAGTCCAATCAACGTAGCCATTGGTCCAAAACAGATCATATTCACGCAGACAACAACTGCAAGAACCATTGCGATCGCAGCTTCCCCTCTTATCAGAAATCTTTTGTCCCTGGACATCCTGCGGCATGCGATCATAATTACGATTCCAATTACAAGTGCAGCAATAATACCGATAATATACGGTTTGCATAATTGTAATACCGCCAGAACATCTTCCATTTCAACACTGATCATTCTCTTTTTTCCTCCTTTGACTCTCTCGTCTTTTTCAGGTATCATTTCCTGTTAGCATTACTATAACATGGTTATTATTTCATGCCGTTTTTGGCACCAGATGCAGCAAAGATGGCACAAAATACTAAAAAAGGTCCACCGGACCTTTTTGTCGTATGCTTGGCAACAAAAATACCCAGAGCATCACAATACTCTGGGTAAAAGAATCTTTAATTCAAACCAGTTCTGCTGTACTCCAAATACTACAGAACCATCATATTTTTCTACAGCTTTACGAATACTCTTCAATCCAAAACCATGGTTTTTACTATCCTTTTTTGTTGTTATGATCAGATTCTCTTCATTTTGGGAAATTTCTGCTTCACAATAATTCTCTATCTTGATGAACACAAATCCTTTTTGAGCGGATACTGTCAGATGGATCAGTCTTTTTTCCGGATCTGGAATCAAAATTACATGTTCAATCGCATTATCCAAAGCATTTCCAAATATAGAACATATATCTGTTACATGCATATGATCCAATAATTTTCCATCTGCCACACAGGTAATCTGTATATGATTTTTTCGACAATGGAAAATCTTAGCTGCCAAAATCGTATCAAGTACCTGATTCCCCGTTCTGCTTATATTTTCAAAAGCAGCGATTTCCTTTTCCATGGAATCAATCCATTTTTTTCGTTTCTCTTCATCTGATTCCGCACGAAGTCCCGTTATCTGGTGTTTCAGATCATGGTATTTCATTTGTATGAGATCCAGGCTGTCCTGATAATTTCGGTATTGATCATACTGGCTTTTCAGCATCACATTCATTACTGAAAGTTCTTTCTCGGCAACATACTCACTGATCCTGCTCTGATAAGCATGCAGGATTGCAATTCCTCCAAAATCGATCAGTGTTCTGATAGAAAAAATATCTGCACGTTCTCTGCTAGCAAATGGTGCATTTTCATTTAAAAAGCTCAGATTACTAAAAGCAAAGATTGCAACAGCCATGATTGCCGCCGCTGTTACTTCCTTTACTGTCATCTGTTCAAGATAATTCTGCTTCAGAAGATCTTTTTCTAAATAAATATCAATAGTAAAGCAGCCTCCAAAAACAACCATCGTGATCAGAATTTCAACCCCGAGGCTCTGATTCCCCCATACCTGTACAATAGATACCATCTGCCACTGCAGCGAAGCTGCAAACTCAGCAAGAACAAATGCACGGGCACAGCAATAAGCCGCTCCCAGAGGCTTCATATTTCCTCCGACCATAAGAAATCCATACATCATACCTGCAGCGATCATCATACAGGGAATCCACAAAATTTCAGTTACGCTGCCTGTCAAAGTCAGAAAAATACTCTGCATTGCCAACATGAAAAGACTGCCTATAAGAAAATGTACAGATTTTATGTTTTCTTTTTTTAGGATATAAAGATAAACCAAACATGATCCCCACTCTGCTATTGCCGTATAAATTCTTGGAATATCCTGATATAACATAGTATCCGTTACTGAAAACTTATAAAAAGTTATAAACTTCTATGTTCCATTCCTACTTCAACGAGTATGCTTTTGATGATATAAATATCAATCTACTCACAAGTTCCTGTACTCTCCATAGGCGTAAATTCCGGACTAACGTATCCGTACATATTTGCATTAACGTTTCAGTGTCAGCTTGCAAATTTTTCTCCATAAGTCTTGAGATTTATAGATGCCTGGAAATCTCTGTCAATCATATTCCCACACGCACATCTATAAACTCTGTCAGATAACTTCAGATCTTTTTTGATGTTTCCACAACAGCTGCAAAGCTTTGATGATGGATAAAACCGATCAGCCACAATAAGCTGGATCCCTTTATCGCTGCACCTATATTCAAGCTGTTTTCTAAACCAAAAAAATCCCTGTTCCTGGACTGCTTTGGATAAATGTCTGTTTTTCATCATTCCGCTGACATTCAGATCTTCAATACATATAAATCTTGGTTTTCGATTTACGATCTCCGATATGGTCTGATTTAAATAATTTTTACGGATGTTTGTTAATCTGTGATTTCGTTTTAATAAAAGTTTTTCCTTTTTGATTACATTATTTGTTTTACAGTAACTTTCCCCTTTCTTATTTTTCTCGTAAGAACGAGAGATACTACGCTGTAATCTGCGTTTCTGTTTTTCTAGTTTCTTTACTTTCTGACTCTTATTGATGTTCTTATACTTAGTTCCATCAGAACAGATCGCCAGATCTTTGATTCCCAGGTCTATGCCGACTCCGTCATCATTAAGTGTTTCCCTGCAGTCAGGAAATTCTACACATACGCTGATCCACCAGTTCAATCCGTCAAAGGATATTCTCGGGTTCATATATTTAGCATTTGTCGGAATACGTCCATGTTCTGCAAGTCTTACCCAATTCATTTTTTGTTTATTTGCTTTCCTGCTGGAAGAAAAGCCTTCAAATTTAACGTGTGTATTACTGAAGCGTATCTTAACGTTGTCCTGATAGAACTTCGGCATTGATCTCTTTTTTGACTTGAATCTTGGGAATTTCTGCAAACCCCTGAAAAAGTTCTTATAAGCAGTACAGGCATCTTTAATTGCCTGTTTGGTTACATTATTTGAGATATTCACCCTCATCTCTCATTACTCCAGAACGTGTTAGCTCAATTATAACTGAGAATTACGAATTTTTATACTGAAATTTTCCTCTACACATTAAATGTTCTTCTTTATCACATCCAATATTCTTCAGCATTGACATTTTGATATCAAAATGATATCATTTGTACATCAACCAGTTCATACATATTTTTATGGTAAAGCAATGCATATACCAGTCAGGAGGTTTATTATGCAGGAAAAAGTTTTAAGCAGTAAGAAGAATGGTATGGCAATGATGATTCTCTTCATTTTGTTGTATGCGGCAGCAACAGCACTTGCTATAATCGGTTCCATCTTTCATTGTATTCCAATGGCTGCGGTCGGATTCATCTGGTTATCTTTGGGATGGATTCCATTTCTTGGATTAAAGGTACTAAAGCCTCAGGAAGCTCTGGTTCTTACCTTGTTTGGTAATTATGTGGGCACACTGAAGGATGACGGCTTTTATTGGGTAAATCCTTTTTGTACAGCAGTGAATCCGGCAGCTAAGACGAAATTAAATCAGAGCGGCGATGTAGATGGCGGTAATGCTGCCAAATCAGTTTTGACATTAGCTGCGGCAGGCACCAGCGGATCTTCCAATAGCTCTTATGTGAGTAAAAAGATTTCCCTGAAGATCATGACTCTGAACAATAACCGTCAGAAGATCAATGACTGTCTGGGTAATCCTGTAGAAATCGGAATTGCGGTTATATGGCGTGTGACAGATACTGCAAAGGCTGTTTTTAATGTCGATAACTATAAGGAATATCTTTCCCTGCAGTGTGATAGTGCTCTTCGCAATATTGTAAGGATTTATCCTTATGATGTAGCTCCGAATGTGGATACAACAGGGGATGGTGTTGCAGATGAGGGCAGCCTGCGTGGTTCCAGCGAAATTGTAGCCGGACGTATCCGGGATGAGATTCAGCAGAAGGTTGCGGAGGCTGGTCTTGAGATTATTGAGGCACGCATCACCTATCTGGCTTATGCTCCTGAGATTGCAGCTGTTATGCTGCAGAGACAGCAGGCTTCTGCTATTATTGATGCGAGAAAGATGATCGTAGATGGTGCTGTTGGCATGGTTGAAATGGCACTGGAACGATTGAACGAGAACAATGTGGTTGAGCTTGATGAGGAGCGGAAAGCGGCCATGGTTTCTAATCTTCTCGTTGTACTGTGTGGCAATCACGATGCCCAGCCGGTGGTTAATTCCGGCAGTCTGTACTAATGGCTGATACCAGACCAAAGAAACAGATTCCGCTCAGGCTTTCTGCAAAGCTTTATGATCAGATTGCCGCCTGGGCAGAAGATGATTTCCGCTCCGTCAACGGCCAGATCGAGTATCTGCTTACTGAATGCGTCCGGCAGCGTAAGAAAAACGGGAAATATGTTTCCGACACTATGGATGAGCCGCCGGAACTGGATATTGAGTGAATTTTCATATCTCAGCTGATATGTAAAAAAAGATAAACAGGGAGTGCTATTCTTGCACTCCCTCTCGTCTGTACCACCTTATTCCCACTGTGCTTTCATTATTTCTTTCGCTTCAAATGTATGTTTCATCCAATCCCCGGCAAGCTGTACCCAGGTTTCACATTCTGCCTGGATGCCGTAGCCATTGGGGCAGGAGGTTTCAGCGGTTGCAAGGCCCAAGCCGTGACCTCCTACGGGATAGATATGTAATTCTGCCGGAATGTCCAGCGCATGAAGAGCCTGGAAAAACAGCAGGGAATTCTCTACCGGAACGGTGTCATCCGGGGCAGTGTGCCACATGAACGTCGGTGGAGTATCTTTGGTTACATTGAATTCCAGTGACAAGAATCTGAGTTTCTCTTCATCTGCATAGTCTTCTCCAAGAACGCTCTCAAAAGAACCCTGATGTGCTTTTTCTCCGGAAGTAATTACCGGATAACTGAGCATAAGTCCATTAGGGCAGAATTTTTCAGCATCCATTTCCAGAGCTTCCGCCACAAACGGTTTGTTCCAGAAAACACCAAGGCTTGCTGCCAGATGTCCACCGGCGGAAGAACCCTGGACAACAATTTTCTCAGTATCAATATTCCATTTATCTGCATTCTCACGAAGCATTGCAACTGCTGTAGCCAACTGCAGAAGTGCCTCCGGGAAACGTGCCGGTGCAACGCTGTAACGAAGAATTGCTGCATGATACCCCATTGCCATAAACTTAACAGCCAGTGCTTCTGCCTCTCTGTCCGATGTCATTGCATATCCGCCACCTGGACAGATCAATACAACCGGCCTCTTTCTCTCTGGGTCTATCTCCGGAGAATTATCCAGAAAATAGGTAAATAAGTTTGCTGTGAACTCAGAGTCTTTTAAATGGATTTCTATTTTTTCATGTATCATCGATGTAACCTCCAAACCTAAAATATAACATGATATACCCAGTATAATCGGGATACATACAAATATCAATTTTTATTCAGCCTCATCCGAGTCAATCGTAACCGAATAAAAAATTATAGATTTACGATTTTCTTTATTCTTATATTCTCCCTAAAGTGTGTTTGAAAAATGCTTTTCGCAAGATGTGCGTCACAATTTGTGGGAGATTTTGTCCGGATGAGGGCGTCGTAGCGGGCTACGGCAACCGAATTCAGACAAAATATACCGCAATGTGCACGCAGATACTCAATTGTGTAGTCATCATCGCAGGTCTTATCTTCTTTCAGAATATCAATGGCGCCAAATCTATTATCTACAGTGAAAAACAATACTTCATAGTGTCTGTATAATGTTACCAATGTATAACGTAACCCTACAAAATCAATCTGCCAAGCCAAAAAGGATTATGTTCCTATTATTCTTTTTTTCTCTATCTGGACAGCTCTTATTAATAGAATACCAATTATAAATAACTCCCCCCATATAAAGAGAATAACTATTTTACTTCTTACAATTTTAATAGTTCCAGATAAATCCAACGGTTCATAAATATAAACTTTAATGTTTTCCGT
>OOCL01001642.1_pt1 | contig 12337 bp, 7 predicted proteins | sample 1671211 | NCBI WGS metagenome assembly OOCL01 (sample SAMN06348133, study PRJEB24527) | human gut metagenome | biome: human gut; feature: ankylosing spondylitis patient; material: feces | host: Homo sapiens | place: China | collected 2015-10 | reverse complement strand
ACCGCCAAGTCAGAAATCCGGGAGGCCTTTGCCTTTGCCCAGGCCCGGGCCGCGGCGGTGGGGCCGGAGCAGGTGGATGATTTTTCCATCGGAAATCCCAGTGTGCCCGCCCCGGATACCGTCAAGGAACTGGTTCATCAGCTCATGGACACGGTGGACCCGGTAAAGCTCCACGGCTACACCCCGGCCCAGGGAGAGGCCTCTGTCCGCCAGGCCCTGGCGGACGACCTCAACCGCCGGTACGGCACAGGCTACACGGCGGACCACTTCTATCTCACCGCCGGGGCGGCGGGGGCCCTCTGCTGCGCCCTGTCCGCCCTCGGCTGCCCAGGGGATCAGTTCCTCACCTTTGCGCCCTATTTCCCGGAGTATAAGGTCTTTGTGGAGAGCGCCGGGGCCCAGCTGGTGGCGGTGCCGGCCCGGCTGGAGGACTTTCAGATTGACTTTGCCGCCCTGGAGGCCGCCCTCTCCCCCCAGGTGAAGGGGGTCATCATCAACAGCCCCAACAATCCCACTGGCGTGGTCTATTCCCAAGAGACCATCCGGCGGCTGGCCCAGATGTTGGGGGAGAAATCCCGGGCCTACGGCCATCCCATCTGGCTGATCTCCGACGAGCCCTATCGGGAGATCGTCTACCAGACCGCTCCCCTGCCCTGGGTGCCGGATTTCTATGACAACACCTTGGTGTGCTACTCTTACAGCAAGTCCCTCTCCCTGCCGGGGCAGCGGATCGGCTATGTGCTGGTCCCCCCCCAGGCGGAGGAGGCGGACCTGGTATACGCGGCCATCTGCGGGGCGGGACGGGCCCTGGGCTATGTCTGCGCCCCCAGCCTCTTCCAGCTGGTGGTGGCCCGGTGTGCCGGTCAGACGGCGGACATGGCGGTGTACCGGCGCAACCGGGACCTCTTCCTGGATGCGCTGCGGTCCATGGGATACACCTGCGCCCAGCCGGAGGGGGCCTTCTACCTCTTCCCCCGGTCCCTGGAGCCCGACGATATGGCCTTCAGCGAGCGGGCCAAGCAGTTCGATCTGCTGCTGGTCCCCAGCGACACTTTCGGCGTCAAGGGCTATGTCCGCTTTGCCTACTGCATCGACACCGAGAAGGTGAAGCGCAGCCTGCCCGCACTGGAAAAGCTGGCCGCAGCCTATAAAAAGTGAATGTGAGGTAGTTCCATGCATCCGCTCCCCGAATATCCCCGCCCGAGTATGCACCGGGACAGCTACGTCAACCTGAATGGCCCGTGGGACTACGCCATCACCCAGAGCTCAGAGTTCCCGGCAAAGTGGGACGGGCAGATCCTCGTACCCTATTCGCCCGAAGCAAAAGCCTCCGGCGTGAGCCGGACACTGCAGCCCGGCCAGTGGCTCCACTACCACCGTACCTTCACGCCCCCGGCGGGTGAGGGCGGGCGCGTCCTGCTCCACTTCGGGGCTGTGGACTACGCCTGCGCGGTGGAGGTCAATGGCCGTCTGGCCGGGGGACACCGGGGCGGCTACTGGCCCTTCACGCTGGACATCACCGACCTGCTCCGCCCGCAGGGCCGCAACACCCTCTGGGTGGCCGTGCAGGACCCCACCGGCACCGGCACACAGGCGAGGGGAAAGCAGACCCTCAGGCCCGGCGGGATGTTCTACCCGGCCCAGAGCGGCATCTGGCAGACGGTGTGGCTGGAGCGGGTGCCGGAAAATTACATTGATACGCTGACCGTCACCCCGGACTACGACGCCCGGACCGTGACCGTGAAAGTCCATACCTCGAAGCCCGGCGGCGCGGTGAACCTTTGGGCCGTGGTGCGGGCCGGCGGCGTGACCATCGCCGAGGACTGGGGCGGCGACGAGGCCGACCGGGACGGCGAAGTGACCCTGAACATCGCCGAAGAGCATTTCTTCCCGTGGAGCCCCGACAGCCCCTTCCTCTATGATTTGACCGTCGGCACGACCCAGGGCGAAGAAGAGGACTTCGACACCGTCCACAGCTATTTCGCCCTCCGCAAGTGGGAGTGCAAAGAGGATGCAAAGGGCATCCGGCGGTTTTTCCTCAATGACAAGCCCATCCTGCTCAACGGCCTGCTGGACCAGGGCTATTGGCCCGACGGCCTCTACACCCCGCCCTCCGACGCCGCCGTAGAGCACGAACTGCACACCGTGCGGGAGCTGGGCTTCAACCTGCTGCGCAAGCACGCCAAAATCGAGCCGGAGCGCTGGTACTACCACTGCGATAAGCTGGGCATCATCGTCTGGCAGGATATGGTCAACGGCGGCGGGGCCTACCCGATGTGGTACGTCACCTACCTGACCAACGCCTTACAGCCCCTGATGCGCCGCGCCCCGGACGGGAAGCTGCTGTGGGGCTTTCTGGGCCGGGGCAGCGCCCACAGCCGGGAGGAGTACGCCCGGGAGCTGGCCGACACGGTAGCCGCCCTGGGTCGGCACCCCTGCATCGGGTGCTGGGTGCCGTTCAACGAGGGGTGGGGGCAGTTCGATGCGCGGAAAGCCACCGAGACCCTCCGCGCCCTTGACCCCTCCCGTCTGGTGGACGAGGCCAGCGGCTGGTTCGACCGGGGCGGGGGAGATGTGCATTCCATCCACAACTACTTCTATCCGCTCCGCATCCGCCCGAATGTGCGCACGGTGGCCCTCAGCGAGTACGGCGGCATTGCATGGCCCATGCCCGGCCATGAGCCGCCCCGGAAGACCTACGGCTACGGCACGGCCAGAAGCCGGGCAGAGCTGACGGAGCGCTACTGCGATTTGCAGCGCAAGACGATTCTCCCGCAGCTGAAAAAGGGCCTGTCGGCGCTGGTGTACACCCAGTTGACCGACGTGGAGGACGAGGTGAACGGCCTGTTCACCTACGACCGAACGGCCATCAAACCCGATGCCGCCGCCGTCCGCGCCGTCAACGAGGCGCTGGAAGCGGAGTTTGAAAAGGCAGTAAAAGCATGAACGGGATCTCGGCCATTTTCCCCTGTGCAGGTAGAGCTTTTGCCCTTGTTATAAAGGTAAAGCAAAGGGCAGCTTTTGGGGATGCTTGACACAAATTTTGGCACGAATGCACGTTTAACGGGCAGTTTGCTATTTTTCACGGCTCCCGATTGGACAAAATGCCGAAAACAATACCGTATCTTGACAATCCTGTGAAAATGCACTATACTGAACCCATCGAGACAGACCACGAAGTTCTTGTAGTGGTTTGCCGAAATAAAAAATATTTTTTATTGGAGGAATATCACTATGAAAATGTTCAAGAAACTCATGGCTATTGCTCTCGTTGGCGTTATGGCTCTGTCCATGCTGACTGGCTGTGCTGTCACTGACAAGCTGAAGAACGATCACGTTCTGGATGCTATGAGCGATGTCGCTTCTACCTATGCTAAGCGGGACGAGACCAGCACGGTCGACACTGTTAAGTTCGAGAGCAAGACCAGCCTGAACACTGAGCTGAAGAACCTGCTGAATAATGCAAAGGCTGAGGACGTCAAGGCGTACGAGGGCGGTAAGGTTGTCGATGGCAAGTATATTGTTACTGCCGTTAAGATTGAGAAGAGCACTTCTTCCGTCAGCGAATTCAAGAATTATGCTTTGGAGATTCTGGCTGGTCTGGATCAGACTGGGTTCGAAGCAAAGGCTGAGCTGAGCAACAACGGCAAGACTGCTACTGTCAAGGCTGGCGTTAAGGTTGATGGCTTCAAGACTGCTGACAGTAAGACTGTCTACTACGCAGTGGTTCTGGTTGAGGCTGTGGCTAAGGCCTAATCAGCGCATCTGATTAAGCTATTACAGGCACACGGCCTGTAATGATAAACATTATATGTTCGCGCATGTAGTGATTTATCTCACATAGTCTGAGGGCGAGGTTCCGCAAGGGACCTCGCCCTTGGGCTTTTTATAGGCGCTGGGCTATTGACATTGGAGAGCGATTCCTCTATAATCGAGGTGCAGACCAGTCGAAGAGGTATTGACTGGAAAATTATGGGAACTCAAAAACGCAAAAACTGCCCATTCTGAGATGCTCTAAAAGGCGAAAATAACGCCGAAATATAAGAAAAATGATGCATCTGCATTGTTTTCGAGAGAATGAATAAAAACGTCGGATTGCATCAGAATGCGTTAGAAAATGTCGGGCCGCCCGCCCCAGCCTGAGAAGGCCGAAGCGGGTGGTCCGTTTTTATCTTTTGTATTCTGGAAGTTCTGGCGCTTGACAATCCGCGCACGGCTGTCTATAATAAAGATAAGGAAAGGCGCTGACCGTGCAAACGGCTAGCTCCTCACCAGTCAAGCATTACAAAAGTAATGACCGCCACCGGATTGGGAGTCTTGGGCGGTCATTTCTTTTTGTGCTTTTTCCTTTTGCTGCCATAAGAATCATCCTTTTTCCGGTCGTCCATCAGATGTACAACACTTACGAGAAGTGCCAACAGTGCGATGATCGTCTGGAAAAGCAATAGAATCTCCGATGTAGTCATAAGGCATCCCTCCCTTCGCCGTGAGCGTCGGGAGCGGAACTCCAAAAAGTTGCCCTCCCGCGCTTGTTTTGCTCCGAAGAGCAAGACAGCGAGACCGGTGAGGAGCAATAGCCGCCTGCGTTTGGTTGGACAGCGCCTTTCTGCTAAGAGGATACCATAAAAACTGACAAAAAGCAACGCCGCACGATGCATATCCGCGCGGCGCTGGGAGCAGAATTTGAGAAGGTAGGACAGCTATATTCTTGTGCTTGACAATCCACGTACGGCTGTCTATAATAAAGTTAAGGAAAGGCGCTGGCTGCACAGTGGTCAGCTCCCTCTCTCAGTATCACATTTTGAGAAACATGACCGCCGGAGTTTGGAAGACTATAGGGGCGGTCATTTTTCTTGCCATTTTATTTTTTGATATAGTGTTTTGCGTGATGCATATCCCGAAAAAAGACTTGGGCAATCGTCCAAGTGATTTTGGCAGTGCCAAGGATGACAGTGGCCAGAAGGCCGAGCAGAGCAATAACAGTATTCAAAATTTCCATAGTGGAATCCTCCCTTAGATTTTCATGTAGAAACATTCGAATCGTCAGGAGGATGACAAAAAATTGAACTTCCTCCTGACGCGGCACAATGTGACGCGAGGGAGAGAGCATGACCGCTGCACTTGCAGGACAGCGCCTTTCTGCTAAGAGGATACCATAAAAACCGACAAAAAGCAACGCCGCGCGAACGATGCCCACGCGGCGCTGGAAGCGGAATTTGAAAAGCAGTATGATAACAGAAAAGCTCCGGGGACCAATAGTTTCCCGGAGCTTTTGTATTATTTTTGAGGAAAATTACTTCTCGTTCTTGATTTTGGAAGCCGGCATCTTCTTCATGGCGGCAGAATCCAGAGCGTGGGGCAGCTGGGCGCCATAGGACTGAATGCTGTCCTGCAGCTCGCCGCTCTTCATGTCGGAGAGGGCCTGTGCGCGGAGGCTGTCCAGCGTGTCAGCGTCCAGCGGGTCGAGACGGACGAGCATCATCAGCGCATAGCTGGAATACTGCACCGCAGCGGCCTCGCCGGGCTTGAGGGCGCGGACAGCGTCGGCGGTGCCTTCCTCGGAGAAGGTGGAATCGATGTTGTCAGAACCCAGCAGGGCAGTGGAGAGGGAAGACGCGTCGGAAGAGGGCTCGCCATCCAGCACCGCGTAGATGTCGGGCAGGGCAGCGGCGACGGCAGCGCTGAAAGCGGAGGTCTGGGCGCTGGCCCCATCGGGGATGGCAGCGTTGCAGCTCTCGGCGGCGGTCTGGGCCAGCTCGAGCATCTGGGCGCTCTGGGCGTCATCAGCAAAAGCGAAGGTGCTGGTGTTGTAGAGCGGCACGACCACATAGCGGATGTAGACCATCTCGTCCTCGAGGTGGCTGGTCAGTTCTGCGTCGGAGACGGGGGTCTCGCCGTCGATGCCGTAGCACATCTCGAGCAGGTCGTTGCTCTTGATGAGGATGCGCTCAAACCGCTTGAGGGTGTCGAGGCCGATGCCGTTGGCCTTGTAGAGGTCGCCGTTCTGCTCCATCAGCTGGGAGGCGTAGCTGTCGGCCTGGGTCTCCTCGTCGAGGGTCAGAACGCCGCCCAGCTCATCAAAACGGGTCTCGATGGCGGCGTAGGACTCGAGGTTTTCCAGTGTCTTCTGGGCCACATAGTCGCTGACCACGGCGGTCTCGCCGGTGGCATCATCGACGGTGATGGTGGCCTTGAGGAAGCTGGACACCTTGGTGGCGTCCTGGTCGTCGGAAGCGAGGTCGGCGGCGGTCTGGTAGGCATCGAACTGGGCCAGCAGATAGAGGCCGGAAGAGATGTCCACGTTACCGATGGTGCCTACGGAATCCGGGGTGGAGAGGCTGCAGCCCACGAGGCCGACGGCCAGAGCGAGGGCGCAGACGAGCGCGATGAGTTTCTTCTTCATAAGTGTACTCCTAGTGAAATTTATTTTTTGCCGGTGTTTTCTTCCGGCGGGGCAGCAAGGATGTCGGCCATCGCCTTGAGGATGCTTTGCAGCAGTTCCAGCGGCTTTTCGTCGGGTTGGAGAGTCACCGAGAGGTAGGGCTTGGTGCCGGCTCCTGCCGTCACCCGGCCATTGAAAGCGATGAGCAGGCCGCGTATCATGGCCACGTCCAGCGTCTCCACCTGTAACAGCAGGGTGTCCTTTTTCTGGGTGACTTCATAGACGCCCACGGCGGCGGCCTGGACCCGCACCAGCGAGACGTTCACGAGGTCGCTGACGGAGGGCGGCGGGTCGCCGTAGCGGTCGATGAGTTCGTCCAGCACGTCGGCGGCGTCCTCGGGGGTCTGGATGGCGGCGATGCGCTTGTAGGCCTCGATGCGGCCCGGGCCGTCGGCAATATACTTCTCCGGGATGAAGGCGTCCACCCGCAGGTCCACGAGGCATTCGCTCTTGTCCCGCTGGATGGGCTCGCCCTTGGCCCGGGCGATGGCCTGACCCAGCATCTTGACATAGAGGTCATAGCCCACGGCCTCCATGTGGCCGTGCTGGCTGTGGCCCAGCAGACTGCCTGCGCCGCGAATTTGTAAGTCGCGCATGGCGATGCGGAAGCCGGAGCCGAAGGCTGTGAACTCCCGGATAGCGGAAAGCCGCTTCTGGGCGATGTCGGTGAGGGTCTTGTCCCGCCGGAAGGTGAAGTAGGCGTAGGCTTTCCGGCCCGAGCGGCCCACGCGGCCCCGGATCTGGTACAGCTGGGCCAGACCCATCCGGTCGGCGTCCTCGATGATGAGGGTGTTGCAGTTGCGCACGTCAATGCCCGTCTCGATGAGGGTGGTGCAGACGAGGATGTCGATCTCGCCGTTCAGCAGATGCTGCCAGACGGGGTTCAGCTCTTCCTCGGTCATCTTGCCGTGGGCGATGCCCACCCGCGCCCCGGGTACCATCTGGCTGACGTGGGCGGCGCAGGACTCGATGTTGTCCACCCGGTTGTGCAGGTAGTAGACCTGACCGCCCCGGGCCAGCTCCTTTTTCATGGCTTCGGCGAGGATGACGTCATTGTATTCCAACACGAATGTCTCCACCGGCTGGCGCTCGATGGGCGGCTGCTCGATGGTGGAGAGGTCGCGGATGCCGCTCATGGCCATGTTCAGGGTGCGGGGGATGGGGGTGGCCGAGAGGGTCAGCATGTCCACACCGATGAAGTTCTCTTTCAGCTTCTCCTTGTGCTTGACACCGAAACGCTGCTCCTCGTCGATGATGACAAGGCCCAGGTCGTGGAACCGGACATCCTTGGAGAGGAGGCGGTGGGTGCCGATGACGATGTCCACGCTGCCGGCCTGCAGGCCCCGCAGGGTCTCTTTCTGCTGCTTGGCGGTGCGGAAGCGGGAGAGCAGCCCGACTTTCACCGGGAACGCCTCCATGCGGGAGATGATGCTGTTGTAGTGCTGCCACGCCAGCAGGGTGGTGGGGGCCAGAATGGCGCACTGCTTGCCGCCCATGACGCACTTGAAGGCCGCGCGGAAGGCGACCTCCGTTTTGCCGACGCCCACGTCGCCGCAGAGCAGGCGGTCCATAGGCCAGCCCTTTTCCATGTCCTTCTTGATCTCGGCGGTGGCGGTGAGCTGGTCGTCCGTCTCGTCGTACTCGAAGCGGGACTCGAAATCGCTCTGCCACTCGCCGTCGGCGGGGAAGGCGTAGCCTGTGGCCTGACGGCGGCGGGCGTAGAGCTCGATGAGCTCCTGGGCCATCTCTTCGGTGGCCTTTTTGACCTTGGCGCGGGTGCGCTGCCACTCGGTGCCACCCAGTTTGGCAAGCTTCACCTTTTCCTCGTCGCCGGGGGCGGTGTAGCGGCTCAGTAGATCGAGCTGAGTGACCGGCACATACAGCACGTCGGAGCCGGAGTACTGGATCTTCAGGTAATCTTTTATCGCGCCCTGCACCTCGAGACGCTGGATGCCCGCATACATACCGATGCCGTGGCTCTGGTGAACCACATAGTCGCCGGGCTTGATGTCCGAGAGGCTGGACAGGGCGTTTTTGTTCTTCTTGCGCTTTTTGTTCTCGGCGGCCTCGTCGTCCAGACCGTGACGCCGGGACGAGATGACCGCCACGCGGGCGAACGGGAAGGTGCAGCCCGCCGTGAGGTGGCCGGGCAGTACCTGAACCAGACCTTTCGTGGGCCGGACGTCCCGGCTCATGCTGACGGCATAGCCCTTGTCAGCCAAATCGCGGGTGAGGGCCGCTGCACCCTTGGGCGTACCGGCGAAAAGGGCCACGGCGTACCCCTGCTGGACCAGCGGGTCGAGGTCTTCCCGCAGGGAAGCGAGGTCGCCGCCCCAGTTGGGGGCCGCGAACGCCTCGGCGTTGATGAGGTCTTTCAGCTTGAACTCGTTCATGCCCCGCAGGAAGTTCTCGCAGAGCAGAGTGCTCTGGTCCTGCGCCGCAATGGCGAGGTCGTCCATCGTCTGGTAGAGCACATCGAGGCCGGGGCAGATGACGCCCTCCTCGAGCAGGCCGGTCAGCTCTTCGCTGCGGCGGAACTCGGTGGCCTTCTGGGCGTCCCGGATGCCGCCCACCTCGTCGAGGATGAAGATGGGGCTGCTCAGGTGGTCCAGCAGGGTGGCGGGCGTTTCGTACCGCAGACCGTAGTATTTGTCCATGGCCTCGGGCATGACGCCGCTGTCCAGCTGGGCGAGGTCGGACTCCATGGCCTTTTCGAGGGCGGTGCGGCGCTTGCCCCGGGCTTTCTTCTGGGCGGCGCGAAGGGCCTCCGCCGTGTCGGCGGTGCTGCCGAACAGCACCTCACGGGCGGGGGAAAGATAGATCTTTTCCAGCGCACCGTCCCGCCGCTGGGTCAGCAGGTCGAAGGAGGCGAGGGAGTCTATCTCGTCGTCCCAGTACTCCACACGGGCGGGCTGGCGCATATCGGGGGCGTAGATGTCCACGATGTCGCCCCGGACGCTGAACTGTCCCGGGCCGTCCACCTGACTGCGCCGCACGTATCCGGCGGCGAAGAGCCGCTCCACCAGCGCTTCGCGGTTGTAGACCATGCCGGGCTTGAGGGTGAGGGTGTTTTTCTGGAACTCATCCTGCGGCACAGTGTATTGGAGCAGGGCTTCGGCGGGGACGCAGACGGCGTTCAGCCGTCCGCCCGCCAGTGCGCCCAGCACCGACAGACGCCGGTACTCGTACTCGCGGCCCGCGCCCTCGACGGGGCGGAGCATGAAGTCCCGGGGCGGGAACACCGCCGCCGAGAGCCCCAGCGTCTTGAGGTCGTCGGCAAAATGGGTGGCCTCGGCCTCGCCGGGGGTGACGACGCAGAGGATGCGGCCCGTGTCCTTCTGGAGCGCGGCGTAGAGCAATGCCCGGCCTGCCGGAGGCAGGCCGAACAGCGCTGCCGGGCCGGGGGAGGCAAGGCTGGCCGCTGTCTTCTGATATTCAGGGGTGTTTTTCAGGAGCGCTTCGTACATGGTGGACCTCCTTTCTGGTGAAGATGGACGTAATAGCCTCTCCCTTTGGGAGAGGTGTCACCGCAGGTGACGGAGAGGGCAAGCTCGGGGCGAAAGAGCCGCCATACAGCGATAAGCAGACTCTTTGTCAGAGGGATGTTATCGCTGTGTCAGTACTTTTTGTCAGCAGCCTTGCCCTCTCAGGCGCTTCGCGCCAGCTCCCCCAAAGGGGGAGCCTTACCCGTTATACTTGCTCTGCGCCAGACCCAGCTTGCCGTCCATGATGAGCGTTGCGGCGGCTGCGATGTCGGGGCAGCGGTCGGCGAGGGCCTTGGCGTCGTCGGGCGGGAACTTGCCCAGCACCCAGTCGGCCAAATCGTAGTCCGGGCGGGGCTTTGCGCCCACGCCGATGCGGATGCGGGGGAAGTTCTCGCCGCCGAGGCGGGCGATGATGCTCTTGAGGCCGTTGTGGCCGCCCGCAGAGCCGGAGGGCCGGATGCGCAGCTTGCCGGGATTCTGGGTGATGTCGTCGCACAGGACGATGACGTGGTCGGCAGGGATCTTGAAGAAGCCCGCCAGCGGGCCGATGGAGTCGCCCGAGAGGTTCATATAAGTCAGGGGCTTCAGGAGCACGACCTTGTGGCCGTCTACCTCGCCCTGCCCCCACAGGCCCTGAAACTTGGTCTTGGAGACGGAGATGCCCCACTTGCCGGCCAGATAGTCCAGTGCGGCAAAGCCTGCGTTGTGACGGGTGCCGTCGTATTTCGGCTCCGGATTGCCGAGGCCGGCAATGAGCCAGATGTCATTGGTGTTCATATGATATATTCTGCCTTTTTACGTTGGATCTGTTTTCGAACAATATGTTATTATAACATACGCGCGCGCAAAAAGATACACAAAAAGCAAAAAAGCCGCCGTGCGGGCGGCACGGCGGCGTGGGGAGCGGGGGTCAGCCCTGCTCCTGCTCCAGTTTCTGCTTCTTTATAATGTACGCCTCCATTTTCGGTTCAGCCCAGCCGTCGAGGTTGGTCTGACGCTCCCGGGCGATGCCAAGAGCCTGCGGGGGGACATCCTTGGTGATGGTGCTGCCGGCGGCGGTGTAGGCCCCGTCGCCGATGGTGACGGGGGCGACAAGGTTGGTGTTGCAGCCGATGAAGCAGTAGTCGCCGATCTGAGTGCGGAACTTGTCCTTGCCGTCGTAGTTGCAGGTGACGGTGCCGCAGCCGAAATTACAGTACTTGCCTACATCGCTGTCGCCGATGTAGGTCAGGTGGCTGACGGTGTTGCCCCGGGCGAAGTTGGAGTTCTTCGTCTCGACATAAGCGCCCAGATGCACGCCGTAGCCGGTGACGGTGTTGATGCGCACATGGGTGAAGGGACCGATATTGTTGTGGGGGCCGAGGTGGCTGCTGTAGACCTGGCTGGCGTTGACGGTGGTGCCTTCGTCCACGGTGCTGTCCTCGATAAGGGTGTTGGGGCCGATGACGCAGCCTGCGCCGATGGTGGTCTTGCCGCGCAGGATGGTGCCTGCGAGGATGACGGCTCCCGGGGCAATGACCACTTCGGAGCCGATCTCCACATTGCGGCTGCGGATGTCCACGCCGTTTGCGATGTGGCGCAGCAGCACCTCTTCGCGCTGGGCCTCGGCGGCGTCGAGCTTTGCCTTTGCGGCAGCCAGTGCGGATGTGTCAATGTTTTGCATAAATAAAAAAACCTCCTCCCAAAACGGCCCCCGCAGCGGCGGCGGAGCCCCTGCGGGGAAGGGTTTTGTTGTATCCAAGACAGAACAAACTCGGGAGCAATCACCCCGGAAAAACAGGGTGAAGGGTTTGATGGATGGAAAGTTGTATCCATCACCCTAAAAATGGCTTAAAACCTTAAAAAACCTCTCGAAATCTTTCCCATTTTATATTACCGAAAAAGTAAGTAAAATGCAAGAGTTTGCACAAAAAATATCAAACAAATTCGGTGATTTGCCCGATGGAATAGACGTGAAATTCTGGTATAATGGTTTAGCATTCACAGAGAAATGTTTATCGTATGACAAGACAGAGCATCGATAAGACCGCCGGAGCATCGCGCCGGGGGCCATCATTTGGGAGGTAAACACGCATGAGCAAAAAGTATCTGTACTACTTCAGCGAAGGCAACGATGCCTTTGGCGGCGACAAGGTCACCATGAAGAACATTCTGGGCGGCAAGGGCGCTGGTCTGGCTGAGATGACTGCAGCCGGTATGCCGGTGCCGCAGGGCTTCACCATCACCACCGAGGCCTGCACCCAGTATTACGCAGACGGCCGTCAGATCAACGACGAGATCACCGCTGACATCTTCGAGCACGTTAAGGGCCTCGAGAAGATCACCGGCAAGACCTTCGGCGACAACGAGAACCCGCTGCTGGTCTCCGTCCGTTCCGGCGCACGTCAGTCCATGCCCGGCATGATGGACA
>OOCL01001630.1_pt1 | contig 12410 bp, 12 predicted proteins | sample 1671211 | NCBI WGS metagenome assembly OOCL01 (sample SAMN06348133, study PRJEB24527) | human gut metagenome | biome: human gut; feature: ankylosing spondylitis patient; material: feces | host: Homo sapiens | place: China | collected 2015-10 | reverse complement strand
ATCGAAAAAAGAAGAAGCAGAAACAGTAAAAAGGGTTATTCAATCTGTAATCCGGGTATCCTGCAATAACATGAAGACAGCTAATTTTGCAGCATCCGATAGTTCCCTATGGAGAACCATTAAAACGATTACAAATTAAATAACTGAAAGACGTATGAATACAAGAATGAATTTTTCTTTTTACAACCCTACCCGCATCCTCTTCGGCGCAGGCGAACTGAACACTCTGTACAAGCAGACAATGCCCGGCAAGAAAGCCCTGCTTTTGATTTCAAATGGTAAGTCGACCAAGGTCAACGGTTCGCTCGACCGCACGATTGAACAATTGGAAAAGGCCGGCATAGAGTATGCCATCTTCGACAAGATTATGGAAAACCCGTACAAAAGCGTCGTCATGGAAGGAGCCGCTTTTGCCAAAGAAAATACCTGCGATTTTATTCTGGCTCTCGGAGGAGGTGCCGTACTCGATGCATCAGTCGCAATAGCGGCAATGGCAACGAATCCGGGCGACTTATGGGATTATGTTTTTGGCGGCACCGGCAAAGCAATGCCACTGAAAAATCTGGGCTTGCCCATAGTTACCATTGCCACAACTTCAGGAACAGGCTCCGAAATCAACTGTTGGGGCGTTATCTCCAATCCTGACACGAATGAGAAAATCGGTTTCGGCGCACCGGAACTGACTCCCGTCCTTGCCATCGTAGACCCGGAACTGATGCGAACCGTCCCCGCCAAATATACGGCATACCAAGGATTCGATGCTTTGTTCCACAACACAGAGGTAATGATAAGCAACGGTGTAAATATCCTGAGCGAAGCCATCGCCTTGTCCGCCATCGAGAATATCACGAAATACCTTCCGCGTGCAGTCAGAGACGGAAATGATATGGAAGCAAGAGAACGCGTCGCATACGGCAGCACAATGGCAGGCATCAGCATGCAACTGACAAGCACCACGGCCGAACATTCCATGGAACACTCCATGAGTGCCTACCATCATAATCTTCCTCACGGCGCAGGGCTGATTATGATTTCCAAAGCTTTCTATGAGTTCTTCATTGAGCGTCATGCCTGCGACGAACAGTTCATCAAAATGGCAAAAGCAATGGGCATTGAAAATGCCGACAAGCCGGAAGATTTCATCACGGCACTTGTCAAATTGCAGGAGGATTGCGGTGTGGCCGATTTGAAGATGAGCGATTACGGATTCAAGAAAGAAGAGTCCATGACGCTTGCCCGAGGTGCCCGCTCCATGCAGGGAGGATTATTCCTTGCCAATCCTTGCGAAATGACGGATGAAGATTGCGCGGGAATCTTCGACAAATCCTATCGTTGATGGATGGATGGGCGAACCTTATAAGTCATGCCAGTGTTTTTAATATAAATATACGCTTCAAAGTCTGACGAATATAATTAATATCAAGAAGAAAAAAGATGAAAGTATTACTGATAAATGGAAGTCCCCGGAAAAACGGAAATACACATTTGGCTTTATCGGAGGTAGCAAAGGCGCTGAATGAAAACGGAGTAGAAACAGAAATCATTTCTATCGGAACAAAAGCCGTACAAGGTTGCATAGCCTGCAACCGCTGTACTGAATTGGGACGGTGTATCTTTAAAGACGAATTGTACAACAACATCCGCCAGAAACTGGAAGAAGGTATTGACGGACTGGTAGTAGGCTCACCGACCTATTACGCTGGTCCCAATGGTTCGCTGTGCGCCCTGTTAGACCGTCTTTTCTATTCAAGCTCGGAGTTGATGGAGTACAAACCAGCTACGGCAATAGCTGTTTGCCGGAGAGGTGGAGCCAGTGCTACTCTTGACAGATTGAATAAGTATTTCACAATAAACCATATGCCTGTTGTTTCTTCCCAATATTGGAATATCATTCATGGAATGATGCCGGGCGATGTCCTGCAAGATGCGGAAGGATTACAGACTATGCGAATGTTAGGCAGAAATATGGCCTGGTTATTGAAAAATACGGCTGACGGGCAGAAGCACCCGGAAGCAGAACCTTTGGTACGGACAAACTTTATCCGTTAATTGAAATCATAATAGAACCATTGAGTTCTCACAGAGAAGCGTAAACAGACTGAAACGATGTGTTTCCATAGTCTGTTTGCGCTTTTATTTTCAGAATAAAGGGGGTAATAGCTATCTATTTATTCTCCAGCATCCCATAATCTGTAATTCGGGTTATCACTCCCGTAATCTATCTACCAAGATTTGTATGAGTTCTTCCGTACTTTGCAGTATAGAAATCAATGTATCAAAGAACCATATAATTTATGAGACAGACTAATAGATTGAAACCCGATTCGGGTGCTTTGCTCGTATTCATCCTTACCGCAGGAGTCTTCGGAATCATCAATACGGAAATGGGAGTGATTGGAATCCTCCCCCTGATAGCCGAGCATTTCCATGTAACCGTTCCCGAAGCAGGATGGACGGTCAGTATATTCGCATTGGTAGTGGCTATATCAGCCCCCATTATGCCGCTACTTTTCTCGGGCATAAACCGGAAAAAAGTCATGCTGCTGGCACTGGGAGTCTTCACACTGAGCAACATTATTTCGATGCTTACCTCCAACTTTACCCTACTACTGATAACCCGTGCCCTTCCGGCTTTCCTTCATCCTGTATATGTATCGATGGCTTTCACGGTAGCGGCCGCATCTGTCAGCAAAGAGAAAGCTCCGAAGGCTGTAGCCAAAGTCTTCATCGGAGTATCCGCCGGCATGGTATTGGGTGTACCGGTGACCAGCTACATAGCGAGTGAGGTGTCGTTTACAATGGGAATGATGTTTTTCACGGTGGTGAATGCGCTGGTATTTGTGGCCACCATCCTTTTCATACCCTCCATGCCCGTTAAAGAAAAGCTATCTTACGGTACGCAACTCAATGTGCTGAAAAAGAAGATTATCTGGTATTCCATTATTGCTGTCACCCTGATAAACGGTGCTTTATTCGGATTCTTCAGTTATATGTCTGATTATCTGAGAACGGTTACGGAAGTTTCTTATAGTGTCATCAGCGTCCTGCTGCTGATATACGGGCTTGCCAATATTATCGGAAACGTCATTGCAGGAAAACAGTTAGCCACCAACCCGATACGCAGCATGACTTTCATTCCGTTCGCACTATTCACCCTTTATATATGTATATTCATTTTAGGGGAATGGCTTGCGGCAATGGCTGTCATTATCCTGATTCTGGGTATCCTGGCAGGATACGGGCAAAACACCATGCAGTATATGATAACCGAAGCCGCTCCGAAGTTCCGGATTTCGCTAACGGCTTGTTCCTATTATCAGCCAATCTGGGCACAACGGTAGGTGCGGCAGCTTGCGGAGCATTTATCACTTTCTTCGATACACGCTATTCCGTAATCGGTTCTTTGCTGTTTCTTGCGGTCAGCATAATATTCGTTGTTCTGAGAATTCGCACGGTGCAATCTTCGAAAACAATAAAACTGAAAGTCGTAGCACAATGAAGCTTTTTTAAATAAGCGATTATAAAAGAAGTATTTGTCTATGTTTTCTGTATACAATGCGATAATCTGTAATTTGGGTTATTATGTCTGTAATCCATCTACAAAGAGTATCACTTTTACACCGTAATTTTGCAATGTAAGTAATAGACATCAATTCTCATTAATCATTCACCCAAAGAAAATATGAAAAAGATATTATTTTCAGTAGTGGCATCCTTTATGATGCTCGGTGTAGGTAGTGCTTCGGCACAAACCGATGCAGACAATTTCTACAAAAGTGATTTAGTAAACATGGAGAAAGTATCCTTCTCCAACCAGTACAAAATGAAAGTGGCCGGAAACCTTTTCCTGCCCAAAGATATGAAAGCAGGAGAAACGTATCCCGCAATCATCGTCGGGCACCCGATGGGAGCAGTCAAGGAACAAAGTGCAAACCTCTATGCGATCAAGATGGCCGAACGCGGTTTCGTCACCCTCGCCATCGACCTGTCCTTTTGGGGAGAGAGTGAAGGAGAACCGCGCAACACCGTCTCCCCGGAAATCTACGCGGAAGACTTCAGCGCAGCAGTCGATTTCCTCGGTACACGCCCGTTCGTCGACCGCAAACGTATCGGCGTAATCGGTATCTGCGGCAGTGGAAGTTTCGCCATCAGTGCGGCAAAAATCGATCCGCGCCTGAAAGCCATTGCAACCATCAGCATGTATAATATGGGTACAGCAAGCCGCAACGGACTGAAACACGCACTGACCCTGGAACAAAGGAAACAAATCATTGCCGAAGCCGCCGAACAACGTTATGTAGAATTTCTAGGCGGAGAAACGAAATATACCGGCGGCACCGTACACGAACTGACGGCAAACTCCTCTCCGATTGAACGCGAGTTTTATGAATTCTACCGTACAGAACGCGGAGAATTCACCCCCGAAGGTGCAACGTCCCTGACCACCACGCACCCCACCCTGGCAAGCAACACGAAGTTCATGAACTTCTATCCGTTTGCCGATATCGAAACCATCTCACCGCGCCCCATGCTTTTCATCACCGGAGAGAATGCACACTCACGCGAATTCAGCGAAGACGCCTACAGCAAGGCTGCCGAACCCAAAGAATTATACATCGTGCCCGGTGCAGGCCATGTGGACCTTTACGACCGGGTCAGCCTCATCCCTTTCGACAAGCTGGATTCTTTCTTTAAGGAATACCTGAACATAATACCGTGAAGATTATGAAATATTACTTAGTACTCATTTTTATGACGTTGACATTGTCCGTTTGGGGCACATCATGCAGCGACGACGCCCCTATACCCGAAACAGGGCAGCAGATACCTCCGGGAAGTACGGACGATGATGATCCTCCGGTTAATCCCGGTAATGACGACGATGATGACGATAACCCTATGAGCAACAATCTTAAAATAACAGTCGGCTCCGCCTCATTCAATGCCACACTGGAAAACAATGCGGCGGCAACAGCCTTCAAGGCATTACTGCCTATGACCATAAACATGTCCGAACTGAACGGCAACGAAAAGTACTTCTACCTATCGGGAAACCTGCCTACCGCATCTTCCAACCCGGGAACCATCCGCACGGGCGACCTGATGCTTTACGGCGGCTCCTGTCTGGTACTTTTCTATGAGACTTTTTCAACATCCTACAGCTACACTCGCCTGGGGCGTGTAAATAACCCTTCGGGACTGGCATCCGCCCTCGGTTCGGGCAGTGTAACCGTAACATTCGAACTACAATAAAAACAAAGAAATTATGGAAATTATCAAAGACAAAGAATTCGGAGGCGAACGCCCTCTGTTTGCCACTCACGACCTCCAACTGGAAAATGTAACCATCCATGCAGGCGAGTCCGCACTGAAAGAATGTAGCAATATTGTGGCAGTGAACTGCCGCTTCGAAGGGAAATACCCATACTGGCACAACAATGGCTTCACCATAAAGAACTGTTTCTTCACAGAAGGTGCCCGTGCCGCACTTTGGTACTCGCAGAATGTACAAATGACGGATACCGTAGTGGAAGCACCGAAGATGTTCCGCGAAATGGACGGCATAAAACTGGAAAACGTGCAACTTCCCAATGCCTTGGAAACCCTTTGGTTTTGCCGCAATGTAGAACTCAGAAACGTACAGATTGACAAAGCCGATTACCTGTTCATACACGGTGAGAACATACGCATTGAAAATTACAGCCAGAACGGCAACTACTCATTCCAGTATTGCAAAAACGTGGAAATCCGCAATGCCATCATCAACTCCAAAGACGCCTTCTGGAATACGGAAAACGTAACGGTGTATGATTCCGAACTGAATGGCGAATATCTGGGCTGGCATTCCAGAAACCTGCGTCTGGTGAACTGCAAAATTTCAGGCACGCAACCACTCTGTTATGCCCACGACCTGATTATAGAAAACTGCACAATGGCCGACGATGCCGACCTTGCATTTGAATACAGCAGTCTCCAGGCCACCATCAAAGGTCCGGTTCACAGCATAAAGAATCCACGCACGGGAAGCATCACGGCCGAAAGTTACGGAGCCGTCATCATAGACGAGAACATCAAGGCCCCCGGCAATTGCAAACTGAAACTTTGGGACGACCAGACCTGTTTTGACGAAACGCAAGAAGAGATGCAATATGCAGCACAACTTTGATGAAATCATTCCACGCCGGGGCACGAATTCCTATAAATGGGATTCTGCCACTCCCCCGGGTGTACTGCCGATGTGGGTAGCCGATATGGATTTCCGCACAGCACCCGCCGTGACGGAAGTGTTAAAAAGGCGGGTGGAGCATGGCATCTTCGGATACGTCCGTGTGCCCGATGCTTACTACAATGCAACGATCAACTGGTTCAAAAGACGCCACGACTGGAGAATAGAAAAAGAGTGGATTATCTATACCTCCGGAGTAGTACCGGCGCTGTCGGCAATCATAAAAGCCCTGACCAGCCCCGGCGACAAAGTCCTGGTACAGACTCCGGTGTATAATTGTTTCTTTTCGTCCATACGAAACAATGGATGTGAAATCGTTTCCAATCCACTGATTTATGAAAACGAAACTTACCGGATTGATTTCGATGACTTGGAGAAGAAGGTTGCCGATAGTAAAGTCAGACTCCTGCTATTGTGCAACCCTCACAATCCTGCCGGAAGAGTATGGAGCCGAGAGGAACTGGTACGCATCGGCGAGATTTGCCTCCAGAATCATGTAACGGTAGTAGCGGATGAAATTCATTGTGAACTGGTTTTTCCGGGATATACCTATACGCCTTTCGCCTCCATATCGCAGGAGTTCCTGATGAATTCCGTCACTTGCATTTCCCCCAGCAAGGCGTTCAACCTGGCAGGAGTCCAGATTGCCAACATCGTGTCCGCTGATACCGATGTACGCAAGAAGATAGACAAAGCCATCAATATAAACGAAGTCTGCGACGTAAATCCATTCGGAGTAGAAGCTTTGATAGCCGCCTATAATGAAGGGGAAGAATGGCTGGAAGAACTGAAAAGGTATTTGTTCGATAATTATAATTACCTGAGGAGTTTCTTCGCCGAACATCTGCCGGAGTTTCCCGTAACGAAGTTGGAAGGTACTTACCTGGTGTGGGTGGATTGTTCCGCATTAAAGCGTACCTCGGAAGATATAGTGACCTCGCTATTGGAACAAGGAAAACTCTGGCTGAACGAAGGCAGCATGTACGGAGACACCGGAGAAGGCTTTGTCCGCATCAACATAGCCTGCCCCCGGCAAGTATTAACAGAAGGTTTAGAAAGGTTTAGGCAATGGAAGAACCGAATAAAGCAAACAGGAACATAACCGGTATCATTACCGGCTATTTCCTTATCTATGTAGTCTGGGGATCTACCTATTTCTTCATAGGTGTAGCATTAAAGGACCTGCCTCCTTTTCTGCTCGGAGCTTTACGGTTTACGGCCGCCGCACTTATACGGAATTGTATTGCTGTTCATAGATATGGCCGTAGTGATGCTGGCACAACGCTACTTAACCAGTAGCCTGGTAGCTATCATCGCTTCTTCCACCGCACTCTGGATTCTGCTGTTGGATGCCCCAATGTGGAAAACTAATCTCCGCAATCCTCTTACAATCGCAGGTGGAATCATCGGTTTCGGGGGCGTCATTTTGCTTTATTTGGAACAACTCAATGCAGCAAACCTGCATCCGCACAGTGAACGCGGAATCTTACTTCTTATTTTCGGATGCATATCCTGGGCACTGGGCACCTTGTATGCCAAATACCGTTCTTCCCGCGAAGAAGAAGTAAATGCGTTTGCCGGTTCAGGCTGGCAGATGCTTTTCGCCAGTGGTATGTTCTGGATTTGCAATGCTGTGAACGGAGATATGCAAAGGACCGACTTGTTGAATGTTTCATCTGCAAGCTGGCTGTCACTGGCTTATCTGATATTCTTCGGTTCCCTGCTTGCCTATTCTGCCTACGTCTGGCTGCTGAAAGTGCGGCCTGCGGCAGAAGTCGGCACCCACGCCTATGTCAATCCGTTCATTGCCGTACTTTTAGGAGTAACCATGGGAAACGAACAAGTGACCTTCATCCAATTGGGCGGACTGTTCATCATACTACTGGGAGTCATGCTGATAAGCAGGAAACAGAAGAAGAAACAACCACCCGAACCCATATAAACGTCTCCGTTTTCTCCGGATAGAAAGGAAGAGAAAGAGTGATAAGGTGGTAAGGTGATAGGGTGATAAAGTAGCTACGCTATATATCGCAGAGATTTGTCAGAATTTATCAACAGCAATACAGGTTTTTATAACTTTCTGATTATCAACATCATTAAACCACGCCCTATTCAGTATACGACTGAACCCTATTAAGTATACGACTGAATGGCATTCAGTATACGACTGAATTAGGTTCAGTATACGACTGTTTTAGGAACATACATCATTTGTAGACAATATACACCACTACCCTGTTTTTTTAGTTCATAACCTAATAATAATAAACTAAATAAAACTACCGATTCGCATAAATTAGTAACTTCGCAAAAGCGTATTTTAGAAACAGAAAAACATCATGGAATATAGAACATTAGGAAATACCGGTTTGTCAGTCAGCGCCATCGCATTAGGGTGCGAAGGTTTCGTTGGCAAAACAGAAGAACAGACATGTGCAGAAATGGATTTCGCCATCAGTAAGGGAATCAACTTTATTGATATGTATGCCTCCAACCCCGATTTACGCAGCAACATCGGCAAAGCGTTGACAGGCCGCCGTGAGCAATTTATCATCCAAGGACATCTGTGCACCACCTGGGAAAACGACCAATATCTGCGTACACGCGACATCGACAAGGCAATCGCCTCCTTCGAAGACCAGTTGGCACGCCTCGATACCGACTATCTGGATATCGGCATGATACACTATGTGGACAGTGAAGAAGACTTTCATGAAATATTCAACGGTCCCGTCATCCGGCTGGCCCTGCGCCTGAAGGAAGAAGGCAGAATCCGCCATATCGGACTGAGCAGCCACAACCCCACCGTTGCACGTATGGCTGTGGAAAGCGGACTGATTGAAGTGCTGATGTTCTCCATCAATCCTTGCTACGACCTGCAACCGCCCACTGAAAACGTAGATGACTTATGGGCCGATGAAAACTATGCTCACTCCCTGCAGAACATAGATCCGGAACGGGAAAGGCTCTACGAACTGTGCGAAGAGAAAGGTGTAGGACTCGATGTGATGAAGGTATATGGCGGCGGAGATTTGCTAAGTGAAGCCAACTCACCCTTTGGCAAAGCTATGACTCCGGTGCAATGCATCGAATATGCACTGACCCGTCCGGCTGTTGCCTCCATCATGGTGGGGTGCAGAAGTTGTGATGAGATGCAGGCAGCCATCGACTGGTGCACCGCCAGTAAAGAAGAAAGAGATTACACCGCCGTCATGGCAGGCATGGAAAAGTTCACCTGGAAAGGCCATTGCATGTATTGCGGACATTGCGCTCCCTGCTCCGTAGGCATCGACATAGCAAGCGTGAACAAGTACTACAACCTGACCATTGCCCAGAACGAGATACCCGAGACTGTGCGTGAGCACTACAAAGCCCTCACACACCACGCCTCAGAGTGCATCCAGTGCGGGCAATGCGAAACGAACTGTCCCTTCGGAGTCGCCATCATCGAACAGATGGAAAAGGCTGCGGAGAAATTCGGATATTAGCAGAGCGAACGCTGTTTCACTTTCCACGCATAGAGCAGCACCACGACGAACGAAAGCAACGGAACAATAAACGAGAAAGACATATTGGTCTGATCAGCCACATACCCCATCATGAGCGGTCCTACCGCTCCTCCGATGGGGGACATCATCAGATAGGAAGATGCACGCTTGGTATAGTTCCCCAATCCTCTCAGTGAAAGTGCAAAGATGGTGGGGAACATGATAGCTTCAAAAGCATATCCCATGAACAGGGCTACCAATGATAAAACTCCCAGATCAAACACCACCAAGGCCGTAGTAACCACCGTACCCACCGCACAGAAAAACAACACCTTCTCCGCCCGGATATACCGCATGATCCAACTTCCGGCAAAACGACCGCACATAAACAATCCCAAACCACCGAACGAAAGCACCACAGAAGCATCACGGGCATTCATCCAACCATCATCCACCACATAATTAATAAAGAAACTGTTGATTGAAATCTCCGCTATCTCATAACAGAACAGACTAGCAATACCGAAAATAAACAGCTTGTGCGACCAAAGCCCACGTGCTCCGTCCTCGCCCACTTCTTCCTCATCTTCTCCATGCACAATCTCCGGCAGACGGATTTTATAGAACACCAGTGCCACCATCAGCACTATAATTCCCATCAATGTGTAGGGCAAGGATATATTGCTTTCACCCCCTTCCGAGAATAATAACAACCCACCGATAAGCGGCCCGCATATACAGCCCAAGCCATTGAATGACTGCGCCAAGTTAAGACGGCTGGCAGCCGTTTCACGGTCACCAAGCTCCGTCATGTAAGGATTAGCCGCTGTTTCCAGAAAAACCAAGCCACAGGCTATGACAAACAGGGAGAACAGAAAAAAATTGAAAGACATCCAATATTCCCCGGGAATGAAAAACAGGGAGCCTATGCCATAAAGCAACAGACCGAAAACCACTCCTTTCCGGTAACCGTATTTATTGATAAACAGTCCAGCAGGAATAGCCATCACGAAATAACCCAGGTAAAACATAACCTGTACCCATGCCGAATGGGCACGTGTAATAACCAGCACATCTTGAAAGTGTTTGTTCAGCACATCTAATATCGCATGTGCAAATCCCCATAAGAAGAATAGGGAAGTTACCAGAATAAAAGGAATCTTATACTCCTTCTTTACCAAATTTTGCATACAGAACTCTTTTATAAAGAAAGCCACTCAAGGTTTTCAGCGCGCAAAGATAGCCAAGAAATTTCATAATACGGCAGTTTCCCTTAACTTTGTGCCCCAAATTCAAAATTATATAATGGAACACAGAAAACTGACAAGATATCTGATATCGCTGATAATGATCCTGATAATGGTAGGTTTAGCCGAATGGACCGATGAAAAGGAGATTCTGTTTCCGGAAATGACAGCACTGATCATCGGCCTGTTAATTATCGATAAGCGGGTATGGAATGTAAAACGTTGGCAAATCATCCTACTTATGACTCTTGGAGCAGCAGTCGGTATCTGCATTGTTCGTTATTCACCCCTGCCCTATGTGGTCAATCTATGCGCCGCATTTGCTTTTGCAGGTGCTTCCCTTTTAATCAGTCGCGCTACACTAATTCCTCTGATATCAGCTTGCGTATTGCCCGTTTTGCTTCATACGGAAAGTATCGTTTATCCGATAGCAGTCTTTTCAATGTCAGTGTCAGTAGTGCTTGTACAAATCATCCTACCCCCACTCATGGTGACCTTTGTAGAAATGGTAAACTCCAAAGCAGGATTCAGAAATCGCCCTACACAAGTATTTCTCTTTCTGACTACCGTAGCCACTCTGGGTACTGTACTTCAAATTGTCGGTCACCACCATCTTCATCTACCGGAAAGTATCGTTGCTTTAACCATTGCGGCTATCCTGTTCCTCATCTTCGAGTGGACAGGGAAATACTTTGCCCCTTCCGGAGCATTGGCATTCATTCCTATGCTATTACCCCAAGAGGGGCTGGCTTGGTTACCTTTGGAGGCTTCTATCGGAGCCGCCCTATTCATAACCATCGCCATGGTTGTCTTTCAAAAATGCTATAAATGGAATCGGGCACAACTCATCTTCTGTGCTACCCCAACCCTATTACGTGAATATATGAACCGTAAAAAATGAGAAAAACAAATCGAATAAATTAAGAACAAGATGAATACATACATGGAAACCCCACGCCTGATCCTACGTGATTGGAAAGAAGAAGACATCCCCGTCTTTGCCGGATTAAATAGCAACGATCAGGTAATGAAATTCTTTCTCAAACAGCTATCTTATCAGGAAACATTCGACTTCTATAATCGCATCCGGAAGGAATTCGCATCCAGAGGATATGGGTTGTATGCAGTAGAAAAGAAAGAAAACCATGCGTTTATAGGTTATGTAGGGTTGCATGATATTACGTTCGACGTAGATTTTGCCCCGGCCGTAGAGATAGGTTGGCGCCTGATTCCCGAAGTATGGAATCAGGGATATGCTACCGAAGCGGCTTCAGCCTGTCTGGAATATGCAAAAAAGACATTGGGACTGAAAGAATTATATTCTTTCACCTCACTCCCAAACAAACGTTCGGAACGCGTGATGCAAAAAATAGGTATGGTAAAAAGCAAAGAGTTTGATCATCCATTGGTCAGTCCCGACCATCCTTTATGCAGACATGTACTGTATAA
>OOCL01001628.1_pt1 | contig 12430 bp, 9 predicted proteins | sample 1671211 | NCBI WGS metagenome assembly OOCL01 (sample SAMN06348133, study PRJEB24527) | human gut metagenome | biome: human gut; feature: ankylosing spondylitis patient; material: feces | host: Homo sapiens | place: China | collected 2015-10 | reverse complement strand
CCACCAATGTCGCCATCGACCACAACCTGCTGACGATGGAGATGATGAAGAAGCTCGCCGACAAGCACGGCCTTGTCTGCCTGCTGCATGAGAAGCCGTTCGAGGGCGTCAACGGCAGCGGCAAGCACAACAACTGGTCCCTCAGCACCACCAGTGAGAACCTGCTTGATCCCGGTGACACCCCGATGGAGAACCTGCAGTTCATGGTGTTCCTGACCGCCGTCATCAAGGCAGTCGATGAGTACGCCGACCTGCTGCGCACCAGCGTTGCCACCCCCGGCAACGACCATCGTCTGGGCGCCAACGAGGCACCCCCGGCCATCATCTCGATCTTTGTGGGTGAGGAGCTGGAGGCCGTCATCGACGCCATCTGCTCGGATTCTCCCTACGCCGGCCCCGTCAAGATGAAGATGGACCTCGGCGTTGATGTCCTGCCCAAGTTCAGCAAGGACACCACCGACCGCAACCGTACCTCCCCCTTCGCCTTCACCGGCAACAAGTTTGAGTTCCGTATGCCCGGCTCTGCCGAGAACCTGTCGGACTGCAACACCATCCTGAACACCGCCGTTGCCAAGGCGCTGAAGGAGTTCGTTGCCGAGACCAGCGGCGCTGCCGACTTTGAGTGCGCTGCCGCCGCGTGGGTCAAAAAGACGCTGAACGAGCATCGCCGCGTGATCTTCAACGGCAATGGCTACAGCGATGCGTGGGAGCAGGAGGCCGAGCGCCGCGGCCTGCCCAACCGCAAGAACACCCCCGATGCAATGGTTGCCCTCACGGAGGACAAGAATGTTGCTCTGATGGAGGAGTTCGGCGTCCTGACCAAGACTGAGATGTTCAGCCGCCACGAGGTCGAGATGGAGCATTACTCCAAGATCCTCAACATCGAGGCCCGCACGATGCTCAAGATCGCCAACAAGCAGCTGATCCCCGCCGCGACCGCCTATATGGGCGAGGTTGCCGGCAGCGCCGCCGCCAAGACCGCCGCTGTCGAGGGCATCTCCACCAAGGCTGAGACCAAGGTGCTGACCGCGCTGACCCAGTACGCCGATGAGATGTCTGACGCCGCCGATGCCCTCAAGACCGTGACCGACAAGGTCACCGCCATGACGGACGAGTGCGCCAAGGCACACGCCTTCCACGATGAGGTCATCCCCGCAATGGATGCGCTGCGCGCCGCCGCCGACAAGGCCGAGGAGATCATCGACGAGGAGTACTGGCCGCTGCCCTGCTACAGCCGCATGCTGTTCTATACCGAGTAATGTAAGGGCATTCTCCGCGCGGCTCTGTAGGGGCGGATTCCATATCCGCCCGCAAGGAGCTGCCTGTTGACGGGCGCATATAGAATGCGCCCCTACGGGATGGGCTGCTTCCCCGCAAGCGGCAGCCCACCCACATCACGCCATTCTCCTTTTCCTATTTCTTACACCAGCTCGAAAGGCCCGCCCGCTCAAGGTGGGCCTTTCGAGTATGTGTGGCTTCCCCCTTGGGGGGGAAGCTGTCAGCGGCCCCGACCGCTGACTGATGAGGGGCAGCCTCGCCATGCGACCCGTTCACGGTCTGCCGCGGCACACTCGCCCCTCATCCGTCGCTTCGCGCCACCTTCCCCCGCAGGGGAAGGCTTTTACAGGAGGTTCCTATGAAACGCACCGCACAGGACATTCTCAATTTTGTTGAGGACAACGATGTTAAGTTCGCAAAATTGACATTCTGCGATATTTTCGGCAACCAGAAAAATGTCTCGCTCTTTGCCAGTGAGCTGCCCCGCGCCTTTGCCGAGGGTGTCAGCTTTGACGGTTCGTCCATCGCCGGGTTTATGAATGTGGAGGAGAGCGATCTGGTCCTCTGGCCTGACCCCGACACCGCCACCGTCCTGCCCTGGCGCCCCACCGAGGGGCGCGTCATCCGCATGTACTGCGACATTACGCTGCCCAACGGCAAGCCGTTTGAGGGCAACTGCCGCGGCTACCTGCAGTCGGTCATCAAGCGCGCCCGCGCCATGGGCTTGACCTGCAATGTCGGCTGCGAATGTGAATTTTACCTGTTTGAGACCGATGAGAACGGCACCCCCACCCACATCCCGCTCGACATGGGCGGCTACTTTGACATTCCGCCGCTGGATAAGGGCGAGAACATCCGCCGCGAGATCTGCTTTGCCATCGAGGAAATGGGCCTGCACCCCGAGCACAGCCACCACGAGAGCGGCCACGGCCAGAACGAGGTCTGCTTCCGCTACACCACGGCGCTCAAATCCGCCGACAATCTGAACACCTTCAAAAGCACTGTCAAAGCCATTGCGGCGCGCAACGGCCTGTTTGCCAGCTTTATGCCCAAGCCCCTTGCCAACCAGCCGGGCAGCGGTCTGCATGTCAATGTCTCGCTGCTGCGGGACGGCAAGAACCTGTTTGACGGTGACTTTGCCCCCGACAGTGAGGCCGGGCATTTTGTGGCTGGTATTCTGGCCCACGCGCGGGAGCTGACGGCCTTCTGCAACCCGGTGCCCAACTCCTACGCGCGGCTCGGCGCCAACGAGGCCCCGCTCTATGTCAGCTGGAGCCGCCAGAACCGCAGCCAGCTGGTGCGGCTGCCCAGCGCCTACGGTGACCTGTGCCGCGTGGAGCTGCGCGGCCCCGACCCGGCCGGCAACCCGTATCTTGTCATCGGGCTGATTCTGGCCGCGGGGCTTGACGGCATTGCGCGCAAGCTGCCTCTGCCCGAGGCCGTCAACCGCAACCTTTTCCACCCCAGCGCCGCCGCAAGTCTGGAAAGCCTGCCCCGCACCCTGCGGGAGGCCATCACAGTGGCCGCGCAGAGCGAATTTATCAGCGCCGAGCTGCCCGTTGCGCTGCAGAACAAGTATTTTGAGTACCAGACCCAGCTCTGCCATGACGCCGAATCCGCCCCTGACGCCGAGGCATGGGAACGGGCGCACAGCTTCCTGATTATTTAACTTTGTGAAATGTTGGGGTCGATGCTTGCATCTGCCCCTACAACCACCCGTAGGGGCGCATTCCATATGCGCCCGCACACGGCAGGCACAAAAAATCCATCAGGAAGGGAGGGCAGCCCATGGGAAAAGCATTGATCGTTTCAGCCGGAAACAACGCCAACGAATATCTGGCACGGCACATCGGGGAATTGGGCTACACCCGCCCCACGATCGTTGCCAGCGGCGGTGAGGCACGCCGCCGCATGGACACAAACGACTATGAGGTCATCCTCATCAACACGCCCCTGCCTGACGAGTTCGGCCATGAGCTGGGCACGGACGCGGTGCAAAAGACCGATGCCGGCGTCATTCTGCTGGCCAAGACCGGCACCGCCGAGCAGATTGCCGACAAGCTGCAGGATTTCGGTGTGCTGGTGCTGGGCAAGCCGTTCACGGCGGTCCAGTTCCGGCAGGCCGTACAGATTGCGGCCAGCAACTACAAGCGGCTGGCCGTGCTGCGCGCCGAGAATGCAAAGCTGCTGGATAAAATCGCCCAGCTGCGGCTTGTTGACCGCGCAAAGTGCTACCTGATCGAGAAAAAGGGCATGACCGAGACCGAGGCCCACCGCCTTATTGAGAAGGGCGCGATGGATACCCGCCGCAGCCGCGGCGAGGTCGCGCAGGAGCTTTTGGAGGGTGAGGAGGAGGAATAATGCGCAAGCCTTCCCCCTTCGGGGGAAGGTGGCCGAAGGCCGGATGAGGGGCGGGTTTGCCGCAATTACCCATTCACGAGATGCATTGGCAAGCTCTGCCCTCATCAGTCCGCTTACGCGGACAGCTTCAGTCTCCGCGCTAAGAGCCGCCTCCGGCGGTTGCGCTTCGACACGCGCCTGCGGGCGCAGCCCCGAGGGAGAAGCCTTTTGGCATAAAAAAGAGGACGCTTTTGCGTCCTCTTTTTTACATATACCCATATTTCCGGCGTCCCTGCACAATAAACCCAGCCGTACACATCAGCGCCATGGCCTCGGCGGCAACGACCGCCAGCCAGATGCCGTCCACACCGATGAGGAGCGGCAGGGTCAAAATCGACACGATCTGGAACAGCAGCGTGCGCAAAAAGCTGATGGCCGCCGACACCGCGCCGTTGTTCAGCGCCGTGAAGAATGCTGAGCCGAAAATGTTGAACCCGGACAGAATAAAGCTGATGGAGTACAGCTTCATGCCGTGTATCGTCAGCGCCAGCAGGCCCGCATCGTAGCCGACAAAGATTTTTGCCAGCGGCCCGGCCAGCAGCTCGCTTGAGACCAGCATGGCAACGCCCGCCACGGCGATAATGGTCAGGCTGCGGCGCAGCAGGTTTTTCAGCTCGTCCTTATTGCCCGCGCCAAAGTGGTAGCTGACGATGGGCGCACAGCCCTGCGCATAGCCGATGAACACCGCCGCGAACACAAAGCCCACATACATAAGGACGCCGTAGGCCGCTACGCCGTCCGCACCAAACAGCTTGAGCAGCTGGATGTTGTACAGCGCGCTGACCAGCGACATCGAGATATTCGTCATCAGCTCGCTCGCACCGTTTGTGCAGGCCTTGAACAACTCCCGCAGGCTGAACAACGGCTTTGTGAAATACAGGCGGCAGTCGGGACGGCGCTTAGCAAAGTAGAAAATTGGCGCCACACCGCCGACCATCTGGCTGATGACCGTGGCCGCCGCCGCACCGGCCAGCCCAAGACCCGCCACGCCGACGAGCACGAAGTCCAGCACCATGTTGGTCGCGCCCGCCGCCACCGTGAAGAAGAGGCCCAGCTTCGGCTTTTCCGCGGCAATAAAGAAGCTCTGGAACAGATACTGCAGCATGAACGCCGTCTGAAATGTCAGCAAAATGCGGCCATACAGCAGACAGCTGGGCAGCAGCTCGGGCGTTGCGCCCAGCAGCAGCGCCACGGGCTTCAACAGCGCAAGGCCGAAAGCGCTGAACAGCACACCCAGCACGGCGGTTGCAACGGCCAGCATACTGAACAGCCGGTTTGCACGGTTCTCATCGCCGGTGCCCAGCGTCATGGCAACAAGGGCGCTGCCGCCCGTGCCGATCATGAAGCCGAGGCAGCCCAGCATCTGGATATAGGGGTAGATGAGGTTCAACGCCGTAAACGCCGTTTTACCTGCATAGTTCGAGATAAAGAAGCCATCCACGATGGTGTAGATGGAGGTAAAGATCATCATGATAATGGGCGATGCCGTAAATTTCAGCAGCCGCCCGGTAGTAAAATGGTCGGATAGTTGAATCCGGTTTGATTTTGACATAAATGCTCCTGTTTGTTGCACATTTCCAAAGCCTTCCCCCCGCGGGGGAAGCTGTCGCCGAAGGCGACTGATGAGGGCAGAGTCCGTCATTGCTTCCCGTTATCGGGTAACTCCCGGCAGGTTCACCCTCATCCGGCCTCGGGCGGGGCCTCGGCCACCTTCCCCCTCAGGGGAAGGCGCTGATCGTTTCAAACTCCTGCCGTAAGCATTCCAGATACCGCTGGGTCAGGCGGCAGTTCTGCTCGACCTCGGCAATGCCCTGACGGGTCATGGCCTGCTGCTCGGCTGCGATAACCGGCTCCACCGTGCGGGCGGCCAGGGCACGCCCCTCGTCCGTCAGGGTCACAAGCTTGCCGCTGTGTGCGCCTTTTCCCGGGCAAAGCTCCACCAGACCCTTTTTCACCATGGCGGCAACGGCAGAGTTCAGCGTCTGCTTGGGCTGCCCCCACTCTGCCGCCATACGGTTCTGGGTCTGCGGCTCATGCGTAGTGCACAGCGCATACAGCACCCAGAATGCTGCGTCCGACAAGCCGCACCGCTGCGCCGCCGCGTGGTACAGGGCGTTGCACTCATTGAACTGGCGGTTCGTTATTTCAAGCAGGTCATATACCTGCCGCTGTTTCTCCTGCATAGGATACCTCTTTTCAAAATCCGATTTCGGATATTATTATAGTCCGATTTCGGATTTTTGTCAACCCCCCCAAAAAAAATTCGTGCGCGTTTTTGCACAGATTTTTTCCCGCTGCCGCCTTGCAAAAGCGGGCCGCCGCTTTTATAATGTAGACAAAACCATACCGAAAACAAAGGGGGAACCGCAACCATGTACCAACCTGCTCAAAACCGCTATGATGTGCTGTCCTACCGCCGCTGCGGCGACAGCGGCCTGCTGCTGCCCGCTGTCTCACTGGGGCTGTGGCACAATTTTGGCGATACAGCGCCCTATGAGAACATGCGTGCGCTCTGCCGCACCGCGTTTGACAACGGCATCACCCACTTTGACCTTGCCAACAACTACGGCCCCGAGCCGGGCGCAGCCGAGCGGAATTTCGGTAAAATTCTGCGCGATGATCTCGGCGTCTACCGCGATGAGCTGATCATCTCCACCAAGGCCGGGTATGTGATGTGGGACGGCCCCTACGGCAACTGGGGCAGCCGCAAGTACCTGCTGGCCAGTCTGGACCAGAGCCTGCGCCGCATGGGGCTGGACTATGTGGATATCTTCTACCACCACCGCATGGACCCCAACACCCCGCTGGAGGAAACGATGGGCGCACTGGCACAGGCTGTGCGCAGCGGCAAGGCGCTGTATGTGGGCCTGTCCAACTATGACGGCCCCACGCTGGAAAAGGCCACGGCCATTCTGGACGAGCTGCATGTGCCGTTCATCATCAACCAGAACCGCTACTCGATCTTTGACCGCACGATTGAGAGCAACGGCCTGAAGGATACCGCCGCCCGCCTGCACAAGGGCATCATCACCTTCAGCCCGCTGGCACAGGGCCTTCTGACCGACCGGTATCTGCACGGCATCCCGGCCGACAGCCGCGTACACACCGATGGGCGGTTCCTGAAGGAGACGGACCTCACACCGGAAAAGCTGGCGAAGATCCGGGCGCTGAACGAGATGGCCGCCGCCCGCGGCCAGACGCTGGCCGAGATGGCGCTGGCATGGCTGCTGAGCCATGAGGAAATCACGACCGTTTTGATCGGCGCGTCCAAGACGCAGCAGATTCTCGATAACATCAAGGCCGTGCAGAACACGAGTTTTACCGCCGAAGAACTGGCGGAGATCGACAGAATCAGCAAATAAACAGCAACGGGCGACCCTGTTCGGGTCGCCCAATTTTTGTATGTTGTAGGGGGCGGCGTCCCCGACGCCCCGCGGAGGGGTCAAGACCCCTCCCTACAAATCCCTTTTATAAGGGGCGCACAAATAAAAAAAGCCCCATCGTCCGGAGCAGGGAACGATGGGGCGAAACGCAATAAGCAGACCGCAAAAGGCGCAGAGCAAAACGCCGAAACGGAGGCGCAGCCTGTTATTGGCAGGAACCGCGCCGGAGAGGCAAACAGCCGGCGGGCTCGAGGTTGGTTATGGTTAGTAGCTGCTAACCACGCATATACTTTACCATACTAATGCTGTAATGTCAAGCGTTTTCCCAAAAATAATTCCCACTATTTTTGTAGAGTTTAATTCTTGGGCGCATCGGGGTAGTCGCGGACATGCAGCAGCTGCTCCGCTGCGGCAATCTCCTCAGCGGTGGGCACACGCACACCGTCCAGCGGGTAGGCCAGCCCCAGATTCTGCCACTTGAACAGCCCCAGCGTGTGGTAAGGCAGTATCTCGACCCGGCGCACGGTGGGCAGGGTCCTGATAAACGCATCCAGTGCGCGCAGGCCGTCGGCGTCATCGGTCAGGCCGGGCACCAGCACATGGCGTATCCACAAATTCACACCCTTGGCCGCCACATACTGCGCCATGGCCAGAATATTTTTGTTGCTGTGGCCGGTCAGCTTTTTGTGCTTTTCATCGTCAATTTCTTTCAAATCCAGAATGACGAGGTCAGTGTTTTCCAGCAGGCGGTCAAAGCGGGCCATCCAGTCGGCGTTGTCGGGCGCAAAGGGCTGGGCGCTGGTGTCCAGCGCGGTCTGTACCTTTTTGGCGCGCGCCAGCCGGAACACCTCACTGACAAAATCCATCTGCAGCAGCGGCTCGCCGCCGCTGATCGTCAGGCCGCCGTTGTTGCGCCAGTAGTTGCGGTAGCGGTAGGCGGCAGTAAAGGCCTCCTGCGGGGTTTTGGCGGTGTCTTTGGTAAAGGCCCATGTCTCGGGGTTGTGGCAGTATTGGCAGCGCATGGCGCACCCCTGCAAAAAGATGATATACCGCACGCCGGGGCCATCGACAAGGCCGAAGGTCTCAACAGAATGGATATAGCCTAAGGTTTCGGACATAGTGTTTGCCTCCGTTTTTGGGGTGGTTTAGTGGGGAGTGTAAAGGCAAGGCGGCAGAGCCCCTCAGGCCTTGCAAGCTCGGCCAGCTCCCCACTGCGTGGGGAGCCTTTTTGCGCGGGCTCCGCCCGCGAGAAAGCCTCCCCTCACAGGGGAGGTGGTCGAGCGAAGCGATGACCGGAGGGGCTTTCGGGGCAGCGGGGACGCCCCCTTGCAATAATAGTATACCACAAAAAAGCCCGCAGCCGCGGCTGCGGGCCCTATTGGGTTCAGAGCTTACAGGACCTTATGGCAGGTACGCGCAATAACATCCAGCTGCTGCTCCTTGGTCAGGTCGATGAACTTGACCGCGTAGCCGGAGACACGGATGGTGAAGTTGGCGTACTCCTCCTTCTCGGGGTGCTCCATCGCGTCAATCAGCTTCTCGGTGCCGAAAACGTTGACATTCAGGTGGTGGGCACCCTGATCGAAGTAGCCGTCCATGACCTGCACAAGGTTGGTCACGCGCTCGCCCTCGCTGTGGCCCAGCGCATCGGGGTTGATGGTCTGGGTGTTGGAGATGCCGTCCAGCGCCCAGTGGTAGGGCAGCTTAGCAACGGAGTTGAGGGACGCCAGCAGACCGTTGGTCTCGGCACCGTAGCTCGGGTTGCCGCCGGGGGCAAACGGGGTGTATGCCTTGCGGCCGTCGGGCATAGCGCCGGTGGCCTTGCCGTAGACAACATTGGAGGTGATGGTCAGGATCGAAGTGGTAGCCTCGGAGTTGCGGTAGGTGTGGCGGCGCTTGATCTTCTCGAGGAAGCTGCGCAGCAGCTCAACGGCGATGTCGTCAGCGCGGTCATCATCGTTGCCGTACTTCGGGAACTCGCCCTCGATCTCGTAATCGGTGACAAGGCCCTGCTCATTGCGGATGCACTTGACCTTGGCATACTTGATGGCGGACAGAGAGTCAACCACATGGCTGAAGCCGGCGATGCCGGTCGCAAAGGTGCGGCGGACCTCGGTGTCGATCAGGGCCATCTCGGCAGCCTCATAGTAGTACTTGTCGTGCATATACTGGATGAGGTTCAGGATGTTGACATACAGCCCGGCCAGCCAGTCCATCATGACATCGTACTTGGCCATGACCTCGCTGTAGTCGAGGTACTCGGCCGTGATGGGGGCGTAAGCGGGGCCGACCTGCTCGCCCAGCTTTTCATCCACGCCGCCGTTGATGGCGTAGAGCAGGCACTTGGCAAGGTTTGCACGCGCGCCGAAGAACTGCATCTCCTTGCCGGTCTGGGTGGCGGAAACGCAGCAGCAGATGGAGTAGTCATCGCCCCAGACAGGCTTCATGACATCGTCATTCTCATACTGGACACTGGAGGTGTCGATGGAGATCTTGGACGCATAATCCTTGAAGGTCTTGGGCAGGGCGCTGGAGTACAGCACCGTCATGTTCGGCTCGGGGGCGGGGCCCATGTTCTCGAGGGTGTGCAGGAAGCGGAAGTCGTTCTTGGTGACCATGGAGCGGCCATCCATGCCGATGCCGCCGACCTCGAGGGTCGCCCAGACGGGGTCGCCGCTGAACAGCTGGTTATAGCTGGGGATGCGGGCGAACTTGACCATGCGGAACTTCATGACCATGTGGTCGATCAGCTCCTGCGCCTCGCTCTCGGTCAGGGTGCCGTTGTCGAGGTCGCGCTGGATATAAATGTCAAGGAAGGTGGACACACGGCCGACCGACATAGCAGCGCCGTTCTGGGTCTTGATGGCGGCCAGATAGCCGAAGTAGAGCCACTGGACAGCCTCCTTGGCGTTGGCAGCAGGCTGGGAGATGTCAAAGCCGTAAGCGGCAGCCATCTCCTTCATGCCCTTGAGGGCCGTGATCTGCATGGCGATCTCCTCGCGCTGGCGGACGATCTCCTCGGTCATGGTGCCGTCACCGCAGTTGGCAAAGTCATTCTGCTTGGCCTTGATGAGGTAGTCGATGCCGTACAGTGCCACGCGGCGGTAGTCGCCGACAATGCGGCCGCGGCCGTAGGTGTCGGGCAGACCGGTGACGATATGGCTGTGGCGGGCCTTCTTCATCTCGGGGGTGTAGGCATCAAACACGGCCTGATTGTGGGTGCGGGTGTACTTGGTGAAAATCTCGTGCAGCTTCTCGCTGGGCTGGTAGCCGTAGGTCGTGCAGGCCTGCTCCGCCATCTTGATGCCGCCGTAGGGCATGAACGCGCGCTTGAGCGGCTTGTCGGTCTGCAGGCCGACGACCTTCTCCAGATCCTTCAGCTCAGGGTCGATGTAGCCGGGGCCGTAGGCGGTCAGGCCGGAGACGACCTCGGTCTCCATATCCAGAACGCCGCCCTTGGCGCGCTCGGCCTTCTGCAGCTTCTGCAGAGCGCCCCACAGCTTGTTGGTAGCGTCAGTCGGACCGGCGAGGAAGCTCTCATCGCCGTCATAGGGGGTGTAGTTCTTCTGGATGAAGTCACGCGTGTTGACTTCCTCTTTCCAAATGCGGCCTTCAAAGCCTTCCCACTGTTTGAAATCTGTCATTATGCACCTCTTTTAAGTTATGGACAGCCGGGTGCGTATCACCCGACTCAAGATATTATACCAGATTGGTAGGATTTTGTGTGTTGTTTTGGCAACATTTTTTGAAAAGTTAGGAAAGATGCGTGGGGAGGTAGGGGCTGCCGCCGCTTTTCCGCCGTTCGGCGGGTCGATGCCAAGCATCGGCCCCTGCATTTTCTCCCCTCGCTGACGCTCACTTTTTGATGTTAAACGCCCCAAATCCCGGATACTGCGCGGCGGCGCCGAGGTCCTCCTCGATGCGGAGCAGCTGGTTATATTTGGCAACGCGCTCACTGCGGCTGGGGGCGCCGGTCTTGATCTGGCAGGTGTTCAGCGCCACAGCCAGATCGGCGATCGTGGTGTCCTCGGTCTCGCCGGAGCGGTGGGACGCAATGGCGGTATAGCCCGCCTTGTGCGCCATCTTGATCGCCTCAAGCGTCTCGGAAACAGAGCCGATCTGGTTCAGCTTGATGAGGATCGAGTTGCCGCAGCCCAAGCCAATGCCCTTGGCCAGACGCTCGGTGTTGGTGACGAACAGGTCGTCGCCGACCAGCTGTACCTTGCCGCCCAGCTCCTTCGTCATCTGCTGCCAGCCCTCCCAGTCCTCCTCATCGAGGCCGTCCTCAATGGAGTAGATGGGGTACTTCTCGACCAGCTGCTTCCAGTGTGCGACCAGCTCCTCACTGGTGAACACCTTGCCGCACTTGGGCAGCTTGTACTCGCCCTTTTTGCTGCCCTTCCACTCGCTGGAAGCTGCGTCCATGGCCAGCACAAAATCCCTGCCGGGCTGGTAGCCGGCCTTCTCGATGGCGGCAAGGATATACTGAATGGCCTCCTCATCGCTGGCAAGGTCGGGCGCAAAGCCGCCCTCATCACCGACAGAGGTCGCAAGCCCCTTGTCCTTCAGCAGCGCCTGCAGCGCGTGGAACACCTCGGTACACCAGCGCAGCCCCTCGCGGAAGGTGGGCGCACCGGCGGGCATGATCATGAACTCCTGCACATCCACGGTGTTGGCGGCATGGGCGCCGCCGTTCAGGATGTTCATCATCGGCACCGGCAGCTTGTTGCCGGACACACCGCCCAAAAAGCGGTAGAGCGGCAGCTCAAGCGAGGCGGCCGCCGCGCGGGCCGCTGCGATGGACACCGCCAGTATGGCGTTTGCGCCGAGGTTGGACTTGTCCTTTGTGCCGTCCGCCTGCAGCATGGCGGCATCCACGGCGTAGGTGTCGGCGGCATCAAGGCCGACCAGCGCCGCGTTGATGACGGTGTTGATGTTCTCCACCGCCTTGCTGACGCCCTTGCCGCCGAAGCGGCCTTTATCGCCGTCGCGCAGCTCCAGCGCCTCAAACTCGCCGGTGGATGCGCCGCTGGGGGCCGCACCCCGGCCCACGGTGCCGTCCGCCAGCCAGACCTCGGCCTCCACCGTAGGGTTGCCGCGGGAGTCGATGATCTCACGGCCAATGACCTTTTCAATTTCGAGATAGCTCATGGTGCAAAATCCTTTCTATCATACTCTTTTCCAGTATGCCCGGAATGGTATATTGCGATACCTTTTGGTTAGTTTGTTCTAACCTCTTATAAGATAGCATAGACTAACCACTTTTGTCAAGGGGGGCCACTACATTCATTGCGGCAAGCCTTCCGGTCTGTTTGTAGGGGAGGGATTCATCCCTCCCGGGCACTTTCCGCCGCCGCAAACGGCCACGG
>OOCL01001619.1_pt1 | contig 12470 bp, 9 predicted proteins | sample 1671211 | NCBI WGS metagenome assembly OOCL01 (sample SAMN06348133, study PRJEB24527) | human gut metagenome | biome: human gut; feature: ankylosing spondylitis patient; material: feces | host: Homo sapiens | place: China | collected 2015-10 | reverse complement strand
TGCCGGCAGCCAGGAAGTCGATGCCCAGAGCGGTGATCTTTGCGCACTCCTCGGGGTCTGCGATCTCGCCGGCACCCACAACGCCATCCTCGACGCCGCCGATGGAACCGACCTCGGCCTCAATGCTCAAGCCCTTAGCGTGTGCCAGAGCCACCAGCTCCTTGGTCTTTTCCACATTCTCCTCGATGGAGTAGTGGCTGCCATCGAACATGATGGAAGAGAAGCCGGCCTCGATGCAGGCTTTGCAGCCCTCATAGGTGCCGTGATCCAGATGCAGGGCAACGGGAACGGTGATGCCCATGGAATCGACCATTGCGCTGACCATGGCAGCGACGGTCTTGAAACCGGTCATGTACTTGCCGGCACCCTCGGAAACACCCAGAATCACAGGGCTCTTCATTTCCTCGCAGGCGGTCAGAACGGACTTGGTCCACTCCAGATTGTTGATGTTGAACTGAGGCACACCGTAGTGGCCATCACGTGCTTTGATCAGCATTTCGGTTGCATTTACCAACATTATTCATTACCTCCACAAAATCATTGGGGTCTTGCTCGTTTCATATCCGCTTTGTGCACGGTTTAACGAACCTACAGAATTAGTATACCCCAAACAGCGGCCAAAATCAATCCAAACCGGTGTTTTTCCTGTAACAATGCGGGGATTCTGCTTCTGGCAGGGTGCAGGGGGGGTACTGCCAGAAGCGCGTATATTCGATAGAATGCAACAAATTTCCATATAATGTGCAACGAGCGGCCGAAAGACAGAAAGCTTGATGAAGGACGGATTTTCAACACAGATCCACATTCGTCAAAATGATATTGGGCAATTTGGCAAAAGCGGACAGGATGCAGTTCAAAAAATTGTCATATTTCCGACTTGTATTCTACAAATTGTACGCAGGAAATCAAAAAAGGTCGAACCAAAAAGTGGAAAACCTTGTGGAAAGTGTGGAATTCCACAGGCAAAACAGGCTTTAAAGCTGGACTTTTGAACTTTCTCCACAGGGTTTTCAACATGTGGAAAAATAATTGCTCTTCTACGGATTGTATACCACGTTTTTGTGGAAAACTTTTTTCTCCGGCAAAACAGAGGGATATCTACCCAGCAGCCGGGTAAAGCTGATGCAGGGCGGCAGAACATTTCTGCAAAAAAGCGGAAACGGTCTCCGGCACCACGAACAGAAAAACTTTTGCAGGACGCGGATAAAAAACGGTAATTTGCTGGCAAACAAGGTCGGCTTATGCTATACTTCAAGATGAGTTATCATCTTCAGACCATACCGGTGCGCGGCCCAGAGTGCGGCGCGCCTTTTGGAGGGTGTGCACAGCACCTTCCGGTGATACAACGGAAGGAGAAAATCATCATGGAAGAAAAGAACCAGCCGCGCCGTCCGCGCCGCAGCCCGGAAGAGCCGCAGCAGAAGAACGAGAGCCTTGTTTACGGCAAAAATCCGGTGACCGAACTGCTGAAAAGCGGTTCCGGAGTGGACACCGTGCTCATTGCCGAGGGCATGGCTCCGGCCGTGGCGGCTTACTATACCGCATTGGCAAAGGAAGCGGGTGCCACGGTGAAGCGGGTGCACCCAAACAAGCTGCGCCTGATGACCGGCACCGAGAGCCATCAGGGCGTGGCGGCATTTGCCAGCGAGATCGAATACGTGACGGTAGACGACCTGATGGCAGCAGCCAAGGCCAAGGGCGAAGCACCTTTTCTGGTGCTGAGCGATGGCATTGAAGACCCGCACAATCTGGGTGCCGTGATGCGCAGTGCTCTGCTGTGCGGTGCGCATGGCATCGTGATCCCAAAGCGCGGCGGCGCATCGGTCACGCCTACCGTCATCAAGTCCAGCGCAGGTGCCGCAGAACGCCTGCCGGTGGCTCGTGTGGCCAACATCGGCGAGACCATCCGCCGCCTGAAGGAGCAGGGCGTGTTCGTCTACTGCGCCGATATGGACGGCGTGTCTCTGCGCAGGAACAACCTGACCGGCCCCATTGCACTGGTGCTGGGCAGCGAGGGCAGCGGTGTTTCGCAGCTGGTGAAAAAGCTGTGCGACGGCGTGGTGCGGCTGGATATGGCAGCACCGGGCACCGGTGTGGACAGCTACAACGTGTCGGTGGCTGCGGGCATTATTCTGTACGAGATCCAGTCCCAACGCGCAGCACAGCAGGCATGATCCGGCATTCGGGCCGGAACCTCAATTTGAATTACAGGAGGGACAAGAATGCCGAAAGATAGAAATAATGGCCGGGAAATGACCCCGGATGAAAAGTTCCGCTCCTTTTTCAGCACCACGGCGGTGGATATCCCGGAGGAGATGACCCGGAGGGACGAAAACCAGCCGGAGGAAAAGCCGCAGAAACGGTTTGGCCTGTTTGGCCGTGGTAAGGAAAAGCAGGAGACTGACGAAGCTGCAGCAGAGCAGCCGCAGGAAATGCCCACCGGTGAGGTGCGGCTGGGTGAGGATGCGCAGCCGGAACCGGAAGCGGATCTGGAACTGATGCTGAAGCCGGAGGCAGACCCGGAACAGGAACTGGCCCCGTGGCCTTTTCTGGAAAAGGAAGCAGAGGATGCACAGCCGGAAGCACCCGCCAAAAAGCCGGAGGAAAAATCTGCACCGCAAACGGCGGAACCCCCGGCGGCAGTGAAGCCGGAAACACCCCGGCAGAGCGCTGTCCCGGCGGCTAGACCCGCAGAGCAGCACAGCACGGCAAAGCCTCTCCGGCACCCCAAGAATGCGCCGGAGGTGCTGCTGCCGCAGGAAGAGCAGGAGCAGCAGGAGATGGCACAGCTCAAGGCGATGATCAACGGCCTGAGCGACCAGAAGCCGGAAAAGCCTGCACCGAGAGCCGAAGCAGCCCCGGCAGCAGAAACTGAACCGGCTGAAAGCAAAAAGAAACCGTCCAGTGCACCGCTGCCCGCGGCTGTGTTTGCAGCGGTAAAGGAGACGGCACCGGAGCTGCAGCCGGAACCTGTGCCGCAGCCGGAAAAGCAGCCGGTGGTCGATTTCTTTGGCAAGGCGCAGAGCGAGGACGCACCGCAGGCACCTTTGGCCCCGGCAGAGGAGCCTGCCGCAAAAGAGGACACCATGAGCCTGCCGCTGCTGCCGCTGGACGGTGAAGAGCCGCAGCAGGCACCGGAGAAGGCATCCGCTGCGTCACAGCCGGAACTGAAAGCTGAGGCGGAGGACGCGGTGTCTCCGGAGGAACATGCCGAAACGGAGCTGACCGAGCCGGAGGCTACGGCGGATAAGCTGCACCGCATGAGTGCAGAGCTGACGCTGCGCTGCGTGCTGGGTGGCATTCTGGCTGTGGTGCTGCTGCATTTTTGTTTGGTGTCGGATGGGCTGCTGCCCGCCATGGCGGCGCTGGACCCGGATGCTGCCCCGGCGGCATTCTATGGTGCAAACCTGCTGCTGCTGGCAGCAAGCCTGTGCGTGGGCTTCCCGGTGCTGCGCGACGGCCTGAACGGCCTGCGCGGACGGTCTTCTTCCGAGACGATGCCGGCGCTGGCCGCAGTGGCAGCGCTGGTGCAGGCGGTCACAGCCATGCTGAACGCAAATGTTTACCGCGGCACCACCGGCATCTCGCTGCTCAGCGGCATGGCCGCGCTGGGGCTGTTCCTTGCGCTGCTGGGCAGCCGGGTGATGCTGGCTGCTGTCAAGGGCGGCTATGAGCTGGTGACCAATGGTGTGGAGTTCGAGGGCGCCTACCGCGCCAAGGATAAAGACCTGCTGCGCGCCCTTGCACGGGATCTGGAACAGAAGGACCCCTGGGTGCTGCTGAGCCGCCCGATGAAGGAAGCTGACGGCTTTGTGGAGCAGAGCTTGAGCGAGCGCGCAAGCGAGCGCCGTGCACGCAAAGTTTCGTACATCCTGCTGGGCGTTGCCCTGCTCAGCGGTGTGCTGTTCCTGCTGGCAGGTGCCGGCTGGAACAAAGCTGCGGCTGCCATGGCCGCTGTGCTGTGCATGGGCGCACCGCTTTCTTCTACCCTGATCGCGGGCGTTGCCTCGCTACGGCTGCAGCGTGCGGCTGCGGCTGTGGGCGCAGTCGTGCCCGGTTGGCAGGCCATTGAGCAGCTGGGCGGCATTGATACGCTGCAGATCGATGCAGACGACCTGTTCACCGCCGACAGCGCACAGCTGGAGGATATCCGCATCTTCAAGGGCGGCCGCATCGACCGCGCCATCCTGTACGCGGCCAGCGTGTTGAACGAGAGCCACGGCACCCTGAAGGGGCTGTTCCGCCAGATCGTTGAGGAACGCACAGACATCCTGTTCCCGGTCAAGGATCTGGAGCAGCACCATGGGCTGGGCTTTTCCGCCTGGTGCGATAACAACCGCATCCTCATGGGTACCCGCCGCTATCTGGAGCAGGAGGGCGTGCCGCTGCCGGACGAGGAATACGAGATGCAGCACTCGAAGAACGGCGAGCTGCAAATTTTGTATCTGGCTGTGTCCGGCAATCTGCACGCTATGTTCGTGCTGAAATATGTGGGCGGGCGCAATGTGGCCCGCAGCCTTTCCGTGCTGCAAAAGGAGAACATCCGCCTGCTGGTCACATGCCAGGACCCCAGTCTGACTGCACACCACATTACCGAAGCATACCGCCTGCCGGAAGGCATGATCACCGTGCTGGATCAGGAGCAGTGCAACGCCATCAAGGCTGCACCGGCAGACCCGGAGGACACCTGCTGCATGATCCATCTCAAGGCGTTTGCCAGCCTGACCGGCGGTCTGCAGGCTGCGGATCAGGCCCAGAACGCCGAGAGCAGTGCCACCACGGTACAGATGGTCTCGGTGCTGTTCTCCATTATCATTGCAGCGCTGCTCACCAGTGCAGGCAGCATCTGGGAGCTTTCGGTGGCAACGGTGCTGATGTATCAGGCAGCGTGGAGCGCCCTGAGCATTGCTGTGTGTGCACTGAAACAGCATAACTGAGAAATATTCTCAGAATAAATAGGAATTATTCTTGATTTCCATCAAAAAATATGGTATACTCTGTTCAGAACCTGAGCCGCAGGCGAAAAAATTACCGCCGGGCTGAATGATAGAGCCGGGATCGGTCGATCCTGACAGAAGATCCGTTTTTGAAAGGAGAGCATCATGGAACTGAAGGGTACCAAAACCGAGAAAAATCTGATGGAAGCGTTTGCAGGCGAGAGCCAGGCACGCAACAAGTACACCTTCTTTGCCAGCATGGCAAAAAAAGAAGGCTACGAGCAGCTGGCCGCGATCTTTGAGGAGACCGCCGGCAATGAGAAGGAGCACGCAAAGATCTGGTTCAAGCTGCTGTGCGGCGGCGCGATCCCCGATACCCTGACTTGTCTGGACATGGCAGCAGGCGGTGAGCACGACGAGTGGACCGAGATGTACCCCCGCATGGCCAAGGAGGCCAAAGAAGAGGGCTTCCCTCAGATCGCAGCACTGTTCACCATGGTGGCACAGATCGAGAAGGAGCACGAGGAGCGCTACCGTGCGCTGGCCGAAAACCTGAAAAACAACAAGGTCTTTGCCCGCGAGGAGCAGCAGGTATGGCAGTGCCGGAACTGCGGCTACACCTATATCGGCAAGTCCGCACCGCTCAAGTGCCCGGTGTGCGCACATCCGCAGAGCTACTTTGAGCTGAAAAAGATCAACTACTAAGCTGAAAATTCAAAAGCAGAACAGCGCCGCCGCATCCGGTTTGCCGGGTGCGGCGGCGTTTTGTACAAAATTGAAAAGCGGATTTTATTATTCTCCACAAAATAAGGCTCAGCTGCCCGGCAGAATGGGCAAAAAACTTGACCCGGTTTTGCACTGCGTGTAAAATAATACGGAGACAGGAATATTTAAAGGATCTTGCAGCAAAGCAGGCGGGGAGGGCAAAGCCCATGAAGCAGGGGGTCAAAGCGTGTGTTTGTGCAGTGGTGCTGTGCGCAGAACTGTTTGCAGCCGGGGCCTTGTCGGCCTATGCTGCGCAGGAGCAGCCGCTGCCGGACAGCGGCATGACATTGGACACTGCCGAACTGACGCTGGATATCACCGAAGGAGACCCGGCCCCGGTGGCCTACCTGAATGTGCAGGCACCCAACGACTACTTCTTTCTGATCTGGACTTCCAGTGATCCGGCAGTGGCATCGGTGGACGGCACCGGCAAGGTGACCGGCCATGCCGAGGGCACTGCGGCCGTCACGGCCCGCAATGAGCGCGGCGAAAAGACCACCTGTACCATCACGGTGCGCAAAAGCACAGCCAGCCGCCTGCTGCTGAACACCAGCGAGCTGGCGCTTACCATTACAGAGCAGGAGCCTGCCCCGACGAAGCAGCTGAAGCTGGAACAGAACAAAGGCGGGTTCACCTATGTGCGGCAGTGGGTCAGCAGCAACCCGGCGGTGGCATCGGTAAGCACAAACGGTACCGTAAAGGCGCAGGGGTCCGGCAAGGCCGTCATCAGCGCACTGACCACAGCCGGGCAGGTGCTGCGCTGCACGGTAACGGTCACATCGGAGATCGGACGGGTGCAGATGAGCAAAAACGCCATGCTGCTGCAGGCAGTGGGAGCCAGTCAGAAGCTGACCGCGCAGGCTGCAGGCGCCAAAAACGGAACGATGACATGGCTCAGCAGCAATCCGGACGTGGCAACTGTGAGTGCGGATGGCATGGTAACGGCGGTGGGCGACGGTGAAACGATGATCCTTGCCGTTACACCGGAGGGTCGTGCCGATGCCTGCTATGTGGCCGTGGGAGCGGCGGCGTGGCGGTTCCGCTCGGAGGACGAACTTGCCGAAACGCTGACCCTGACCGGTCAGCTGCCCTATTCGGATGGAAAATAAAAAGAAAAATGGGAGCGTTCTGTGCAGCAGGATGCTCCCATTTTTTCAAAACCCGCTGGGCAGAAAGATCATGGTCCCGCGGGAAGAATACACCAGCTTCTGCACCGCACACCCGTAGCAGCACGCCAGCACAAGCAGGATCAACGCGGCAAGCACAAGCCAGCGCAAAAACCGACCGCTGCGGCGGTATCTGCCGGAAAACGAACTGCCCTTTTTGTGCCGCATCCTGCCACGCCCTCCTTTTTGCTGTGCTGGGCCATCCTATGCGCCGCAGGCACCGATTGTGCAACCGGCCCGGCTGTGGTACAATAAAACCTTAAGAGATACATTGTACAGGGAGAACGATCTTTATGCTGACCATCACACTGCTGGGCACCGCTGCTACCATGCCACTGCCGGACCGGGCACTCTCGGCGGCGTTTGCTGCCTGCGGCGGCCACGGCCTGCTGTGGGACTGCGGCGAGGGCACGCAGGCGGCAGCGCGCCGTGCGGGCGTGAACCTGATGCGGGCAGATGCCATCTGCCTGACCCACTACCATGGCGACCACATCTTTGGTCTGCCGGGCCTTTTGCAGACTCTGGGGGCGCAGGGCCGCATAAGGCCGCTTGTGCTGCTGGGTCCGGAGGGCCTGCCGGATATCTGGGCGGCGGTGCGGGCACTGACCGGCCCGCTGCCCTATCCGGTGAAGCCGCAGGTGCTTATGCCGGGCCAGCCGCTGGCGCTGGATGCGCTGAGCGAGGGCTGGCCTGCCGGTGCGCGGCTGGTGCCGTTTGCCACAAAGCACCGGGTAAAAAGCCTTGGCTACCGGCTGGAGCTGCCCCGTGCAGGCAAATTTTCGCCGGAGCAGGCCCGGGCGCTGGGGGTGCCGGTGCAGCAATGGAAGCTGCTGCAGAAAGGGCAGAGCGTTGCCGTGGAGGGCAGAACGGTGCAGCCTGCGCAGGTGCTGGGCGCACCGCGCAAGGGGTTGAGCGTGGTATTTTCCGGCGATACGGCCTCCTGCCCGTATTATTTGCAGGCGGCGCATGACGCAGACCTGCTGATATGCGATGCCACCTATGCCCTTCCGGAGCAGGAAGACCAGGCCCGTCAGTGGGGGCACAGCACCTTTGGGCAGAGCGCGGCCCTTGCTGCGCAGGCGAGAGCAAAGCGGCTTTGGCTGACCCATTATTCCCCCATGATCACCGACCCGGAGGAATATGCCGCGCAGGCACAGAGCATCTTCCCGGCGGCGGAGTGCGGCTTTGACGGCAAAAGCATCACCCTGCAGTACGAGGAGGCACAGCCATGACCATCCGGATGGACGAGGGTGCGGCAGAGCTGCTGGACACCCTGCACAGGGCGGGCTATGCAGCCTACGTGGTGGGCGGCTGCGTGCGGGACAGTCTGCTGGGCCTTACACCGCACGACTGGGACCTGTGCACCAGTGCTCTGCCGCAGCAGGTGATGGAGCTGTTCGGCGCGCAGCGGTGCATCCCCACCGGCCTGCAGCACGGCACGGTAACGGTGAAGCAGAGCGGTGCCCTTTACGAGATCACCACCTTCCGTACAGAAGGCACCTACACGGATGGCCGCCACCCGGACGAGGTGCACTTTGTGCCGGATGTGCGGGAGGATCTGGCCCGGCGGGATCTTACCATCAACGCCATGGCCTACAATGAAAAGGAAGGCCTTGTGGACCCCTTTGGCGGGCAGGCCGACCTGCAAAGCGGCATCGTACGGGCGGTGGGTGTGCCCCGCCAGCGGTTCACCGAGGACGCGCTGCGCATCCTGCGGCTGTACCGGTTCGCAGCCCGGTTCGGCTTTGCCATCGACCCGCCCACGGCGCAGGCAGCACAGGAGCTGTGCGCCCATCTGGACTGTGTATCGGTGGAGCGTATCGAGGAAGAGCTTGCAAAACTGCTGAGCGCACCCGCCCCTGCGGCATATCTTGACAAAAAAATACTGCTTGTTATTCTGCCGGAGCTTTCACCGGAGGCACTGGCGGCGGCAAAGCCGGTGGTGGATGCCTGCCCGGCGGGTGCAGAAAACCTGCCCGTCCGTCTGGCGGCGCTGCTGCTGAGCCTTGGCGAGGACGGCATCCGCCGCACCCTCAAGCGCCTGCGCTGCTCCAACGCCTTGATGGAAGAGGCGGCGGTGCTGGTGCGGGAAGCCAGAGGGTGTGACGGTAGCTTTCTCTTCGGACACGATTCGGGCCATTCCATCGCCCGCCCTATTGCCTTCGGCAACAGGGTCCCACCCCAGCGGACGGTCCTCAGAGAAACTACCGTCACACCCGGCTTTACCATCTACGCCCGCCGACTACTGGGCAAATATAACTTGTGTACCGTGCAGCGCATTGCTGCACTGGGCACAGCCCTGCAGCCGGAACGGGCGGCTGATTTTGCCGCACTTTCCGAATTGGCCGAACAATTGGACGCGGACGGCGTATGCTGCCGCGTCAGCCAGCTGGCTGTGAATGGCCGCGACCTGATGGCGGCAGGCATCCCGGCGGGGCCGGGCATCCGCAAAGTGCTGGAAGCGCTGCTGGACGGTGTGATCCGGGAAGAATATCCCAACGAGCGGCAAGCCCTGCTGGCCGCAGTGCAGCAGCTCGCTGCGTCTTGACAAGCTCTTTTTTCAGAGTTACTATTATACTACTGTTTTAGTGTGTTGAATGCACCAAAGGAGAACTTATGACCACACAGACCCCTGATTCAAAGCCGCGTGCCCTCATTGCCATGAGCGGCGGCGTGGACAGCTCGGTGGCGGCATGGCTCATGCAGCAGGCAGGCTATGACTGCACCGGCATCACCATGCGGCTCACCCGCAACGAAACGCTGGGACAGTCCGGCTTTCACACCTGCTGCTCGGAAAAGGACATCGAGGACGCGGCAGAGGTGGCGTTTGCCATGGATATCCCGTACGAGGTGCTGGATTTCACGGCCGACTTCCGGGAACAGATCATTGAAAAATTCGTCCGCGTGTATGAGGCGGGCGGCACGCCGAACCCCTGCATCGACTGCAATAAATATATGAAGTTCCGCCATCTGCTGGACTGGGCCGAAGCCCACGGCATGGAGTATGTGGTCACGGGCCACTATGCCCGGGTGGAGCAGGACGAGGCCACCGGCCGTTTCCTGCTCAAAAAGGGGCTGGACGAGGGCAAGGACCAGAGCTACGTGCTCTACAACCTCACTCAGGAGCAGCTGGTGCATATCCGTCTGCCGCTGGGCGGCCTGCACAAGACTGAGGTGCGCGAGATCGCGGAGCAGCACAAATTTGTCAATGCCCGCAAGCACGACAGTCAGGACATCTGCTTCGTGCCGGATGGCGACTATGCCCGCTTTATGGAGGACTTCACCGGCAAACACTACCCGGCAGGTGATTTTCTGGACGAGAGCGGCAGGGTGGTGGGCACCCACAACGGCGCGGTGCGGTACACCATCGGCCAGCGCAAGGGGCTGGGCCTTGCCATGGGGACACCTGTGTACGTCTGCGGCAAGGACATGCAGGCAAACACCGTCACGGTAGGGCCGGAGGAGATGCTGTTCGACCGCATCGTGTATGCGAACGAGGTGAACTGGATTGCCATTCCGGAGCTGACCGGGCCGCTGCGGGTCACAGCCCGCACCCGGTACCATCAGGTGGAGCAGGCCGCCACCGTCTACCCGGCGGAGTGCGGCTTCCGGCTGGAATTTGACCAGCCCCAGCGCGCCCCTACGCCCGGTCAGGCCGTGGTGCTGTATCAGGGCGACACCGTGCTGGGCGGCGGCACCATTACGAGAGTGGAAAAGTAACAAGGAGAACAAAATGCAAAATCAGTATTCCCGCACGCAGTTGCTGCTGGGCGCGGAAGCTATGGAAAAACTGCACAATTCCCGCGTGGCGGTGTTCGGCATCGGCGGCGTGGGCGGCTACACGGTGGAAGCGCTGGCGCGCAGCGGCGTGGGGGCACTGGATCTGATCGATGACGATAAAGTCTGCCTGACCAATCTCAACCGCCAGATCATCGCCACCCGCAGTACGGTAGGGCAATATAAAGTAGATGTGGCTGCGCAGCGCATCCACGACATCGACCCGGACATCAGGGTGACCACCCACCGGTGCTTCTTTGGCCCGGAAACACAGGACCAGTTCGACTTTACCCAGTACGACTATGTGGTGGATGCCATTGACACCGTTACCGGCAAGCTGGCGCTGGTGATGAAGTGCAAGGAGGCAGGCACTCCCATTATCTGCTCCATGGGCGCAGGCAACAAGATGGACCCGACCCGCTTTGAAGTGACCGATATCTACAAGACCTCGGTCTGCCCACTGGCTAAGGTGATGCGCACCGAGTGCCGCAAGCGCAAAATCAAGCACCTGAAGGTGGTCTACTCCAAGGAGCCTGCTATGACCCCCATCGAGGATGACGCCATCAGCTGCAAGTATCACTGTATCTGCCCTCCGGGCACCCAGCGCAAGTGCACCCAGCGCCGTTCGGTGCCGGGCTCCAATGCCTTTGTACCCTCGGTGGCTGGCCTGATCATCGGCGGCGAGGTGGTAAAAGACCTTGTGGGCTTTGTACCGATGAAGGGCTGATATTTAAAATAGTTTTTACGGAACCCCGGAAAAGTCTGCGGATTTTTCTGGGGTCTTTTCTGTTATGGACAGTGTCACCGCCCGCTCTGTCCTTCTTCCGCTCGCCAGACCACCAGCGGGATGCAGCCCTCGCACTCCCCAGAAGAAAATATCGTCGATTATAGTTCTGGCCCGACCTTCAGACATGGCATCGCGTCATCCTGCCAGAGCAGGCGGCACCGCTGCGGCACAGGCTTCAAAAATACTGCAAAAATAAATTTGCAACTAATTTGCATTTTGGTATTGCAATTGGAGAGAATATCGTGTATAATCATCCCTGTTCAAAAATGCAACCAATTTGCAATTTACTAAAATGAAGCGACGAACGGTCGTTTTTAGGAGCGTATATGGAACTGTTTCTGGATGTTCTGGGCGAATCTCTGGTGGATACCGCCAAGATGCTGCCCTTCCTGTTTTTGGCTTATCTTCTGATCGAGTATATCGAGACCCGCCACGGTGAGCGCATTGAAGCACTGCTGGCAGGCGGCGGGCGCTGGGGCGCGATTCCGGGCGCGGTGCTGGGCTGTGTGCCGCAGTGTGGCTTTTCGGCCATTGCGTCCAACTTCTACTCCTCCCGCGTCATCACGCTGGGCACCCTGATGGCCGTCTACCTTGCCACCAGCGACGAAGCCATCCCGCTGCTGGTATCCATGCCGGCTTATTGGGACAAGCTGGCGGTGCTCATGGTCATCAAGGTGGTATACGCCATTGTGGTGGGCTTTGTGCTGGATTTTGTCCTGCGCGGCGTACTGCCCAAATCGCTGCGCGGCGGCTACACTGGCCATGCGGATGAAGTGGACTGTCACGAGGAGCACAGCGACGAAGAGGGTAAGCCCGCCCCCATCTGGAAAGCGGCCCTGCGCCACACGCTGGAGATCTTTGTGTTCATTTTTGCGTTCAGTCTGGTGTTCGGCCTGATCGTGGAAGGCGTGGGCGAAGATGTGTTTGCAGACCTTCTGGGCAGCATGGGCTTCTTCCAGCCGGTAGTGGCCGCACTGGTGGGCCTGATCCCCAACTGCGCCGCCAGCGTGCTGCTGACCCAGCTGTATGTGGAGGGTG
>OOCL01001611.1_pt1 | contig 12496 bp, 10 predicted proteins | sample 1671211 | NCBI WGS metagenome assembly OOCL01 (sample SAMN06348133, study PRJEB24527) | human gut metagenome | biome: human gut; feature: ankylosing spondylitis patient; material: feces | host: Homo sapiens | place: China | collected 2015-10 | reverse complement strand
GCATACGAGATAAGCTAGTGACTGGAGTTCAGACGTGTGCTCTTCCGATCTATGCACCAAACGGTGATGCCGAAGTGCGGACCAGTGGCTGCTGGAGCCTGTGGAAGAACATTGCAAAACAGGATCCGGCGTTCGGACATCCGGAAAAATTCTGTTCCGATATTACAAAGACCAATTGGGAGTCGGCAACCGTTACCACATTGGATGACAAGATTCTTCCATATATTGAGAAGATCTGCCAGCGTGATCCGCGCAGCGGAAAGACGGTTACCGGAGGTATCGTAAGCTGCAAGGATTCCAGCTGGCTGTTAAGCTGGACGATCAACCGTCAGGGACAGTTCAAGGAGCAGGACAAAGATAAAGTCTGCGTATGGGTATATGGTCTGTTTACCGATGTACCGGGTGATTACATCAAGAAGCCAATGAAAGAGTGTACCGGTAAAGAGATTACAGAAGAGTGGCTGTATCATCTGGGTGTGCCGGAAGATCAGATTGAAGATCTGGCAGAGCACAGCGCCGTCTGCGTACCGACCATGATGCCGTATATCACCGCATTCTTTATGCCAAGAACCAAGGGTGACCGCCCGGATGTCATTCCGGATGGCTGTGTTAACTTTGCATTCCTCGGACAGTTCACCGAGACACCGAGAGACACGGTATTTACAACCGAGTATTCGGTGCGTACCGCTATGGAAGCGGTCTACGGACTGCTCGGTGTGGACCGCGGCGTGCCGGAAGTATGGGGAAGCGTCTACGATGTGCGTGAACTGTTAGACAGCAGCGTGAAGCTGATGGATGGCAAATCTCCACTGCAGATGAATTTTGGACCGCTCAATGTGATCAAGAAACCACTTCTTAGTAAGATCAAAGGAACGGTGATTGAGAAGCTGCTGCGGGATCATGATGTGCTGCGGGATGGCATGATTTAAAAAGATTTTATAAAGGGAAAAACGTCTGAGAATTTTGCATAAAACAAATCCTCAGACGTTTTTGATTACTGATGATTTTGTTTTTTCGCATAGGTATAACCTCCGTTTCGATCTGGAGATATTTTCGTATGAAGTTGTGTCTATTTGATGAAAATTGCGGGAAGGACACAAAAAGTTCACGAATCGACAGAAAATCAGATGTTACATGGAAGCCTGAAACCGGAATTCCCCATGATCTGCAAAGAATCCATAGACACCATGGTATTTTTCGACAACAGAGATCATGCTCTGTACGCCGATGCCGTGGTTGACGGAACGGGATATCGGAATATCATCTGCAAAAATGACAGGTTGTTCATAACTGTTTTTTATCTGGATACATAACTGTGTATTTTTCTCATATACCTTAAGTGAAATATAGCGTTGGGACTGCGGGTTCATCTGCTGGCAGGCATGAAGTGCGTTTTCAAGTGCATTGGCAAATAAACTGCACAGATCTGTAATCTGAAAGCGGGAAAATTCGGTCGCAGTAATGGAAATCTGCATTGGAATGTGGTTTACGGCAGCCTGATTGGCGTAGGAGGACACAATCAGATTGACCGATTCGTTGACACAGTAGCGAATGACAGAACTGTGTTCAAGATTGGTACAGATTTCGTGGATGTAGGAAGTCGCTTCTTTTGGGTTATTCTGATCCAGACAACTCTGGATGAAATTCATATGGTGTCGCAGGTCATGCCGGTAAATGGCTGCCTGCTGCTGGGAAGCGGAAAGCTGGGCAATTTCTTTCTGTGCCTGTGTGGCAGCCGTAGTAAGCAGAATATTTTCCCGTTCTGCTTTATTTTTTTCACTTGAAAATTTAAGCGAGAGAACAGACAGAATAAAAAAGGATACGACAAGAAAACTGTCCATAAAGTCAATAACGACTGCACCGCCCGTGTAGAGCAGATCCGTGTAGACAGTAAACGTGTATTCCAGGACATAGTATACCAGCGGAAGCAGGAAAAACAAAAGCAGTGTCGTGCGGCTTTCATATTTCAGCCGGATGATATACGGTGAGACAAACCGGATCACAAGAACAAGAAGCGGAATGGTAATAATGATGGAGGCAATGTTCGATACAACGGGATTTCTGTCAAAAAAGAAAGCAACAAAGGTGCCAAACCATTTGCGTGGCGTGCACAGCAGATATGCAGACAAAACGGAGATGGCAGAGATTGACAGATTCCGGTGAAAGCGCAGGAAAATTAAGGCAATCAAAGGGATATGGATCAGAAACGGATAGCATTTGTAAAGCACTGATTCCCCCATGATCAGGAAAAAAAGAAGCTGGGCAATGCCAAAGAAAAAAAGCGTCAGGACATAGACACGCTTATGATCGCAAAAACCGATGTCGGCAAGATACAGTGCCGCCACGATGCCGAAAAATAATACAAAAGCATAATTAACTAAAGAAAAAACGGATGAAAGTTCAGGCATAATCATTCCTCCATCTGAAAAGCGAGATAGTGTTTTTTGATATCGGCAACCCTGCGCTGTGCAAGCGGAACGTTTGTGCCGTTGTGAAGACACATATCCATTGTGCCGATTGAGCGGATATAGTTCATATTTACAAGGAACGAGCGGTGCACCTGAATAAATTCCCGGTGTTGCAGAAGGCTGTCGCATACGGACGAGAACAGTTCTGTGCAGACGATCTGTTCCCTTCCACTCGTGTAGTAGATAACTTTGCGGTTCTGGGCTTCTACATAGATCAGTTCGGACAGGGGAATTTTATGTACGCCAATCCGGCTTTTTAGTACAAGAAAATGCCCCTGTTCCTGTGTTTTTACCCGTAGGATGTCATCCATGGCAGCAAAGAAAGCGTTGGAGGATACCGGCTTCATCAGATAATTGGTGGCCTTTACCGTATAACTTTCCACCGCAAAATCCGATGAGGTTGTAAGAAAAATAATATCGGCAGCATGGTCGAAAGTACGGATTTCGCGTGCAAGCTGCATGCCGGTCATATGTGGCATGAGGATGTCTAGCAGATAAATGTCGAATCGTTCCTTTGATGCCCGCAGGGCAAGTTCACAGCTGCTGTGATATTCTTTATATGTAAGCGGAATATTGTGAGTTTTCTGATAACTGTCCAAAAGCGACCGTATGTTGGACAATTCCTTTTCATCGTCATCACATAGGGCAATTTTCATAGGGAATCTCCTTCGTTTTCAATACATTTATTATACCGTAGCATCGGACAAATTACTATAGAAATCTGCTGTCATTCACGTAGAGAGAAAAACGGAGGTTACTGTTTACAGTAACCTCCTTTTTGTTATGCACCGATAAAATCATCCGTCAGTTTTCCGTGTTTTTCATAGTTGGTGACCCGTGCAATGTGATTATCCGCATCGACAAAAACAACTTTCGGGTGATGTTCTTTTGCTTCTTCCGGTGTCATCTGTGCATAGCACATGAGAATGACATGATCGCCCACAGCGACCTGACGGGCGGCGGCACCGTTTAAACAGATCATGCCGGAACCGGCTTCTCCCGCGATGGTGTAAGTTTCAAAGCGGTTGCCGTTTTCCACATCGACGATCTGTACCAGCTCATATTCTAAAATTCCGGCAGCTTCTAAGAGATCGGTATCGACGGTAATACTGCCGACATAGTTGAGATCCGCCTGTTTTACCACAGCCCGGTGAATTTTTCCTTTTAACATATTGTACTGCATGAGTAATCTCCTATTTTTCCACGATAAAGTTATCGATCAGTCTGGTTTTGCCAATGTATACGGCAATGGCTACAAGAATGGAACCTTCGAGTTTTTCGACCGGAGTAATGGTGTCAAAGTCAACGACATCCACGTAATCAATCTTGGCAAGCGGCTCTTTTTCAATCTCTGCTGTGATTGCAGACTTGATGACACAAGCGCGTGTTTCTCCGGCATCCACAAGGGCTTTTCCAGCTTTTAAACTGCGGTTTAACACAAGTGCCGCCTGACGTTCTTCGCCGTTTAAATAAGTGTTTCTCGAGCTCTTTGCCAGTCCGTCATCTTCACGGATGATCGGGCAGCCGATGATCCGGGTATCCACATTTAAGTCTTTGACCATGCGACGGATGACGGCAAGCTGCTGGGCATCTTTCTGGCCAAAGTATGCGCGGTCCGGAGTTACAATGTGGAAGAGTTTCAATACAACGGTCTGCACGCCGCGGAAGTGAATCGGACGGCTTTTTCCACAGAGTTCGGTGGTAAGACCATTCATATCCACATAGGAACAGAAGCCGTCGGCATACATTTCTTCCGGTTCCGGATGAAAGATGATATCCACACCGGCGGCTTCACACAATGCAGCATCTTTTTTGAGGTCGCGCGGATAACTCTCCAGATCCTCGGTTGGTCCGAACTGCATCGGGTTTACAAAAATACTGACAACGACACGGTCATTTTCTTTTCTGGCTGCGTCAATCAGACTTTTGTGTCCTTCATGCAGATAGCCCATGGTCGGTACGAATCCGACGGTTAATCCTTCTTTTTTCCATGCCTTTACGGCAGCTCTTACTTTACTGATTTCTCCATATATTTCCATTTTATAATCTCCTGATTTTCATTGTAATTTGGTTTTATTGTTATTTGACAAAAACAATGCGAATGATTCCGTAGGAATGTCTTAATATAATTTATCCAGGACGGTTTCATCCATTTTGAAGGTATGCTCAGCAGCAGGGAACGTTCCGGCAGCAACTTCTTCTTTATAAGTGCGGAATGCCTCACGCATCTGTTCACCGACCTGTGCAAACTGCTTGACAAATTTCGGTTTCATGTTGGAATACATGGCAAGCATATCCTGATAGACAAGTACCTGTCCGTCGCATCCGGCACCGGCACCGATTCCGATGGTCGGGATATGAATACTCTCGGTAATCTTTGTGGCAAGGGCCTGTGGTACACATTCTAAGACAACGGCAAAAGCACCGGCTTCTTCAACGGCACGCGCGTCATCAAGCAGTTTCTGTGCGGCAGCTTCGCCTTTTCCCTGTACCTTAAATCCGCCAAAGGCATTGACAGACTGTGGGGTCAGGCCAAGGTGGGCACAAACAGGGATGGAAGCGTCTACGATGGCTTTGATCTGAGGGCAGACTTCTTTGCCTCCTTCCAGCTTGACTGCCTGTGCACGGCCTTCTTTCATCAGGCGTCCGGCATTGACAACCGCGTCATAGACGGAAGTCTGGTAAGACATAAAAGGCATGTCGGTGATGAGCAGTGTATCTTTGATGCCGCGGGCAACCGCTGCACTGTGATGGATCATGTCTTCCATGGTGACGGAGAGTGTATCTTCGTATCCTAAAACGACCATTCCGAGGGAATCGCCGACGAGAATGGCATTGACACCTGCCTCATCAATGAGTCTGGCAGTAGAATAATCGTAGGCAGTCAGCATGGAAAGCTTTTCACCCTTTTCTTTTGCTTCCTGAAAAGTTACAACCGTATTTTTCATTTATGAGATCCTCCATTTTCTTTTTTCTGTTCATCAGCAAGTAAAACATGTCTCATGTTTTCATAATTCTGTGCTGGATTTTTTCCTTCTGCAATTGTCAGAAGCCGTGTGCCGAGCATGCGGTACAAAGCGGCATCTTCTGTGTTTAAACAGTGTAAGTGCTTTTCCACGGTTGCGACATCCCCACGCTCGATCGGACCGGTCAGTGCATGGACACAGCCCTGCGAGAGCACATTTTCGATGTTCTGACGGACCAGTGCAGCAGTTGCCGCAACGGCTTTTTCACGGGAAAATCCGCAGTCTTCGAGAAGCCGGTACCCCGTATCAAGTACCGCGATCACCTGATTGCTTAAGATGCTGGCAGCTGCATGATATTCTGGCTTGGCTGCGGCATCAATCCGGCAGACTTCATTTCCATAGGAAGTGAGTAAGTCGGTGATGACCTGTACGGCATGTGGGTGGCCTTCCACGGTAAAAAATGCATGTTCTAATTGCTGGTATGATGAAAATTTGTTACTGAACGGTAACATGGGATGAACCGAGCAGCAGGATACTCCTGCTTCTTTGGCTCCGGAAAATGAATCGGATGAAAGTGCGCCACTACAATGACATATAATCTGATTCCTGTGTGACATGCCTTTGATTTCTTCCCATACGGGTACAAGGAGCGAATCGGGTGTCGTGATGAAGAGGATGTCTGATTCACGCACCAGTTGCTGCACCTGATCGAAACCGGCAGTCTGTGTAAACGCGGCGGCTTCTTCTGCGGCCGCGGCATTGGTATCATAATATCCCACAAGGTCTGCGTTTTTACTCCGGAAATATTTTCCAAGGGAGCAGCCTACGCGCCCTGCGCCTATGATTCCTGTTTTCATGCTACCACCTTCCTTCTGGTAATTAAATGGATCGGATCCTGTGTAACAGGTGTCCGTCGAAATCCTGTGTAAAGGTGACTCACATATTCATTTGGGGCGATACATCATAAATATACCGCAGTCGATACAGTTTCTGTATGAATACCGTTCAGAACCCACTATAACATAATCTTGGGAAAAACTCAAATAAAGTGCTGACTTGAAAAAGTAAATTCCAGTGCAGGGGTAAATTCCACCACGCTTTAAAATTCTTTGATTTTTTAGAATTGTGGGAGGCTAAATCCTTATAAAACTGCTATAATTAGATTAACTTTCCATAAAACATCTTACTTTCAGGCATGGCAAACAAGCCTCTGGATAGTTTCTGTGCGAAACTAAATTCCACAGGCCGCATTCAAAAAATGTGAATTGTTAAGTTCCAGCCTGACAGCAGATTTTTATGCTAAGTTAGTGGTTAAAGCGTATCAGCTTAGGCGTCAGATTGACCTCATCGGGTGGAATCGGCCTAAGCTGAAGTGCTTTTAAGATGTCTATACCATAGTTTTCAAGTGCTACATCATACGGTGTTCGACCACCAAGGCTTTCTCTTGGGGTTGAATTTATGTGGTCTACGATAGTTCTTAAATCCCACTGGGTGAGATATTCAAAGCTGGTCTTTTTAGGAAGAATCATTCGAAGCATGGTATGTGCCTGTTCGATGCCGCCTTTTTGACCGCTTCTCATCGGATCACAGTAATAGATGCTTGACCGCATAATGCCATTAATGCCGTTTTCGAGAGACTCCGGATCTCCGAATTCGGATCCGCGATCCGTAAGAATCGTGTTGAATAAGGTTAAAAAATCATATGTGCCAAGCTGGTGTTCCAACTTGTTAAAAACAAGTTTTACGGCACCTTTGGTGCATCTGTTCATAATGAATGCAAGAAACAGTTTTTCACGGGTTAAGAAGAATGTCAGGATGACACGCTTTGAGTCCTGTGATGAGTGAACGGTATCCATTTCAGCAAAATGGTCAAGTTCAAGGGCTTGAAAATCAGAAAACATACGTCTGATAAAAACGGATCTGTCTTTGATCTGGGTCTTGTGTACTTTGCGGGGTTTGAATTTTACCTGACGTTTCAGATCGATGTTTCTTGCGGACAGGATTCCTTTATCAAGGTAAGAATACAGAGTTCTCACGGACATATCGAGTTCTGGATGATTCGTTATAATCTGATATGGAGACTGTCCCTGAAAAATCAGGGGCGTGATGACCATATCTTTCTGATGTAGTTCGTGTCTGGTCATGTTTATACCGGTCCTGGACTGTGAGAGACATTCTTTGTATTTGCGGTCAGCAAAAATAGCATCATAGCGGTATTTGTGGGCAATCGTGCAGTGATTGATTGCTTTTGGACAACCATTACACACATAAGGTGCTTTATCGAGTCGGTTACATCGTTCTTTGACAAAGTCCGGACATGTCTGGTTGCAGGTTGGACAGGTGGTACATTTGACACCGCAGAGAATGATCTTGCCACAGGCATTGACTTTTTTGCAATGATATCTGTGGACGCAAAAGTTATGTGCATTGTTAAAACAGCCTTTGTGATACCAGTCGCTGAGCCTGTGCAGCCTGATTTCTTTTGAGATTGTTGTTGGATCTTTACAAAGATATCTTGCAATGTCCTTAAAAGAACAGCCAGCGTTTAGGGATTTTTCAATGTATTTGCGATCTTCGAGAGTAAGATGTTTTTGATTACCGGGAATATATTTGCTCATGCTAGTTCTCCTTCTACTGCTGTCAGAAGGCCAACATGAGCATACCATTTATGATATGAAAGATTAAACTCCACTTGTGCAGAAGAGAATTCCACTGTATAAATGGATGGTAGAATTAAACTTTGCAATTTTCACTAGGCACTGCGCGCCAGTAGGCATCCATCTTCTTCAGGTAATCTTCGGTTAACGGCTGTTTTTCAACAACATCTGACATCCTGACTGTCCTCCTGTAAAATCATATTATCATTAGATGCCTATATTTTAGGAAATCCATCCATATTCCACAATTTCCTATTCCCATTAATTTCCCAAAAAGTTACCTGTTCCGACTTGTATTTCCTGTTGTTTACTTATTTTTTCATTTATTTCCATTAAAACCATAGCCAAAAGAAAGGATTATAAAATTTCACACACAGCGATTACAGTTTTCCGTATACCTCCATAGGGACATATGCCCGAATGGAAATTCCTTCCGGCACATACTCTTCTGAGACAAGTTCTCCCTTATTTCGTACAAGCTGCAATACACCTGCCTGCGCATAGGGAATCACGCGTTCAATATAAATTTTATCTTCTCTTAACATTTCCTGCAGCACATCTTTTACTGCATCCAGTCCGGCATTTTCCGTTGCGGAAATCTGAAGAACATGATCCGCACGAAAATCCTGCAGTGGGTCATCATCGGTTCTGATATCGATCTTATTAAAAAGCGTCAGAATTTTTTTATTTTTAACGCCAAGATGATCAAGTGTCTCATAGACGATATACATCTGCTTGTCGCGCTGCGGATTGGAAGCATCCACTACATGAATAATATAGTCCGCATATTTGGCTTCTTCCAGTGTACTTTTAAATGCCTCAATCAGATGATGCGGCAGTTTCCGTATAAAACCTACCGTATCCGTCAGCAGCACCTGCTGGTGTCCTTCCAGCTCCAGCATCCGTGTCGTCGGGTCCAGCGTTGCAAACAGTTTATCCTCCTCTAAAACCTCTGCGTCCGTCAGATGATTCAGGAGGGTGGATTTTCCGGCATTTGTATATCCGACAATTGCCACAACCGGAACTGCATTGCGCTCTCTTTTTGCTCTGGCAATTTCGCGGTGTTTGACCACTTCTTTTAATTCCCGGTTGAGCTGTGCAATCCTGTCATTGATCAGACGGCGGTCAATCTCAAGCTTTTTTTCTCCCGGTCCACGGGTACCGATTCCACCACCCAGACGGGACATGAATCTGCCAAGTCCGGTTAATCTGCTCAGGCGGTACTTCAGCTGAGCAAGTTCCACCTGAATTTTTCCCTCACTGGTTGTTGCACGGGCTGCAAAAATATCCAGTATGATAAGCGTCCGGTCCATCACCTTGGTATTTAACATCGTCTCCAGATTTTTTAACTGCGCAGGGGACAATTCATCATCACAGACAATTCCCGTTGCCCCCGTGTGCTCTAAAAGTTCTGCAATCTCTGCTACTTTTCCGGTTCCCACATAGGTTCCCGGATGGATCAGCTCCCGTTTCTGGATCAGCGTACCGGCAACCGATGCCCCCGCAGTCTTTACCAGTTCGGCAAGCTCAGCGAGCGAATCCTCTGCATCGTCTCCATCCTGCTCACTTACACCCACCAGAATAACTCTCTCTTTAAAATCTTCTAAAACAATTGGTTCACCCATTATCTAGTCTCCAAAAATGTATTCTCGTGTTTTGCTTCCTCATCATCCGGATAAGCCTTTAAATATTCCTTCATCATCTTTTTCGCGGAATCAAAGTCGCCACTGTACTCATATGCCGCAATGGCACTTTTCATGAGATTCTGCTTATTCGGCACTTTCTCCAGTTCCAGACCGGAATTAAAATAAGTCAGTGCATTCTTATAATTTCCATCCTGCATCTCCTGCATGCCAAGTTCATACAAATCATAGGATGTAGCCACTCCACTCTTTATATACTCCGCGATACATTTCTTTGCCTTGTCCGAATCTCCATTGGCATCATATGCAAGTCCCAGATAATACGATGCCAGCATCTGCTTATGTTCTTTTGCTTTTTCCAGATAACTGATGGCATCTTTGTTTTCACCGAGCAGATAACTGATTCTTCCTTTGTACAGTTCGTCTTCCGGTTTATCCCCTTTGATCTCCATTGCAGCCGACAGATATTTCTGTCCCTCATCCTTTTTCTCGTGCCGGCTTAAAGACTCATAGATTCCAATGTAGATTTCATAATTTTTTTTGCCTTGCTGCACAGCACTCTCAAAATCTGCCCTGCCCTTTTTTTCTTCTCCCATATCCATATAAAGATCTCCACGCAGATAGTATGCGCGTGCATCTTTATTATATTTGATAATGGCATTATACGTTGCAAGTGCATCTTTTGTCTTTCCGTCCAGTGCCTGTGCTTTTGCCTTGTAAAAACAGATATCCAGTTCTTTCTCCCCGATATGTCCGATCGACTCTCCAAGCGCATTCTGAAATGCCTTGACCGCATCTTCATACTTTCCGCTCTCCATGCAGGTAATTCCATACTGCCGATAGGCATCCTGTTCCTTTGTATCTTTCGTTCCGCATCCAATCACAGACAGCGCAAACACTGTTGCAAGCAGCACGGAAATGATTCGCTTCTTCATGTTCTATTCTCTCTTTCTGAAAACTACTTTTAGCATGCCACCGCTATATTTACCCAGTTGTCACCGATCCGCGGTCCATGCTCCCGGTAATAAGTACCACCGTAGGTAAATTCGTCCGGTTCCACTGCATAGGGAAGTCTGATCCAACACTTGGCAAATGAACCATCCGTGCCATACTCCGGGGATCTTCATTCCTATATCTTACGGTATTTTCCGTACTTTTGCAATCATTTCAGAAAAAATGGGAACCGGACATCCGGTTCCCAGAAACAGCACTTATTCGCGCTGTGCTTTCCGCGCTTTTTTAAACTGATACATTTTTTCATCCGCATTATTGATACATTCATTGAGACTTTTTTCCCCGCAGAGAACTACCTCATATCCGATACTCGCTTCCACATCAAATTCAGCATGAAGACTTTTTGATATTTCATCCAATGCTTTTAAAAACGCTGCCTTTAAACTTTCAGCCTGCGCTTTTTCACATCCCGGAAGCAGTACAACAAACTCATCTCCACCGTACCGCATGGAAACGGCTTCCGGCGGAAATACTTTACGAATCCCATCTGCTATCCCACGAATTTCCAGATTCCCCATATCATGCCCAAACGTATCATTGATATATTTCAGATGATCCGCGTCAATGAACATAACCGTCACCGGTTTTTTTTGCAATCTGCATTTTTCATACAAAGGCTCTGCAAACTCCTGGTATGCCATACGGTTATACAACCCTGTAAGAGAATCCAGCACATACAACCGGGATAATTTTTCGTTTGCTTTTCGAAGCCTGAGTTTGCGATACAGATATTCCAGGGATTCCAGATACGTATTCATTGTTTCAAACAAGAACTGATTTTCAAGCATATAATCGCAGTCTGCCAGAACAACATACCCTACTTCCCGCTCCCGGAAATGCAGTGGTACATACACATACAATGAATATTCCTGCTCCATTCCCTTTTCACAGATCACGTGCATGGTATCCGGATATCCATCTGTAATATAAGAAGCCTCACCCGTGGAATCGCTCAATGATTCCTCCACCAGATCCTGATTCATCCAGATACGCACGCCTTTACAACGCAGACCACAGACACATTTTGTAAAATACTGTGCCATCTGCTTATAATCTTCACACTCGATAAGATTGTGCTTTAATTCCATAATCTCATTGTGCAGATCAATTTCCCTCACTTCCTGAAAAATCCGGTCTTCAATATATTCACTCCTGCTTCTTACCTGTTCTGGTTTACAGCCACAACTATCCTGAAACAACATTTGTACAGGAACCGTTTTACAGTCAGCTGTTGTATTCTGCCCCCAGATCTGTACCAGAAGATCCATGGCTGCCTCAGCAATGACTTCTCTCTCGTATGACACCGTCGTAATCCGCGGTCTGTAATAAGATGCTTTATCAAAATTATCAAATCCTGTCACACAAAAATCAGCCGGAATTTTAAATCCTTCCTGCTGTGCCTGATGGCAGAGCCCCACCGCAATATTCTCATTTGCGCAGACAAAGGCATCCGGCAGCAGATGTTTTTCCTGAAAATGTATGAATGCACGGACACCGCTCTCCACTTCATAGCTTTCATTCCAGATTCTGTCATTTTCAAGCGGAATTCCATATCTTTGCAGGACATCTTCATAAGCCTGCCGACGCAAAAGATTTTCCTGGCTTTCTGCCGGTCCTCCCACATAGTTTAATGTTTTGCAGGAATGAGCCACTATCAGATGCTCCACCATCTGTTCCATTGTTGCGTAATTGTCCAGTCCTGCATGATACAATCCCGGAATTTTTTCAAGCAGCGATACTGCCGGTAC
>OOCL01001582.1_pt1 | contig 12750 bp, 15 predicted proteins | sample 1671211 | NCBI WGS metagenome assembly OOCL01 (sample SAMN06348133, study PRJEB24527) | human gut metagenome | biome: human gut; feature: ankylosing spondylitis patient; material: feces | host: Homo sapiens | place: China | collected 2015-10 | reverse complement strand
TAATTCAACAAACTGTTAAGGAAACAATCGGAGTTGGTGTAAACGAAAAAGCAGCCTTGAGTTCTGATAAAAACTGCCCTTTCGTTTACATCAATTTCGATTTTACCTTGGTGAACAAAGTCGCGTCCCTTTAGCCGATAGCTATGGGGATTCAATCGTTGCTCTTTTCCTTAAGTTTATCATACTGGGTGTTTTGGTAAAAGTTTTTTTATTCAAGAAATCAATTTCAGGCATGACAAACAAACCTCCTATGAGGAAGTCATTTATTCTATGCAATTGTAGATCTTAACATCTCATATGTGCACGAAAAGAAGAACTGTATTTATCTTTGCGGGGTGATACCATATTCCCTCCACAAGAAGAACATTTGCATACATCGATGTGATATAAAACCCTTATCATTTCTACTGCATTTAGATTTTTTAATGTAGAAATGTATTTCTTGCATCCAAGCAGGTTTCTGCAGAGAGTTATCTTTTTTCTCTTGTTTCTACATGATAGCAGACCATAGTGCCGGATTCTGACAAATCGTTTGGGAGGAACATGCATCATGAATCGACGGATGAATTCTTCTCCTGAAATTGTTTTCTCTTTCCAGCAGCCTTCGTTTTTATAGTCTTTTACTACATATGTAACTGTCGTATCTGTCATGGATTTGATTCGATGATTACTGATTGCTATCCTGTGGGTATATTTTCCAAGATAATTGATAACCGACTGTGCACCATTGAAAGTTTCTTTACAGTAAGTGACCCAGTTCTTTTCATAACACTTATCAAGAAGTTCTTTAAAACGATAGCTGTTCTGATATTTCTCTGCTGTACCATGAAATTTAAGCTTAGAATCATTCCACAGGCTTTTTAACTCATCCAGATATTTTCCACGGAACACTTTCGAGATAACACCATATGGGAGAAAAAATTTTCCACCTGTTTCTTTCCATTTATTTTCATCATCAAGCCCACCTCCAAGAACAATGGTATGAATATGAGGATGATAATTCATTGCAGAACCCCAGGTATGAAGAATGCAGATATACCCTATATTAGCTCCCAGGTACTTTGCGTCTTTTGCCAATTCATTCAAGGTTGCTGAGGCAGCATGATACAGTGCATCATACAACAGCTTCTGGTTGCTGTAAATGATGGAATTCAATTCCTCAGGAACTGTGAATACTACATGATAATAGGGTGCATCAAGTACGTTCTCTTTTTGTGCATCAATCCATTTCTCTTTCGGAAACTCCTGGCACATGGGACAGCATCTGCTTCTGCAGGAGTTATTATGAATGCTGATACATCCGCAGTCCTCACAAACACTGATGTTTACACCAAAAGCGCCTGTTTTACAGTTCATGATATGATAAGCTGTTTTTCTATGATGAGCAGGAGGGCTATTCCTCTTTTCATAAGAAGGATAAAACCGTTCAAATACATCTTGTATCGTACATGATTTCTCCATAATCATTCACCGCCCATCTCATCAAATGGACTCCTGATTCCAAGCAGGGTTTTATTGCTTACATGCAGATAAACCTCTGTTGATTTTGGATCACGATGTCCCAGAAGCGCTTGAATATATTTTACATCACAGCCGGATTCAAACAGATGACTTGCAAAGCTGTGACGTAAACAATGCGTGGAGACGTGTTTCTGAATGCCTGCTCTTTTGGCACTTTCACGAAAAAACTGAATGACACTATCTTTTGTAAGATAATCCCCTGTCCATGAACTTGGGAACAAAATCCCTCTTGGTCTGCCACATTGAAACCAGTATTCTGTCAATATCTCGAGCGTCCGGTCTGCAAGCAAAGTATAACGATCAGAGCGACTTTTCCCATCACGGATGTGTATAGTTTTGTTCGTGCGTGAAATATCATCATAATGAAGATGTGTGACTTCTGAAACACGAAGTCCGCCTGAATACATAGTGGCAATCATAGCTTTGTGCTTCAGATTTGGCGTAGCATCAAGAATAGCTGATATTTCTGTTTTTGTAAGCACCGTTGGTAACTTCCTGTCCCTTTTCATACGAGGTATGTCATCATCATCCCAATTCTTCTTCAATATTTTTTTGTAAAAGAAGCGGATTCCTGAATGGTAGTGATTGTATGTTTCTGGTGAAATCCCGGAAAGTTTCTTTTCAGTTAGGAATATATCAACATCGTCAGTTGTTAATGCATCTATATCCTTGGCTGTGTGGTTCAAAAAATGAGCAACACTGGTACAGTATGCATGAATCGTGGAATCCTTGAGATTCCGTTTATTCGCAGCAGATCTAATCTGATTAAAAATTTCTTCGTACATAATAAAATCCTCCATGTAAAGTAAATCGTAAATGTATAAACACTGCTTACATGGAGGAGCATTAGCATAATAAAACTGCTTGCCAGAAAGGCAGCTCAATGGTATTCTTATCATAGGCAGTGGGGATGTCGATCCTGTTTGATTGTTGGTTGTGGTGACTTAACAATACTACTTGTAGGACTTGGTTTCCACTGCTTTTTATTAAAGTGTAAAGAAAAACTGCGCCATAGCCTTGGCAGGCCATCGCGCAGCGATTTTGTTCAACTGGAAGTTATAGCCTGTCAGAGTAATATATCATACCAGATTATCATTCTAATAGAAATCCATCTTATTACAAAGCATAAAATTTTTCTTTTCTCTAGAAAGTTTTTTCCCAGTCCTCATCTGTATATGAAACTTCTTCATTCATTAGATTTCCGCCAACTACTAATTTCCCTGTATCGACATTATAAATATTTAGATAAATTGAATAATCAGGATTGCCATCTAATATCTGATACATGGCACAATATATAGCTGTTTTTCCAACGCATGAAAAAGCTTTTTTAAATGAAAGCTCTTGATCATAGTACATATTAATAGTGTTATATGAATCATTACAACACATATCATACTTCTGATTGATACCTGTTAATACTGCCTTTTGATCATCTATATGTTTTTCAACATATCCTTTCCAATACTCAATTTCTTCCTGAGTAGCAACCATATTAACTTGTCCGCCAATACATTCGATTTTCTGATAATTTCCGTCACTGTTTTCTTTAAGATAGTCAACTAGTGCTTCTTCATCATACCCAGACAATCCTTCAAACTGTTCTGGAAAAACAATTTCTATTGTATCTTCTAAAACTGTAGGGTTCTTTATTACACTACTTTCCTTTTCGTTTACAGATTCCGTCACAGTGTCTATTTCTTTACTACACGCCGTCAAGAATGTGCATACTAACACAATAACTAGTACAGTAAGAGTGCGTTTTTTCATGATTTTTCCTCCGTTTTTTGCTATTCTCTGTATTCAAACAACATATCATAATCCTTAATTATGATTTTGTGCTGTTCCTCATCAGTTAAGTAATTCTCATTATTCTCTTTTGCAACTTCCGATTGAGATTTCACCTGTTTTAAGAAATTTAATAACTGTTATATTTTATTATTAAATTCTTCGCAACCCCTTGAAAACACTGGATTTGTCGCAGGTGAGCTTTCCCTTATTATTTCCCTTGTGTTATATCGTCCCATCAGTGTTTATGCACTCTGATAAGGGCAAATACAAGGGCAAGAAAAATCTATAAGACAGTATAACACAAAATAAAAGTGACATGGTGAACTGATTGAAATGCTTCTTAATTTTTGCTACTACTGATTGATTAAATGATAAGGAGATGGGATACGATGAGAACAATATTTGCAGAATACAATCCACAGTGCAACAGCATTGATGTATATACTAATACGGGCTATATACTCCGTATTGATTGTTGGGAAGCAGAAAAAAATTTAAGAACCACACCTGGATCTGATTGTGCTTTGACATCGCTTGCAATCGATGAGCCATTAGAATATGCAAGGTTATATCTTGATGGGAATTTACAGATGTGGGTAGATGCTGAAGATTCATTAGAGTTATGATTATTCCAATCAAAATCTACTAGAATTTATTAAAAATTAGCTTCATAATTTTAAAAGGACAGCCCTATTGCTATGAGGCTGTCCTTAAAAATACAATAGATAAACCTAGATTATTCTTGCTACTATCTGATTGTTAAATTTTCTGTATTCCATATTGCAAATCTCCCTTTTCGCAATATTTTATTAGTATGAATGCCAGAATCGCTGAAAAAACACGTGCCAATACCGTACTCCACCATATCATAATCTGTCCACCAAATAAAGGTGGTAAAACAAGCATAAATATCAGCATCAATACTGGTTCAATGAATGTAAGAATGTATGACAATCCACTTTTTTCAGTAGCATAAAATCCAGCTGTCGCTATTCTGGTAATCGCAACAAATGGTAATGACACTAAAAATATAGGTACAATTTTAGAAATCTCAATACTTACTTCATAAGAAGCTCCGAAAACCCCTCCAATATTTGCTCTGTTTACATACATGATAATTCCACCACAAACAGCAAGAATTATTGCAAAAATGTATGCCATTCTCTGAACTCCTCTCAGGCTTTCTTGATCCTTCTCACCATAAAAACGGCTCATTAAAGGTTGACTTCCATCACCTACGCCCTGCAATATGAGATATATGATACAGATAATATAGGATACACATGCATAAGTTGCAATAGCTTTTTCTCCCCCATAAGAAGCGGAGAATCGGTTTATAAACACCAATGAAATATTAGGAGTCAATGCTAGCCCAAATGGTGCAAGACCTACTCTGAATATAGCGCCACACATTTCTTTTACATTTTTTAAGGATACATACACATAAAACTTTTTATTATATAATGCGTATATGATTGCAATTGCTGCAGTCACACCCTGTCCGGCTATTGTAGCTGTGGCTGCACCTTTCATGCCCATTTCATATATCCATACAAAGATAAAATCCAGAACAATATTGGTTATGAATCCACCAACCATCGCAAACATTGACCAGAAAGAGTTTCCATAATTTCTAATGAATGGCATCATTCCAGTTCCAAGAATCTGCAATATTGCTCCAAGTGCTATAATTTTGATATAATCTGTCGCATTTGTTAATATAATTCCATCTGCTCCAAGCAATCCTAAAATTTTAGACGAAAAGGAGTAAATAATTATGGTACTGATAACACTTACTATTACAAGAAGCCACCAGCTTGTAGCAATAAATTCTTCTGCCCGTTTTCCTTTCTTTTCTGCTGCATTAATTGAGTAATAAACAGCTCCTCCCATACCAATTCCTGTTCCAAGAGCCTGAATCAAAGCCACAATCGGATATGCAATATTAATAGCCGAAAGTCCAGCATCTCCTATGGTATTGCCTACAAAATATCCATCCACTATCGCATATATTCCTGATAATGCAAATGCTATAATAGATGGAATAACATATTTAAAAAATAATGATTTATGATTCATTTTTCTTACAATCTCCTTCCTTGAAAAGTCTGATAAACAGCTCTGTATTATCATTAAGACTTTCTATATTCTCTAATCCCATTTTTTCGATTACATATATTTCTTTTGAGTGCAGTTTTTCTATGATATCTTTCGTATATTCCATTCCTGATTCTGTGAGGCATATCAGCTTATTTCTCTTGTCTGAATCATCAGATACCATATTGATGTATCCTTTTTTCTGAAAATCTTTTAGTATCGTATTTACCGTTTGCTTAGGTATATTCCATTTTTCACTTATCATTTTCTGCGTGCATCTTCCATTACTTTCATAAAATGAATGCAAAGCAAAAACTCCATTTGAAGACAGTCCCTGATCCTTTGACCATTCCTCATACATTGCTGTACATTCTTTCCATAAAGCATAATATCGTTGCAACTGTATTATCATATTATTATCTTTTCTCATCTTTTTTCTCCTTAAATTAGTACGAATCCGGACTTTTATAGTATAGTCCGAGTTCGTACTAATTGTCAAGATTTATTTATATACTTTTTCTTTATATAAACAATCAATAGTCCCTTACTAAGGACAGGAAGATTATGAAATTTCCCTGTCCTCTTTTAATAATATCCTCGTTCTTCCATCCAGTCTTTCACATAACATCTGATTCCAATATAAATAATATGCGACAGTAATAGCAATACAATAAGATTTATCGGATTAGCGTTTTTAATCCATTCTCCAAAGTAAATTACAACAGCTGTACTCGTTATCGCTACCACGATACTGATGATATCCCAACAATATTTCCGGTAGATTTTTCCTACCTGATAACCAATCCCGATTATCAGCCACCCGGTTATTACGAATAAAATTGCCATGACAGTACCGGCAATCAGCCAGTACACAATCCCGGAAAGAATACTGTTAGGTATTCCACTGCTTAACTGTCCGAAAGAGTCTGCACCTGTCACAAACTCCCGAAATAAACTTCCCATTCCTTTTCCTAACGCACCGAAAAAGACGATACAGTCGTTAAGGAAAACCGGCGAAAGAATCGCAGTAAACAGTGTTGTTGTTATGCTGTACCATGCCAGTAGAAACAAGATACTTTCATAACCAATCGTCATATTTTTATATTTCTTTTCTAACTGGCTTTTACGGCTATCGCATTTTTCTTTTGCTTTCCGGTAAGCAGTACGGTCACATTTTTCACATTTCTCATAAGGCACTTTTTTCTCAACAGCTACCTCTACCGTCTTTTGGTGTGTCTGTGCATAAAGTTTTTCCTGCTCTGCTTTTTCATACTTAAATTTCCATGCCACGGCTTCTGCGTCGGCTCTTTTCCTGCTGTCTGTCTCGCTGGTCAATCGTTCCTCTGTTTGCCTTAATCTTGTCCGCAATGCTTCGATATTCTCGGCTCTGTTTTCGCTGTTCAATTTCTCGTTCAAGGTCAGCGATTCGCTTAGCTGCCTGTTTAGTTCCTGGATTGTCTGGTCTTTCTGATCCAGTTCGTCCTGCATCTGTTCGGTCATCAGCAGAAGTTCTTCCACCTGCCCGACGTTCTCTAAGTTTCTGCATTCGCTCATCGATCTCCCTCGCTTTCTCTATCTGCTGTTTAAGGTCAGCAATTCGCTGTTCTGTTTCTGCAATAAGCTGTTCTCGTTGTTCAGCTTCTGCGTTAATTCCTGCCATTGCTGATTCTCGTTTTCCAACTGTTCGATTCTGGTTTTCTGTTGCTCGATCTGTGAGAGCAGTTCTTCTGTATCTGGCAAAAGATTTAGCAGCCTGGATAATTCGCTGTTTAAGCTTTTTAAACTCTGGTTCTGCTCCTGAAAAGACAGGAGCTGCCTGTCCCGTTCCTGCAATTCCTGTACCATCTCTGCCATAAGATTCTGCTGTTCCTCGATCTGGTTTATCATTGTCTCCATCATGGGAATGACTTCCCGGCTTTCTTCTAATGTCACGCAATCGCTCCTTCCATTGTGTTAATGCACTGGATACTTTTCCAAAAGAAATCTGTATTTTATCCAGCAGTGCATTTTGTCTTTTTATGATCTGGTTTTCCTCTACTTTCCATGAAGTAGAGGATGTCTGTCCGTTTTGAAATTTCTCGTCAATTTTTCTGGCATCTGCGCCCTCATGGATCGTCGGTATCTCTAATTTTCCCTGCCTTGCATAAGAACGGTGGTCAATGTGATTTTCCGTTTTCAAATGTGCATTACAGACGTTTGCCCATTCGCTCCGCCATAGCTCACAATTTTTCGGATTGTTCCACCCGGTAGCATCGGTTAATACACGTTTCCACTGTTTGCGGTTCCTTGTCCCGACTTTCTGGACTCCATTTTCATCAAGTACGGGGATTCGGATTCCATGACGGTCAGGGTTCTTTTTATCCTGCCACCAGTCCGGATGGGATTCATCCACCACAATATTTCCATTTTCATCTCTGACAAACTCCCAATCCTTGATTTCTTTGTTACCCCATGAGTGGTCTGAATTGAATGGTCGCAACGTCACCAGTAAATGCACATGGGGATTACCATCTCCTTTATCGTGGATACTCCAATCCGCACACATTCCCTTATCTACAAAGGTCTTTTGAATATATTCAGTTGTATAATCAATCTGTTCCTGTCGGCTCCATTCTTTCGGAAGTGAGAACTCAAATGACCTGCCGAGTTGTGCATCTGAACTTTTTTCTATCCTCAAGACTTCATTCCATAAACGCTGCTTCTGAAAAGTAAGTTTGAATTTTTCCAGTGCAGCATTTTGGTTATCTGCCCTTTTATATCGGACAGATTTCTGGAACCGTCTGATATTTTCAGCAGGTACATTCTGCCATTCCTGTGGTGCATTTTCACACATCAGCAGGCTGGTATAAACGACTTCTTTTTTTGAAGTATAGTAGCTGATCCTGCCTGTTTCTTCATTTTTCATCACATCACCATTGAGATACGCAGATGCTGATATGATGGATTTCCCTTTGCTGCGTCCAACAATCTTTACTGTATAATGAAAAATCGCCATGCTCCGTTTCCCCCTTTCTGCCGTATCCGGCTTTGATTTCCGGCAGGTAACGTTTTCCCAAAAAGAAAATGGTATCTGCCGGAACGCCCTCTGCGTAAGAGTGCCCTGTGCATAACAGCCTGCATGGAATGCGCCCCTCTGGCGAAGAGTGCCTCCTGCGGCATGAGCAGGTCTGGCTGAAAGCCCCGCCGACGGAACGAGCCCGGCAAGCGTAAGCGCAGACCGGTTGCCACCTGTGGCAAACTTATACGGACGACCTCTGGTTGTCCATAAGTGCGCCCTTCATAAAAAAGCAATGAAGGGAATGGAAACTCCACTCCCTCCGGCATTACACTTCCTCCGTATTTGCAACTGGCTCTTTCTGCATTGCCTTTGAGAAGAATTTCCCATTTGCTTCCTGCCTTTTTAAGAAGCCGATCAGCTTTGGGATATCATCTTCCTCAATCGCAGAACCCAGCACCGATTCCACCGCACCACCAATCTGGCAGAGCCTGTGTGTCCGTTTTTTGGTTTCCACATCTTTCTGACGTTTCTTCAGTTCCCGTTTCTGTGCTGCATACTGTTTTGCTTTCTCAAGGCTTTCCTGTTCTTTCTTTTCCAACTGGAGCATACGCTCCTCATAACTCTTTGTTGATCTTGCCATAAATATCATCGTCCTTTCTTTTTTTCCAAACATAAGTTTCCTGTTGTCTGTCAGACGAAGTACATGGTATAATCTGCTTGCGTGTAGGTATATCATGACTCCGGTCTGATAGAACCTTTGGCGGTTTCTTCGGGAACCGCTTTTTTAAGTTGAACCGTTTCTTGTGACTGCTTTCACATTTCCCTTATCCCTCAAGTCCCTGCCCTCGTTGGCTTCCATAAAAAGTTCCAGCATATCCGTTTTGATCAGGACTTTTCTCCCGACCTTTAATACCGGAAGTTTCTTCCATTCCACCAGTTTTCTCAGGGTGTTCCTGCCGATTCCCGTATAATCAGCAGCTTCTTCAATAGATAAGGCAATCTTTCTTTGTGTCATATGACCACCTCCTTTTAAATTGCATTATGCAATTTCATTTGTGCTGTCAGTATAGCGTGTTTATATTGCTTTGTCAAGCATTATGAAATTTTGCTGCTTTTCTTAAAATTGCATATTGCAATATATTTTGTTGCGTGGTATAGTAATGACATACCGAAAAAGGAGGCACATCAGCATGAAAGATAAAGAATTACGCAAGCTGATCGGTAGCAGGGCAAAACAGCGCCGTACAGAATTGAATCTGACACAGCCTTATATCGCTGAAAAGATGGGTGTGACTGCATCTACGATTCAGAGATATGAAGCCGGAACGATTGACAATACAAAGAAAATGGTGCTGGAAGGTCTTTCAGAAGCTCTCCATGTATCTGTGGAATGGCTCAGAGGGGAAACGGACGAATATGAAACCGACATTACGGATAAAAGAGAATTACAGATTCGTGATGCCATGACGGATATTCTCAAACAGTTACCTCTTGACCTTACGAAAACAGAAGATGCTTTTTCCAAAGACCTACTGCTGTTAATGTTGAAACAATATGAACTGTTTTTGGATTCGTTCCAGTTCGCCTGCAAGAATTACAAAGGCAATACCAAAGAAGCGGACATTGCAAAAGTAATGGGGTTTGAATCGAATGATGAATATAACGAGATCATGTTTCTCAGGGAGATCACCCATACTGTCAACGCATTGAATGACATGGCAGATATTGTAAGGCTCTATTCCAAGAAACCGGAAACAGCAGAACAACGGCTTGCAAATCTTTTATCCGAAGTTATGTACGAGGATTCTGAATCGGTATAGTAAGATAATCGGAGTTATGATATACTTACACGCAAGAAGCATTTCAGCAGTTCCGATTGTCTGATATCGAAAGGAGACATACGATTATGGCAAAAGGATCTGTTAGAAAAAAAGGAAAAAAATGGTACTATCGTTTCTATGTAGAAGATGCAAGCGGTAAAATGGTTCAGAAAGAATACGCCGGAACCGAAAGTAAAAGTGAGACGGAAAAGCTTCTCCGCAAGGCACTGGAAGACTACGAAGATAAGAAGTTTGTTGCAAAGGCAGATAATCTTACCGTAGGGGAACTTCTGGATATGTGGGCAGAAGAAGAACTGAAAACTGGGACACTCAGCAACGGTACAGTGGAAAATTATCTTGGTGCAATCCGATGTATCAAAAAACACCCGATTGCAGACCGCAAACTGAAAACAGTTACTGCCGAACATTTACAGGCATTTCTTGATCTGCTTACATTCGGTGGTGAGTTTCCAGACGGGAAAGTAAAAAAGGGATACAGCAAAGATTATATCCATTCTTTTTCCGCAGTGTTACAGCAGTCATTCCGTTTTGCAGTATTTCCAAAACAGTTAATCAGTTTCAATCCGATGCAGTATATTAAGCTGAAAAAGCAGGCAGAGGAAGTTGACCTCTTTTCCGATGATGAAGTGGAAGAAGGTACACAGCCGATTTCACATGAGGATTATGAACGGCTTATCCAATATCTGGAAAAGAAAAATCCACCTGCTATTCTTCCGATTCAAATTGCGTATTATGCCGGGCTCCGTATCGGGGAAACCTGTGGTCTTACATGGCAGGACATTAACCTTGAGGAACAATGCCTGACCATAAAACGCAGTATCCGCTACGACGGCATGAAACACAAAAATATTATCGGACCAACGAAACGGAAAAAAGTAAGGATTGTTGATTTTGGAGATACGCTGACTGAAATACTGAAAGCTGCCAGAAAAGAACAGCTCAAAAACCGGATGCAGTATGGCGAATTATATCACCGCAATTACTACAAAGAAGTGCATGTGAAAAACAGGGTATATTATGAATACTATCATCTTGACGGAACACAGGAAGTCCCGACAGATTACAAAGAAATCTCCTTTGTCTGCCTGCGACCAGATGGCTCTTTGGAACTGCCGAGTACACTCAGCATTGTATGCAGATCAGTGGCAAAGAAGCTGGAAGGATTTGAAGATTTCCATTTTCACCAGTTGCGTCACACTTATACCAGCAATCTGCTTTCCAATGGAGCTGCACCGAAAGATGTACAGGAACTGTTAGGACACTCTGATGTCAGTACCACAATGAATATTTACGCTCACTCAACAAGAAAAGCAAAGCGGGATTCCGCAAGACTTCTTGATAAAGTAGCGAGCAATGCTTAACTAAAAATTTCCCTTATTTCCCTTGCGGATTCCGCATAAGGGCAAAAATAAGGGAAAATACATATCATTTCACTATTTAATGGGCTGAAAAGCCTGTAAAATAAGGAAAGTTCAGGAAATCTCTCCACAAATGCCTGCAATCGACTGCGATATTCTTGATTTCAAGTATTCCATTACCTTCATCGGTAACAACACATTCTGCTTTTTCATCATTGTCTTCAAGCACATACATAGTACCTTTTTCAAAATAGCGCTCAACCATGCTCTCCTGTTCATCAGCTAATAACAATAATGATATAAATTGCTTTTTATTTTCGTTCACTTCTCGGATTTTCATATCCATTACTCCGTCAAATTGAAAGTTACGAGCCATGCAAAGTCAAAACGAAAACAGCGATCTGGGAGCTTGCTCACAAGTCGCTGTTTTTGTTTTTGACTTTATACGGCGACAGCCGTCAATGAAATAAATGTGGAGCGCCCTTTGCGACACATTTATGAATTGGGTGCATGGCCCGTAACGTAGGGTTCCCGTAAAATCCACGAACTCCCGGAGCATGCGATACACATGTCTCGATGTAAGGTCTCCGGATGTGAATTTTCTAATGAAAAGTGATACAGCGGTTCTCATCATGACGGGGCCGCCTACACGCGCCATCCATGGCGCGGATCGGCTGACGCGGACATCGTGTCCGCTTTCCCCCTGTCTTTCAGCACTTTTCTAGAAAATATCAACATCCTCCGACAAACATCTTCGACATGGCACCGCATACGCCGGGAGTTCTGCGTTTTGGAAAGCTTTCAAAAAAACCAGTAGCCCCGGCTGGGTATAAGAATAAGCAGTGCCGTAAGCAGACGTCGGTACCATAGCGTCCCAAGGGACGCATTGCGGTCGTATTGTGACCGCTTATGTACCGCTACGCTCTGCGACAGGAGCGCATCGTACTAAAGTACGAGCGTGCCGCGTTTCTTATACCCTGCCAAGGGCTACGGGGATATTTCGCTAAATTTCAATTTACTTAAAGTACTGTACACCGGATTCAAAGATCTTCATATCCTGCTCGCCATAGATGTTCATGGCCACAGCGGTATCTCTTCTCTCGGAGTGTGCCATCTTACCGAGGCATCTGCCATCGGGGGATGT
>OOCL01001581.1_pt1 | contig 12753 bp, 8 predicted proteins | sample 1671211 | NCBI WGS metagenome assembly OOCL01 (sample SAMN06348133, study PRJEB24527) | human gut metagenome | biome: human gut; feature: ankylosing spondylitis patient; material: feces | host: Homo sapiens | place: China | collected 2015-10 | reverse complement strand
CCATCAACGGCAAGATCAAAGTTGTATTCATCGAAAACTACAGAGTATCCAACGCTGAGTGGATCTTCGCAGCAGCAGACGTTTCCGAGCAGATCTCCACAGCAAGTAAAGAAGCATCCGGTACAGGTAACATGAAGTTCATGCTCAACGGTGCTCCTACACTTGGAACAATGGACGGTGCTAACGTAGAGATCGTAGAAGAAGTTGGCACAGAAAACGCATTCATCTTCGGTTTAAGCTCCGACGAAGTAATCAACTACGAAAACAACGGCGGATACGATCCAAACGTAATCTACAATACAGACGAAGAAATCCGTCAGGTACTGATGCAGCTCATCAACGGAACCTTCTCCAGCGATACAGAACTCTTCCGTGACCTGTACGATTCACTTCTCAACACAAAGAACACAGACAGAGCAGACCGCTACTTCATCCTCGCAGACTTCCGTTCCTATGCAGACGCACAGAAACGCGTAGAAGCAGCATACAGAGACGAAAAAGGCTGGGCTAAGAAAGCGCTCCTCAACACAGCATGCAGCGGTAAATTCACATCCGACAGAACCATCCAGGAATATGTAGATGATATCTGGCATCTGGATAAGGTTATTGTCAGAAAGAAATAATATGTTTGCTTTAACACCTTAAAGCAGATGGTAGAGAAACAGCAGAGAATGATAAAAAAAATTCTCTGCTGTTTTTGTGATGCTGGAAACAGGAAGATATTTTTGATAAAATAAGAAAAGATAATCAGTTTTGACAGAATGGAGGAATACAAGATGCTGAAAATATTTTTTGGGGACAATCCGGGAGACAATTATATTTTTAATCCTGATGTGTTCTTCAATAACACATATGAAGATGAGTGGATTACATCAGAAACTTCCAGAAAAATGATCAAAGATATAGACGGATCAGAGGTAAAAGGTCCATGCATGATCGACAGCCCATTTCTCGGCCCGATTCCACCGGAACGCCTCTCAGGAGGAGTAAAAACTCTGATATTGATGCAAAATGATCCAGATCATATATTTAACGCATCTGCCTGCGGAAACAACTGTGCACAATGGATTTTAAAACTGGCAGAGCAAAAAGACATTACAATTCGCCTGGGCTATATCATGGACTTTGGAAAACAGCCATTTGATATCTATATTGTAAACACAGGAAAAACGGTTCACTCCATGCTTGAACTGGATGACGAAATCATTGTAAACCGATTATTGAGAGGATGATAAAACATGACAGGAAAGTATGATATTGAAATATACAACAAACGAGTTCATTATCATCTTACAGTAAAGAGAAATATCACTGTCATTCAGGGAGATTCTGCAACAGGAAAAACAGAACTCCTTCGAATGACACTGCAGCAATGCATTATATTTATTGATGAAGGAGCACCATTTTTACGCAGTAAAGAATTTACCAGAATGGTAAAAGGCAGCGACAATTACTTCGTTTTGGTCACAAGGGACAGCCTGGAACATTTGCCATATAGTATTGAAGAAATTTACGGCATGAGACAAGAGCGAGACAGTCAGAAATATCAAAACGCCAAAAGAATATATAATGAAACTTATCAGTTATATAATTTGCAGGCAAAAGAGGATATCCAACCAGATCTGGTAATAACAGAAGACTCTAATTCAGGATATGAATTCTATCATAAATTATTCGGAGAAACATGTTGCTCAGCAGAAGGAAAAAGCAACATACTTTCATATCTGCAAAAAAGCAGGGGAAAAGAAATCCTTGCAATTGTAGACGGAGCCGCATTCGGTCCGGAAATGCAGCATGTAATGCAATATATGAGAGATACCAGAAATAAAATCGTATTATACGCACCGGAATCATTTGAGTATTTGTTGTTAAGAGCAAATATTATAGATAAAACTTCTGAAGTAACAGAAAAGACTTATGAACTGGCAGACAGCAGACAATATTTCAGTTGGGAAGAATTTTACACTGCTTATTTGATAGAACAAACAAGAAACACAATATATGAATATAGTAAGAAACATCTCAAAGATACATATCTGACCTCGGGAAATTTCCGAAAGATTGTAAGCCAGCTTCCAGAGCAGATTAGGATTAACTGTTAGAATCGGTAAAAAAGAGAATACTACATCATCTTGTGATAAACAGGAAAAACTCACTACATTTGTAACAAGTTATAGATTTTAAACCCGAAAAAGCAAGGAAAATAAATGCTTTTGAAGTGTATGAAATTTAAAAAAATCGTAAAATTCTTGAGCATTACCCTTGACAAAAACTGGTGAAAGCACTATTATTAACCATAACAGACAGATTATGTCTAGGAATCTTTACCCAAAAAGAAATAGTTATATTAAGGAAAGGGGAACTATAATCATGACAAAGATTAAAAACACAAAGAAGGGCATGGCAAAAAAGACATTAAGTATGTCACTTGTTGTTGCAATGCTTGCTACTTCTAATGTGCCGGTATGGGCTGCTGAGTTCAGTGATGGATCTGACACTGCTGTAGCTACAGAAGCTCCGGCTGCTGAAGCATTTTCTGATGAGGCAGATGCTACTCCTGTTGTTGATGCTACAGCTGATGTTAACGCTGCAAATGACGCAACAGTTAGTGGAAATGAATACTCTGTAACATACACACCTATTGGTTTCTTAGCTACAGGTTCAGCTTCAGGGACACAACCAACTCCTATTGCAGACAATACTATGACATGGGCAGATGGAACATTATCCACAACTGTTTCTGTTACAGATAATAAAATTCTTACCGATGCAAAAGTATATGCAACATGGAAAGTTGATAATGTAGCTGTAGGCGATTTAGCTAGTACTACAGCAGGAACATTCACTAATGATGTAGCTACAATCACACCAACTGCATATACTGTCTCTTCAGCAACCGCAAACAAGACAGTAGCATTATATGTATACGCTGTAAAGGATAACCAGGTTGTATGGAGCTATACTTCAGATGCTATTACTGTAAATCCCAAGAATACCGCAGATGTTGTAAAAGCAACAGCAACTGATGTTGAGTATAATGGTAAAATCCAGCAGGCAACGCCTACATTAAATCCAGTGTCAGGAAGTTTACCGGCAGAATTAGATGGTACTGATGATTATACTATAGGTTATGATGAAAACAGTGATTTTGTTAATGTAACTGATAAACCGATCACCATCACATTAACACCTAAATCATCTGCATATAAAGGTTCTATCACAACTACTTATAAAATTAATCCAAAAAATTTAAGTACTTCAAATGCAATCGCAGATGAAATGGTTGCTACATTAAAGAATACATCTTATAAATTTGATGGCGGTAATACTAATACTGATGTATTAAAAGTAAAAAAAGAAGACATCACATTAGTTGATAAAGCTACAAAGAAGATTGATTTATCTGATTATCTCAAAGTTGACAAAAACGGCTATGTAAATGTTACAAGAGATGGAAAGATTGAGCTTGCCACTCCGGAAACCGGAAACAAAAACTATACTATTTCCGGCACTGCTGGCACTGACGATACTAAAATCCAGTCCACAAATGTTCCTGAAGTTGCTGCACGTGATCTGAGCTCAGTTACAGTTACAATCGATCCAGTTCAGAAAACAAACAATAAAGCAACACTCGCAGCAGATCAAGTTCATTTTTATGACAAAGACAGCAAAAAAGAATTAGCTCTGTTTAATTATGTAGATATTGATATTCCAAATAACGCAGTTGAAGCTGGAAAATACACTGTAACAATTACACCTAAGGCAACTACATCAAGCAGTAAGCTTACAGGTAAAACTACCGCTGAATTATCAATTTTTGCAACAGATATCAATACTGCTGTATTCAAAATAGGTACTAATGTTAAAGAAACAACAGTATCAGGTAGTGCTGGTAAAAAAGATACTTACAATTTTAATAGCATTGTGAAATACTATACCGGAGAACCAGTTACATTTACAACTGATGAAATTGGTGTTCCAACAGTTGGTACTAACAGCACTCCATTAATAAAGGATAGTGATTACGAAATCACATATTCCGATAATACAAATGCAGGTACTGCAAAAATGTTCCTTATTGGAAAAGGCAGCTATGCAAACAGCATTAAAAACTATACTTTTACAATTAGCAAAACACCAGTTACAGATGTAAAAGCAAGTGAATATGTTGAAAAGATCAATGGTGCAAAACCAGAAGATTATAAAACAGCAATGGGAGTTGTTGTAAAAGCTCAGGTTCCTGGAACAAATAAAATCTTAACTTTAACAGAGGGAAAAGATTATACAGTAACTTACGCATGGGGAGCTGATGGAAAATCTGTTGATGCAACTGTTGCAGTAAAAGATAATAGCAATTTTGATAAGCCAACTGACACTAGTATTCTTAAAGTAAACTCCAAGATTTCCAATGCAACTTTAAAATCAGAGTACATCAAACTGAAAGAGACTTCTTTTACATACAATGGTCAGGCAGTTAAACCTGATTTCGACGTTGTAATTGGCGGACATATTGTCAATCCAAATCAATACACTGCAAAATATACAAATAATGTAAATGCTGGTACTGCAACTTTAACAGTTTCTGCTAATGCTGGTTCTGATTATCAGGGAACAGCAAGCATTACGTATACTATTCAGTCTGCTGATGCATCTAAATTAAAGGGCGTAATCGGTACTCAGGAATACAAAGGATACACTCTTGAAATTGCACCAGATAAGATCGACCTTACTTTAGACGGAAAGAAAATTGATGTTGAAAGCAACTTCATCTTAACCTATGGAGAAAATGTAAAAGTAGGTGAAGGTACAGTAACTTTAACACCAAAGAACAAAAACTTTACCGGAACTAAAACATTAACATTCCAGATTAGTGGTGAAATGCTTGATGGCACCAATGCGGCATTTGCATATGTTGATAAAGATGGCTTTGCAGTAGCTAAGCCTACATTTGCTTACGACGGTACCTCACATACCTGTGCTAAAACTTCTTTAACATATACAGGCAAAGATTTAAAAGAAGGCACTGACTATGAGATCAAGTACGTTGATAATGTATACGGTCAGAAAGGCAAAGATAAAAAACAGTATGCTGCCGTTCTTGCAGTAGCTAAGGGCAAATTTGGCGGAAATCTGACAACTTCAGATGTTGCTTCCGGTATTAGTGTTAAAGATGGTGTTTATACAGATGCTGCCGGAAACAAGATTACAAATGTATTCAAGATAGATCTGATTGAAATTACTCAGGAAGAGATTACTGCAAGCTGTGTATCTGTTTCCAACGGAACATATGCAGCAGGTCTTCCGGTTAAACCATCTGTAAAAATTGTTGTAAAAGGAAGAACACTTGTAGAAGGTACAGATTATGAATTAAATGTATCTGCTAATAAAGATGTTATTAATGCAACTGAAAAGAAGAGTCTTCTTGTTACAGTTGAACCTAAGAATGGCTATAAATTACCAAATTCTGTTACATTGACTTATGCATGGGGAATTGACAAATTCGACCTTGCAAACGCAGAAGTTACCGTAGATGGTGATAAAGTTACTGTTAAATGCGGAAAAGTAGAAGTTCCGGCTGATGAATATACAGTAACAAAAGATGCTGCTGCAAACAAAGTTACAGTAACTGCAACAAAAGATAACAAGAACTATACAGGTTCTAAGACTGTTTCTGCTGTAGTAACAGATCCGACAGAAAAACCAGGTGCTCCAATGATCAGCAGCGTTAAAGTTGTTGGCAACAAAGCAACTGCTATCCTTTCCGGTGATACAGAAGGTGCTGCAGGTTACGACTATGTAATCTCTACAGACCGTGACTGCATCACAAACAAGAACTATGATTCTATCAGCAAGAACCAGATTCAGACCTCTACTACATTCAAATATGTACAGCAGGGAACATACTACGCATACTGCCACGCTTGGAAACGTGACGAGAACGGTAAGAAAGTATTCAGTGACTGGTCTGGCGCATATCCATTCGTTGTATCCGCAATCACACCGGACGCTCCGGTTATCACAAACGTAACAGTAAGCGGATCTACTATCAAAGTAACATACAAAGCAGCTGCAAATGCAACTGGTTACGATGTAGTACTTGGAACAGATTCCAAGAAAGAAAACGGTGAGACACGTCCATACCAGTATGGCAATCACAAGAAACTGAACCTCAAAGAAGGTACAGTAACAGCAACATTCAAGAACGTACCAAAGGGAACATGGGTAGTTGGAATGCATGCATTCAACAGAACATCCGAAGACGGAAAGAAAGTCTTCAGCCCATGGTCAAACCTGAAAAAGGCTACTGTTAAATAATCCATTTGGGTAATTAATACAGATTCCTAAAAAGAAGGCTCCGGTCATTGCGACCGGAGTCTTTCTTTTTATGTGCTTTTTTCCACACTCCCAGACAATTACATGATATAATCAACATACAGAACCCTTACTTAAAACATCTCTAATGAAAGGAAGCCACGTATGAAGAAAAGAAAATCATGTTTTATCTGGCTCTTGTGTATGCTTCTCCTGGTCACAGCTTTACCTGCTGTAGATTTTACAGATGTCCAGGCAGCATCTGTCAGCAGTACTTTCACCGGATGGAAATCCTACGGTGGAAAAAAATACTATTATAAGAATGGCAAAAAGCTGACAGACTTGCACAAAATCGGAAAGTATTATTACTGTTTTGCAGCAGACGGTACCATGCTTACAGGATGGCACCGTATTCATAATCGTTTCAGGTATTTTGGCAAACAGACCGGAAGAATGCGTATCAATCAGACTGTAAATGGACGAAAGATCAACAGTAACGGGGTCTGGACTCCTGTTGTTGTACTGGATCCGGGGCATTCTGCTGTCGTTGCCGGTGGTTATGAACCTCTTGGGCCTGGTTCCAGCCAGCTGAAAGAGAAAGATACTTCCGGAACCCAGGGTGTTGCTACAGGTGTGGAGGAATATAAGCTCAATCTGAGCATTGGTCTTCAGCTAAGAACCCTTCTTCAGAAAAGAGGTTTTAAGGTAGTAATGACCAGAATCAACAGTAAAGTAGCTTTCAGCTGTATTGACCGCGCAAAAGTGGCAAATAAGGCAAATGCGGATGCGTATATCCGTATCCATGCCAATGGAAGCGATAATTCCTCTATCAGTGGAGCACTGACTATCTGTACAACCAGAAACAGTCCTTATATTTCATCTATGTACAGAAAAAATAAAGCTCTCTCTGAGGCTGTGCTCAATGCATATGTGTCAGCTACAGGATGCAGAAAAGAATATGTCTGGGAAACAGACTCTATGACCGGAAATAACTGGAGCAAAGTTCCGACAACGATTATCGAGATGGGATATATGAGTAATCCTTCCGAAGACCGCCGTATGCAGCAGAGTTCTTATCAGAAAAAAATGGTACGGGGAATTGCAAATGGAATTGAGAATTACCTGATCAAATAGCCTTGCTTTTGAGTCGCAGACAGTTTATACTGGACTGAATGGGTATAAAAAATAATTGGAGGATTTTTCAAATGAAAATTGCAGTAACATATGATAATGGAGAGATTTTTCAGCATTTTGGAAAAACAGAGTCTTTTAAAGTTTATGAAGTGGAAGACAACAAAGTAGTTTCCAGTGAAGTGATCGGTTCTAACGGTACAGGACATGGTGCACTTGCAGGTCTGCTTGCTGAACAGGGTGTAAATGTTCTGATCTGCGGTGGTATCGGCGGTGGTGCTCAGACAGCTCTCACAGAGGCAGGAATCGAATTATGCGCCGGGGCCCAGGGAAATACTGATCAGGCAGTTGAAAGTTATTTAAAAGGCGAATTAGTGTCTTCCGGAGCTAACTGCGACCATCACCATCATGAAGAAGGTCATTCCTGTGGCAGCCATGAGGAGGGACACTCCTGTGGAGACAGCTGCGGTGGCGGATGCGGTGGATGTGGCGGATCACAGCCACAGCTTACAGGACGCAATGTAGGAAAAACCTGCCGCACACATTACAGAGGAACTTTCAATGACGGAACACAGTTTGATTCTTCTTACGACCGTGGCGAACCGCTGGAATTCATCTGCGGTGCAGGCCAGATGATCAGAGGGTTTGATGCTGCTGTAGCTGACATGGAAGTTGGTCAGATCATTGATGTTCACCTTATGCCTGAAGAAGCATACGGTATGGCAGATCCAAACGCTATCTTCACTATAGAGATTGCCCAGCTCCCAGGTTCCGAAGACCTGACAGTTGGCCAGCAGGTATACCTGTCAAACCAGTTCGGTCAGCCATTCCCTGTTAAAGTGACAGCTAAGGATGAAAAAAACATCACATTTGATGCAAACCACGAAATGGCAGGAAAAGAACTTAACTTTAAGATTGAATTAGTAGAAGTGAAATAAGACAAATACTCAGGGCAGCCTCCCGGCAAAGATTTTGCCGATGAGACTGCCCTGTTTTATACTTTATTTACCAAAGTGATAGTGCTTTTTGTAGTTTTATAATTTACGAGTAAAGATTTATCGTTTTTGTGGGCTTACTGTATATTCGCTTACCGTTTACTGTCTTAAAAGCTTTTACATAATAGTTATAAACCCAGTACATGCCTGTCTGGGAATCATAAGCCTTTGTGTCTTTCCAGGTTGAGACAGAGGACTTCACTGTTTTGGCTGCGGAACCATTGCGGTAAATCACATATCCGGAAGCACCGGCTACTTTTGTCCAGGAAACCTCTGTACCACCGTTACTCATTTTACATGAAACCTTAGATGGAGCCGGGACAGCAGCTTTTCTTGATTTCACCGCTGAAAATTTAGAATATTTGTTTTTTCCACTTGTATTGGTTCCATAAGCACGGACTTTAAATGAATAGGTTACTCCCGGTACTACAGCTGCATCGAAACTGAGGGATCCTGTTTTCAGAGTTTTTATCCGCTTATAAGAAGACTGGGAATCTGTTTTGCAGTAAATCTGGTATCCTTTGGCACCCGGAACCTTTTTCCAGGTTAAATGTATTTGATCTGCAGATTTCTGGGAAAGTTTCAGCACAGGTTTTGTCAGTGGTGTGTTGTTCTCAGATACCTTTACCGTCACCTGACACTGAGCCTGAAAATCTCCGGCAGAAGCAGTGATTACTGCCTGACCATAACCGTTCCCCTGAATGGTTCCATCCTCTGAGACAGACGCAACCCCAGGATTACTGCTTGTCCAGACCACATCTTTTACATCATCAGAGTTAGATGGTGTAAAGGAAGGCGTGAGTTTTTGTGTATTGCCTTCGTCAATTGTCAGATTTGTCTGGTTCAGAGCAATTCCATTAAGTGGAGTTGTCACTACGGGGATTTCATACAGGTATGTGCGGGAACTGTCATAGTTGCCGTTATCATAATTTCCGGATACCCATACAATATTACGTCCCCATAAGATTGGCTGGGAATCCGTCTGGATCGTTACATTCTTGTATAATTTGGATAATATTACGTTTCCGGACATATCCATAAGGAGATAATGCAGAATGCTCTGGTCGGAGGTTTCCTCTGAGAAAAGGACTGCGTACTGATTATTTCCTGCCGGGATGAGTTTTGGTTCTGTCAGAGTTATTTCTGCTCCTGATGGTGAATACTGAGTGAGCCAGATAAATCTGGAAGCCATACTGTTCTTATCTGTGATTATCATAAAGATATTTTTGTTAAGATTCTCATATCCGGTCTGTCCATTCACAGCAAAACCATGGGGAACAGACTTGCCTACTGTGATCAGATTATTTCCTGCCAGAGAAAATCCGGTTACCTCGCATCCGGTATAATTATCACCTGTAGCTCCCATAAAAGGAAAGATATTTACCGCACGATCCTGAGCGATATATTCGCCGGAATATGCGGAGAAGGAGGACAGGATCAGACCTCTGTAATAAGCATCCCCATGATCCAGAAAATACACATGAGAGCCGTCATTTACAACAAACTGATTAAAGGAATGGCTGCAATAAGGCATATCTGAATTAATAAGCGTCATATCCTGAGTGTTAATGACAAAAGTGATATTACTCTGATGATGTATCCCTTCCATCCCATACATTTCCCGTCCTGTGTGTACGATCAGGGTAGAACCGATCTGGGTCATGCGCAGGGAAGCAGCGTCAAAAGGAATGTAGATTCCTTCAAACATATTTGTATATCCGCCACCAATGTCCGTTGCACCAAGCAGTTTCCAGGAACGGCTGTATTTGAGGATCCGGACAGCAGTTATGCTGTTGTCTTCATTCAGATTTTTCTGTCCTGCTGCAACATAAAAGTTCCCGTCCGGTGCAGCATAGAATCCTCCCCACAATGGAAGCGGAAGCTTTACTGTTGTTACATTGGTAACATTAAGATCGGAATTGCAGGAGGCATCGTATAAAGTCTGATCTTTCCAGGCAACAATATGAAGATTTCCTGCCTCATCTGTATAATAAGAAGTATATTCAGGACTTGCCCAGTTCCAGCTGTAAGAACCGCTGTTGATGCCCATACCCTGAAGCTGGGAAAGAGCCTTTCTCCGGCCAAAGGAAGACTTTGAGGAATATGTGGAAGTACCAGCTGTTATTCCCTGACCTGCATTTGCAACCAACGTGTCCCCCTCCTGAACAGAAGGCATTTCCTTTTCATCCGAAAAGAAATCATCATCTGTCTGTTCCGAAGTAAACTCATCTTCAGTGTCATTGAACTCTCCATTGTTATCAAGCTCCTCAGGAACAGAAATTACATCTTCGTTTGCCGCATTATCCGGGTCAGTAAAAATATCTGTACCATATGCAGGAGCAACATTCATTAGAGCCATAAAAGAAGCCAGTAATAAAGCTAACAATTTCTTTTTCATCTTTCAAATCCTCCTTGGAAATAATGGTGGTTTTGCGTTGGAGTTGCATGGTACCAAATCAGTGGTCTGGTACATCGAAAGAATTATTCTTATATAATCAATATAGCACACAACTTCTGCAACGTCTATGACAGATTGTGTTGATTTAGTGCGTGAAATTGCCAGCCAGAAACTGCTCAGCGGATATAAAGAAAGATTAGTGTTTTACCTCGGGAGACCCTACTCATCCTGCTATTATCCAATCCTGTTACTGGATAATCATGCAGCCTAAGGGGGGATTTTCTCCCCTACCCAGTTACATATATCAGTTCATTATAAAATGCTTAAATTTTTGTCTTGACAACTGAACCACTATAGCTGTCAACTATATAAAAAAATACTGGTAAACAAAAAAACATCAGCAGGAGTTTTTGATCCATCTGGTCAGGGGCTCTTTATTTATATTGGGATAAAATATAATATACTACTATATCTAATATACTTGTTTTACCACTTCCATTTTTGTCGGTAAAAATCAAACGCTTTGTGTCGAAATCTTTATACTGACATAGATGTTAGAACAATGTTATAATAAAATCAGCTGAAAAGTGAATTTAAGGAGGGTATAAAATGAAAAGTCATGTTAATATTATGGACTCTGATATAGCATATGAGAATGTAATTGTTTATCATGGTTCTGATCGTATTTTAAAAGAACCAATTTATCAGGGTGGAAAAACAGATAATGATTATGGAAATGGATTTTATACCACTGAATATAAAGACCGTGCAAAAAGCTGGGCTGTTTTAAATGGTGATCCGGAACACTCTTTTGTTAACCGGTATATTTTGAATACTTCTGGTCTGAAAATAATGGATCTGAACGATTATGGTATCTTAGCCTGGATCGCAGAGGTCATTGCCAACAGGGGAACAAGCCTGGAGAGTGCTGAAATCACAGGTTCGCGGATTGTAGAAATGTACCGTATTTCTACAGCAGATTTTGATATTATCAAAGGCTATCGTGCAGATGACAGTTATACACAGGTCATAGAAGCTTTTTTGCTAAATCAGATCAATATTGAAGAAATAAAGAAACTTTTCTATAAAGGTTCTCTTGGTAATCAGATATTTTTGAAATCACAAAAAGCATTTAAACAGATTGAATGGAAAGATGCATGGCAGGTATACAAAGATGAATCAGATGTAACAGCTGATTTTCACGCTCGCAGAGAAGTAAATCAATTTCTTTCTGCAAGAAACCGTGCAATTTTGCTGGAAGGATTCGAAGTTCCGGGAATTACGGTGAGAACTGCTATGGGGAAATTTTTAATCTATCATCAGGAGGGCGATTTTTATGAATAATCCGGCATATGATTCAGGTTACCTGAACAGTGCAAAACTATCTGGAAGATATTTATTTAAATTGATAGCTCGAAACTGTTCTGACTGTTTTGGCATAATCTATAAATATATGAAAAGTGATTATCGTAGATATATGGATATGGGGAATCCCCTGTATTTATGTAAAACTCCGAAACAGATTATGGGAAATATGGGAATTACTGTAGATTTAAATGCAGAAATAAGTAATACTTATGATGAATTTATTCTGGAATGGATGTCTGACTGTTATATTACTCTGCAATGGAAGTACCGGCTCTGGTCTTCTGAAATAATTGACATTGTAAAACCGGAAAAATTATATAAGCAGTATTATCCACTGCACGAAACATCTCTTACCAATGCGGTTACAAAAATATATGAGATTTATCATTTGAAAGACTTATATATGCATCATAGTGAACTACTCGGCAACTGAGTTACCAGAGCATCTGAAATCTGGCGGGATACCGCCTTTTTTCAGGGTGCGTCCATGACACCACTATTGCTTGCCTTTCGGCTATACAGCTACTTTTATTATTTCTGGATTTTTTA
>OOCL01001558.1_pt1 | contig 12936 bp, 7 predicted proteins | sample 1671211 | NCBI WGS metagenome assembly OOCL01 (sample SAMN06348133, study PRJEB24527) | human gut metagenome | biome: human gut; feature: ankylosing spondylitis patient; material: feces | host: Homo sapiens | place: China | collected 2015-10 | reverse complement strand
GACGCTCTTCCGATCTAATCCGAGATATCAGTATTCACAAGAGAATGGATTTACATATAATGCAAACCCATATATTGAAATCCGCTATGCGGAAGTTTTGCTCAACTATGCTGAAGCAGCTTGTGGATTGGCATATGCTAAAGGTGGAGACAATGCTTTATTGAAAGAAGCGGTAGACCAGTTAAAGCAGATTCGCCAACGTGTTGGATATACAGGTGATTGTGGTTTGCAGGCCAATCTTGAGAGTGATCCTGCTGCATGTATGTCTGCCATATTATACGAACGTCAGATTGAACTGGCTTATGAAGGAAAGCGTTTTGACGATTGCCGTCGTTGGTTGTTGTATGATGGTGACGGAATGGGCGGAGTTCAGACGTGTGCTCTTCCGATCTAATGGCTTGGGAGGTAATTCATGGCCGGTGGGAGATGCAAGTAAGAATCCAGATCCATTGAAGGACATAAAACGTCCGAAAGCTTTAGATCTGAACGAGGATATTTCTACATCGCAGGAAACATTGAAAGAGTTTTATGATACATATTTGATTCGTAAGAAAAAGAAAGGTGATTCTTATGATTCCAATAAAGGTGAATATAAAATAACTTTCTACCCTAGATATTATTTTCTAGGTTTGAACCAAGGTGCTCAAGGCGCAAATTCGGCAGTACAGCAAACAATTGGTTGGGGAGATTACAACAATGGTGGTGCAAATGGAACATTTGATCCATTGGCAGAATAACGAAAATATTTGAAACAGTAAATTAAGTGGGTGTGTCGGAAGTTTATTATACTTTCCGGTACACTCACTATTTTTTGTATAGTATATATTTCTATTCCTCTATAGGTGTAGAAGCTAGCATATGATGCGGATATTAAAAAGTATATGTTTACTGATTACAAATCTTTTCTTCTTTCGTCTTATTATTGTATTTTTGAATTAACAACTTCACAAAACCAAATAAAAATGAAGAAGAAACAGGTACTTTTAGCAGTTTTTGCTGCAACAATGTTGACTCCGACCGTTGCATGGGCGCAATACCCACAAATATCTGGCGAAGCCAAAGAAAATTATACAAAAATGATAACTGAAGAGCGGAAACGCTCTGATGAAGCATGGGCAAAAGCGTTGCCGATAGTACAAAAAGAAGCTAGAGAAGGACGTCCATATATTCCTTGGGCTGGTCGTCCGTACGATTTGCCACAGGCTGATATCCCTTCATTCCCAGGTGCTGAAGGTGGTGGTATGTACAGTTTCGGTGGTCGTGGAGGTAAAGTGATAACTGTCACAAATCTGAATGATCGTGGACCGGGTTCTTTCCGTGAAGCATGTGAAACTGGTGGTGCACGTATTATCGTTTTTAATGTTGCTGGTATCATCCGTCTGGAATCTCCGATTATCGTCCGTGCTCCTTACGTAACTATTGCCGGACAAACAGCTCCGGGAGACGGTGTTTGTATTGCTGGAGAATCATTTTGGGTAGATACACATGATGTGGTGGTACGTCACATGCGTTTCCGTCGTGGAGAAACGAAAGTATGGCATCGTGATGACTCTTTCGGAGGTAACCCTGTTGGTAATATAATGATCGACCACTGCTCCTGTACGTGGGGATTGGATGAAAACATTTCTTTCTATCGCCACATGTACGACCCGAGTGAAGGACAATATGAAAGCAAAGACTTGAAACTTCCTACTGTAAACGTAACTATTCAAAATACTATCTCGGCAAAAGCGTTAGATACATACAATCATGCGTTTGGTAGTACGTTAGGTGGTGAGAACTGTGCATTTGCCCGTAACCTTTGGGCTAGTAACTCCGGACGTAATCCTTCTATCGGCTGGAATGGCATATTCAATTTCGTTAATAATGTAGTATTCAATTGGGTGCACCGTTCTTCCGATGGTGGTGATTATACCGCAATGTTCAATATGATTAACAACTACTACAAACCGGGACCTGCTACTCCTAAGGATTCCAATGTAGGACATCGTATCTTGAAACCGGAAGCAGGACGTAGTAAGCTGGATCATAAAGAATATGGGCGAGTATATGCCGACGGAAATATAATGGAAGGCTATCCTGAAATAACTAAAGACAACTGGAATGGCGGTATTCAGATTGAAACTCAACCGAACACTGACGGATATACTGAATACATGCGTAGCTATAAGCCGTTCGAGATGCCGTATATCAATATCATGGGGGCTAAAGATGCTTATGACTATGTATTGAAACATGTAGGTGCGAATATTCCTTGTCGTGATATTGTTGACGAACGCGTGATTGAAGAAGTAAGAACAGGTATTCCTTATTATGAAAAGAAACTTCCTAAAGACGCTTATGGTGACTTGACAGGTTTGTCTCCTAAGTCAATGGGGGAAGACGGACAGTTCAAGTATCGTCGTTTGCCGAAAGATTCTTATAAGCAGGGTATTATTACTGATATTCGCCAGATGGGTGGTTATCCTGAATACAAAGGTACTCCTTATGTTGATACAGACAAAGATGGTATGCCGGACGAATGGGAAATTGCTAACGGATTAAATCCGAATGACCCGAGTGATGCCAATAAAGACTGTACTGGTGACGGATATACGAATATTGAAAAATATATCAACGGTATCAGCACAAAGCATAAAGTAGATTGGAGAGATATGAAGAACAACTACGATACATTGGCTGAAAAAGGAAAATTAATGTAATTATGAAAAAGATACTGATACTATCATTGCTTTTTATTTCCGGTTGGATGTCTGCGCAGGCAGTCGACTTAAATAAAGAGAATCGTGATCCTGAATATGTAAAGTCTATTGTCGGCCGATCACAAAAGATCGTTGATAAACTCGGACTTACAGATGCGAAAATAGCCGAAGATGTTCGCAATGTCATAGCCAATCGTTACTTCGAATTAAATGATATTTATGAGGTACGGGATGCGAAAGTCAAGAAAGTAAAAGAATCCGGGTTGACTGGTGAGGCTAAAAATGAAGCTTTGAAAGCTGCGGAAAATGAAAAAGATGCGGCGCTATATCGTTCACATTTCGCTTTTCCTGCCAATTTATCCCTCTTTCTTGATGAAAAGCAAATAGAAGCCGTTAAAGATGGCATGACTTATGGAGTAGTAAAAGTGACTTATGACTCACATCTGGACATGATCCCTACTTTGAAAGAAGAAGAAAAAGCTCAAATCTATGCTTGGTTGATAGAGGCTCGTGAATTTGCGTTGGATGCAGAAAATTCGAATAAGAAACATGCTGCTTTCGGAAAATACAAAGGACGTATCAACAACTATCTGGCTAAACGTGGATATGACCTGAAGAAAGAACGAGAGGAATGGTATAAACGTATAAAAGCCCGTGGAGGTTCTATATAATTAAAAAATAAGATACTATAAAAAGAAGTGAAATTCTTTCCCATTGTAAATGGTTAGTTTGTTTGATGGTGGAAAGGGTGGCTCGGAGAGTCGCCCTTTTATCGTATATAAATTTTGAATCTACTGATTCTTCTAGTATATTTGAGTACAAATGACGCTTTCTATCGTCTCCTCTGTATAAAAGATACAAATATAGAATATAGAAATGAAAAAGTTAAGAAATACATTAGCCGCAATAAGTCTTCTGTTTCTGGCTTCTTGTGGGGGGAACAAAGACTACTACATGTTCACTTCGTTTCATGAACCGGCTGATGAGGGTTTGAGATACTTATATAGTGAGGACGGAATTCACTGGGACAGTATTCCAGGAGTTTGGCTAAAGCCGGAACTGGGACAGCACCAGCTCATGCGGGACCCCTCGATGGTACGTACCCCGGATGGAACCTACCATTTGGTCTGGACTACAAGTTGGAAAGGTGATTTAGGATTTGGCTACGCACATTCCAAAGATCTGATCCATTGGTCGGAACAACAGATGATTCCTGTAATGGCAGACGAACCGACTACTATTAATGTATGGGCTCCGGAAATTTTCTATGACGACGAGAACGATCAGTTCATGGTCGTATGGGCTTCCTGTGTCCCCGGACGTTTCGAAAAGGGGATAGAAGAAGAGAATAATAATCATCGTTTATACTATATCACTACAAAAGATTTTAAAACCGTCTCGAAAGCAAAACTTTTGTATGATCCGGGATTCAGTACCATTGATGCCGTTATCGTGAAACGGGCAAAGAATGACTATGTAATGGTACTCAAGGATAACACCCGTCCGGAACGTAATCTGAAAATCGCTTTTTCCGATTCTATGACCGGACCTTATTCGCCCGCATCCCAGCCTTTCACAGAATCCTTTGTAGAAGGACCATCTGTAGAGAAAGTGGGGGACGATTATCTAATCTATTTTGATGTATATAAGAAAAAAATATATGGCGCTATGCGTACGAAGGATTTCCGGAACTTTACAGATGTAACAGAAGAGGTAAGCATCCCTGTAGGGCATAAGCATGGAACCATATTTACGGCTCCGGAATCAGTCGTAAAAGCATTATTGGAAGAAAAGAAATAAATCCGGAAACAATTTTAAATCAGAATAAATCATGAACAACTCTGCTAAAATTCTTTTTGTACTGGCTGCCGGTTGGCTGACTACTACAGCCTTTGCACAAGATAGAATTCATTATACAGGAAAAGAATTATCGAACCCTGCTTGTCACGACGGACAACTGTCTCCGGTAGTCGGAGTACATAACATTCAGTTGGTACGTGCCAATCGTGAACATCCCGATGCTTCGAACGGCAATGGATGGACGTATAATCATCAGCCGATGCTGGCTTATTGGAATGGACAGTTTTTCTATCAATACCTGGCAGATCCTTCTGACGAACACGTACCGCCTTCACAGACTTTTCTGATGACATCGAAGGATGGATATCGCTGGACAAATCCGGAAATTGTGTTTCCTCCTTATCAAGTTCCCGATGGATACACCAAAGAGTCTCGTCCGGGTGTGCAGGCCAAAGATCTGATTGCCATTATGCACCAGCGTGTCGGATTCTATGTTTCTAAATCCGGCAAGCTGATTACAATGGGAAATTATGGAGTTGCTTTGGATAAAAAAGATGATCCCAATGATGGAAACGGTATTGGCCGGGTGGTTCGTGAAATAAAGAAAGACGGTTCTTACGGACCGATCTATTTCATTTATTATAATCATGGATTTAATGAAAAGAATACTGATTATCCGTATTTTAAGAAAAGCAAGGATCGTGAGTTTGTGAAGGCTTGCCAGGAAATTCTTGACAATCCGCTGTATATGATGCAGTGGGTGGAAGAAGCCGACCGTGAAGATCCTATTCTCCCGCTGAAGAAAGGATACAAAGCATTCAATTGTTATACATTGCCGGATGGACGTATTGCCAGTCTTTGGAAACATGCGCTTACCTCTATCAGTGAGGATGGCGGACATACTTGGGCAGAGCCTGTGCTTCGTGCAAAAGGTTTCGTTAATAGCAACGCGAAAATTTGGGGACAGCGTTTAAGTGATGGTACATACGCTACTGTATATAATCCGTCGGAATTTCGTTGGCCGCTGGCTATATCTTTGAGTAAAGATGGATTGGAATATACAACATTGAATCTGGTGCATGGTGAAATCACTCCCATGCGTTATGGAGGAAATTATAAATCATACGGTCCTCAATATCCACGTGGTATTCAGGAAGGCAATGGGGTACCTGCCGATGGTGATTTGTGGGTTTCTTACAGTGTGAACAAGGAAGATATGTGGATTTCCCGTATTCCTGTCCCGGTGGAAATAAATGCTTCAGCACATGCGGATGATGATTTCTCTAAAAATAAATCAATTGCGGAACTGACTGACTGGAATATTTATTCTCCGGTTTGGGCTCCTGTTTCTTTGGAGGATCAATGGTTGAAGTTGCAGGATAAAGATCCGTTTGATTATGCCAAAGTGGAACGTAAAATTCCGGCTTCTAAAGAATTGAAAGTATCATTTGATTTGAAAGCCGGCCAGAATAATAAAGGCACACTCCAGATTGAATTTCTGGATGAGAATGGAATAGCCTGTTCTCGTATGGAACTTACTGATGATGGCATTTTCCGATTGAAAGGCGGCTCCCGGTTTGCAAATATGATGAAATATGAAGCAGGAAAGGTTTATCATGTAGAAGCAGTCCTTTCTACTGTTGATCGTAATATTCAAGTATATGTAGATGGCAAGAGAGTAGGGCTGCGTATGTTCTATGCGCCCGTGGCTGCTGTGGAGCGAATCGTATTCCGTACTGGCGTACCTCGTACATTCCCGACTGTAGATACTCCTGCCGACCAGACTTATGATCTGCCGAATGCAGGTGCGCAAGATCCATTGGCTGAATATGGCATTGCCAATGTGAAAACATCTTCTGCAGATAAAGATGCGTCTTCTGCTTTTTTAAAGTATGCTGACTTCAGTCATTATGCAGATTGTTTCAATGGTATGGAAGACGAAAATATTGTTCAGGCAATTCCCAATGCAAAGGCTTCGGAATGGATGGAGGAAAATATTCCTTTGTTCGAGTGTCCGCAACATAACTTTGAAGAAATGTATTATTATCGTTGGTGGTCATTGCGTAAGCATATCAAGGAGACTCCTGTTGGCTATGGCATGACCGAGTTTCTCGTTCAGCGTTCTTATTCAGATAAATATAATTTGATTGCTTGTGCTATTGGACATCACATTTATGAAAGCCGTTGGTTGCGTGATCCGAAATATTTGGATCAGATTATTCATACATGGTATCGTGGCAATGATGGCGGTCCGATGAAGAAAATGGATAAGTTCAGCTCATGGAACGCAGATGCTGTTTTGGCTCGTTACATGGTAGATGGTGATAAGGACTATCTGCTGGATATGAAGAAAGATCTGGAAACCGAATACCAGCGTTGGGAACGTACGAACCGTTTGAAGAACGGATTGTATTGGCAGGGTGACGTACAGGATGGTATGGAAGAATCAATCAGTGGCGGACGGAGGAAGAAATATGCCCGGCCGACAATCAATAGTTATATGTATGGCAATGCTAAAGCACTTTCATGTATAGGAATTCTTTCCGGTGATGAGGGGATGGCTATGAAATATGGCATGAGAGCAGATACTTTGAAAAATCTGGTAGAAAATGAATTGTGGAATACACGTCATCAGTTTTTTGAGACGATGCGTACGGACTCTTCCGCGAATGTGCGTGAAGCAATCGGATATATTCCTTGGTATTTCAACCTGCCGGATACCACCCAAAAGTATGAAATTGCCTGGAAAGAAATTATGGATGAAAAAGGCTTCTCTGCTCCTTATGGATTGACAACTGCAGAACGTCGTCATCCGGAGTTCCGTACACGTGGAGTAGGCAAGTGTGAGTGGGACGGTGCTATCTGGCCGTTTGCTTCCGCACAGACATTGACAGCAATGGCTAACTTTATGAATAATTATCCGCAGACTGTATTGTCTGACAGTGTATATTTCCGTCAGATGGAATTGTATGTGGAATCACAGTACCATCGTGGTCGTCCCTATATTGGTGAATATTTGGATGAGATGACCGGTTATTGGCTGAAAGGAGATCAGGAACGTAGCCGTTATTATAATCATTCCACTTTCAACGACCTGATAATTACAGGATTGATCGGACTTCGTCCACGTTTGGATAATACGATTGAAGTGAACCCCTTAATTCCTGCCGACAAGTGGGATTGGTTCTGCCTGGATAATGTATTATATCATGGTCATAATCTGACGATTCTTTGGGATAAGAATGGCGATCGTTATCATTGTGGAAAGGGATTGCGTATCTTTGTGAATGGAAAAGAAGCAGGACATGCAGATACGTTGACAAGACTTGTTTGCGAGAATGCATTAAAGTGATATATTTATAACAGATAAGAGACAGAGCAATAATGACTTTTAAGAAATATCTTCTTCTTCTACTTTGTCTGCCATGCTTCGTACAGGCAAAGAATATAACGATCAGCCGCCTTACCTGCGAAATGCAGGAAGGGCTGGTGGTCGTTGAAAGCTGTCCCCGTTTGGGATGGGCAATGGAATCACCGGAGAATGGCACGAGACAGACTGCTTATGAAATAGAGATTAGGGAGGCTTTTACCGGACGTTCCGTCTGGAATAGTGGAAAGGTTACTTCTTCACAGAGTCAGCTGGTTCCGACTGAAGGAGCGGATATATGTCTGAATAATCCATTTAATTATAGTTGGCGTGTGCGTGTCTGGGATGAGACGGATACTCCTTCCGAATGGAGTCAGGAAGCAAAATTCCGTTTGGCATCCGATGACCTTTCTTCAGGGAAATGGATCGGCGCCATCACTCGTAAGGATTCTCACCTTCCCGAAGGGCGAAAGTTTCATGGTGGCGAATTGAAGAAACCGGAGGTGAAAGCTGCTTGGGAAGCGGTAGATACTTTGGCAAAGAAAAGTATTTGCTTGCGAAGAACGTTTCAGACAGGAGAGGCAAAAGGGAAGAATGCGAATCGGAAATCCGGAAAGAAAATCGTGGAAGCTACTGCGTATGTTTGTGGCCTGGGATTCTATGAGTTTTCTCTGAATGGCAAAAAAATAGGAGATAGTGAATTTGCTCCGCTTTGGAGCGATTATGATAAGAGTGTTTATTATAATACATACGATGTAACGGAGCAGTTACAGGATGGTGAGAATGTTGTAGGAATCTTATTGGGGAATGGATTCTACAATGTACAGGGAGGGCGCTATCGCAAATTGCAGATTAGTTTTGGTCCTCCCACACTTTTATTTGAATTAGTAATCAATTATGAGGATGGAACACGCGAGACGATCCGTTCGGATCATGAGTGGAAATATGATCTGAGTCCGATAACCTTTAATTGTATTTATGGAGGGGAAGATTATGATGCCCGTCGCGAACAGAAAGGATGGAATCAAGTTGGTTTCAATGATAGTCATTGGCGTCCGGTAGTGGTTCAGGAAGCGCCGAAAGGAGTGCTCCGTTCGCAGATGGCACCTCCGGTGAAGATTATGGAACGGTATGATATTCAGAAAGTAACCAAGTTGAATTCAGAACAGGTGATGGCTGCTTCCAAATCTACCAAACGAACAGTAGACCCTTCTGCAGTTGTGTTGGATATGGGACAGAATCTGGCCGGTTTTCCGGAGATAACCGTACGTGGTAAACGAGGACAGAAAGTCACCTTGATAGTAGCGGAAGCATTGATGGATGAAGGAGCTTGTAATCAGCGTCAGACAGGGCGTCAGCATTATTATGAATATACACTGAAAGGTGAAGGTGACGAAATCTGGCATCCTCGTTTTTCATATTATGGTTTTCGGTACATTCAGGTAGAAGGTGCTGTATTGAAAGGGCAGAAAAATCCTCAGAAACTGCCTGTCCTTAAAAACATTCAATCCTGTTTTATCTATAATTCGGCAAAGAAAGTCTCTACATTCGAATCTTCCAACCGAATATTCAATGCAGCTCATCGATTGATTGAGAAGGCGGTTCGCAGTAATATGCAATCCGTATTTACTGATTGTCCGCATCGGGAGAAACTCGGATGGCTGGAACAGGTGCACCTTAATGGACCGGGACTGCTCTATAATTATGATCTGACAGCCTATGCTCCACAGATTATGCAGAATATGGCAGACGCCCAGCATCCGAATGGGGCAATGCCCACAACGGCTCCGGAGTATGTAGTCTTTGAAGGTCCCGGAATGGATGCTTTTGCCGAATCCCCGGAGTGGGGAGGTTCACTGGTTATTTTCCCGTTTATGTACTATGAAACTTACGGGGATGATTCTTTGATTAAGAAGTATTATCAGCATATGCGTCGTTACACTGACTATCTTAAGACTCGGGCAGATAACGGTATTCTTTCTTTCGGATTGGGAGACTGGTATGATTATGGAGATTTCCGCGCCGGATTCTCCCGTAATACACCTGTTCCGTTGGTGGCTACGGCACATTATTATATGACTGTCATGTATCTGATAAAGGCTGCCCGAATGGTAGGCAATGAATTTGACGTTCGTTATTACAGTTCATTGGCATACGATATAATGGTAGCGTTTAACAAACGGTTCCTGGATAGTAATACAGCACAATATGGTACAGGGAGTCAAGCTAGTAATGCACTTCCCATCTTCCTTCAGATGATTCAAAGTACAGGAGATAAAGGAGATTACACGCCGGATGCAAGTCTGGCTGCCAAAGTGTTGACGAATCTGATTAAAGATGTGGAATCGCACGGCAATCGTTTGACCACGGGAGATGTGGGAAACCGCTATCTGATTCAGACATTGGCACGTAATGGACAGCATGAGCTTATTTATAAGATGTTCAATCATGAAGAAGCTCCCGGATATGGCTTCCAGTTGAAGTTTGGTGCAACTACATTGACGGAGCAGTGGGACCCGCGTCAGGGTTCTTCATGGAATCATTTCATGATGGGACAGATTGATGAATGGTTCTTTAATTCACTGGTCGGTATTCGTCCTTCTACCACTACAAAACAAGGTTATCAGAAGTTCATCATCGCTCCCCAACCTGTGGGAGATTTGAAATACGTCAAAGCGTCGTATGAAACTTTATACGGTACTATTAATGTGGACTGGACTTGTGAGAATGGGACTTTCACTTTAAACGTGTCTGTTCCGGTGAATACTACCGCTGTTGTTTATCTCCCGGGCGGAAAAGAACCGAAAGAAATACAGAGCGGAACATATCAATTGGTTTGTGCAAAATGAAAGAGACATTTTATATATATTTGTAGAATGAAAAACAATGTATTCATATAAAAAATCATGCAGCATCTTTATTTTAATCATGTAGCATGTTTGAAAAAAACATCTCAATGATTGTTTTCAAACATTGGGAAGAAAAAAAGATTCTATTAGCATGATTTTTTAGAAGGTAACAATGAAATTATACTTTAATAATATCGATTATGAATTTACGAACAACTCTTATCGTCTTTCTTTGCTTCTGTGCAACCACAGTTCTTCGTGCCGAGCGTGTAGATATGCTGAAGGCCGGTGCAAAAGCAAATGGCAAGACTCTTAATACAAAGCTAATCAATTCAACAATTGACCGTTTGAACCGTGGTGGCGGAGGTACTCTTTTCTTTCCTGCCGGAATTTACCTGACGGGGAGTATCCATCTGAAAAGTAATATTACACTGGAGTTGGAAGCCGGAGCTACCTTGCTCTTTTCCGATAACTTTGATGACTATCTTCCTTTTGTCGAGGTTCGTCATGAAGGAGTGATGATGAAAAGTTTCCAGCCTTTGATTTATGCGGTAGATGCCGAGAATATTACGATCAAAGGAGAAGGAACTTTGGACGGACAAGGGAAGAAATGGTGGATGGAGTTCTTTCGTGTCATGATTGATTTGAAAGACAATGGTATGCGTGATGTGAATAAATATCAGTCCATGTGGGATGCAGCAAACGATACGACAGCAATTTATGCTGAAACGAACAAGGATTATGTAAATACATTGCAACGTCGCTTTTTCCGTCCTCCGTTCATTCAGCCCGTTCGTTGTAAGAAAGTAAAGATTGAAGGAGTGAAAATCATAAATTCTCCCTTCTGGACGGTCAATCCGGAGTTTTGTGACAATGTAACCATAAAGGGGATCACCATAGATAATGCGCCCTCACCAAATACGGACGGAGTGAATCCGGAATCCTGCCGCAACGTACATATCAGCGACTGCCATATATCAGTAGGAGACGATTGCATCACAATCAAGTCGGGAAGAGATGCGCAGGCCCGTCGTTTGGGAGTACCTTGCGAGAATATCACTATCACCAACTGTACCATGCTTTCCGGGCATGGAGGCGTTGTTATCGGCAGCGAGATGAGTGGGAGTGTGCGTAAAGTTACTATTTCCAATTGCGTGTTTGACGGAACAGATCGTGGAATCCGTATTAAGTCAACCCGTGGAAGGGGAGGAGTCGTTGAAGATATTCGTGTCAGCAACGTCGTAATGAGCAACATTAAACAGGAAGCTGTCGTATTGAATTTGAAATACAGTAAAATGCCTGCCGACCCTAAGAGTGAACGCACTCCGATATTCCGTAACGTACATATTAGCGGAATGACTGTGACAAACGTAAAGACTCCGATCAAAATAGTGGGCTTGGAAGAAGCGCCAATATCTGACATCGTTTTGCGTGATATTCATATTCAAGGAGGGAAACAGAAATGTATCTTCGAAAATTGTGAACGTATCACGATGGATGACGTAATCATCAATGGTGAAGTAATTAAAAGCACCACAGATACCACAGATTAACACAGATTTTTAATTCGACTAAATTATAAGAATAATAAATCTGTGAAAATCTGTGGTATCTGTGGTGAAAAAACAACTAACATAAATTAAAAATAAATGAAACGAATCCTTTTTACTATGCTTCTTGCCGCATCTCTTTCGGCCGAAGCCCAGACGCAAACATACGAGACGGAATTTGCCCGTCCCTTGAATGAAGTACTGACGGATATACAGAACCGTTTCGGAGTCCGTTTGAAATATGACATTGATACGGTGGGAAAAGTGCTGCCTTATGCCGATTTCCGTATTCGTCCTTATTCCGTGGAAGAATCCTTGACGAATGTATTGGCACCTTTCGATTATAAATTTGTTAAGCAGAAAGGAAATATGTATAAGCTGAAAGCATACGAGTATCCACGTCGTACAGATGCAGACGGAGAGAAGATGCTGGCTTATCTGAATACACTCTATACAGACCGACAGTCTTTTCAACTTCGTGCCGATTCTCTGAAAAAAGAGGTACGTCAGCGTTTAGGTATCGATCCTTTGTTGGCTCAATGTGTCAAATCCAAACCTATTCTTTCAAAGATACGTAAGTTTGATGGCTATACCGTGCAGAATTTCGCGCTTGAAACACTTCCCGGGTTATACGTTTGCGGTTCTATCTATACGCCCCAATCGAAAGG
>OOCL01001557.1_pt1 | contig 12938 bp, 15 predicted proteins | sample 1671211 | NCBI WGS metagenome assembly OOCL01 (sample SAMN06348133, study PRJEB24527) | human gut metagenome | biome: human gut; feature: ankylosing spondylitis patient; material: feces | host: Homo sapiens | place: China | collected 2015-10 | reverse complement strand
CGACCGGCGGCTACACCGTAGAGATCTGGCTCACCGGCTACCACTACCCCACCCTGGCCGAGCTGCTGACCGAGACGTAGGCCGCGCAGGCCGATGCCGACGAACTGAACCTTGACCAGGACTACCGCCTGACTCTTTTGGAGCTGGGCGTGACCGATGATGAAACAACTGAAACCGCATGACCAGAAAGGGAGGAATACTATGGCACTTTATAACACCTGCAAGCGTATGATCGAGCGCGGCAAGACCGCCGGTATGGCAAAAAAGCTGGATATCTTCTACGCCGCCAACAAGCTGACTGATGAGAAATATGCCGAGCTTACCGAGATGCTGACTGAAAAGACCAGCGCCTGACCGGGCCGGGAAAGGACGCACCAAGGAGGTGTTGCTTTATGATCGAGTTTCCCATCACGCTGACATCCGGCGGCAGCGTATGCCTGCCCGGGCACGCATTTGCGCTGGCCCTCGGCTACACCAAGAACCGGGGCGTGTACCGCCTTTCCGTCACCGCCACCGGCGAGTGGGAGGGCCTGACCATCCGGGCTTTCTGGCACGTGCCGGACGGCAAAGATCCGGCATCCTCGCTGGTGGTGCACGGCTATGTGGCCGTGCCTGCCAGCGTGACCGCACAGCCCGGCAATGGGTGCGTGACCTTCGAGGGAAGCGATGGCACCCGCACCGTGACAAGTGCAGATCTGCGCTACCGTGTGGCTGCCAACTCCGGCACGGATGACGGCAGCATGCCGGAGCCTGGCACACCTGCCTGGCAGGAGCTGGTGGGGGCCGTGCACACCGATGCCACCGCCGCAGAGCAGGCTAAGACCGACGCGCAGACTGCAGCGCAGCAGGCAGGAGCAGCCGCACAAAAGGCCGCTGTCAGCGAGAAAGCTGCCGGTGACGCACAGAAAAAGGCCGCCGAGAGCTTGCAGGAGCTCAAGAACGGCATTGCATCCGGAAACTTTAAGGGCGAGCCGGGCACGTCGCCGACAGTCACCGTGCAGGATATCACTGGCGGCCATCGTATCGTCATCACCGACGCGACCGGTACCAGCTCTGTCGATGTGCTGAATGGCAAGCAAGGCGACCCCGGTAGACCGGGTGATACAGGCGCAACACCTGAGCTCACAATCGGTACGGTGGAAGAGGGTGACGCGCCATCTGCGACAATTACTGGCACGGCTAAAAATCCCGTGCTAAACTTTACACTTAAAAGCGGCGCACCCGGCAAGGATGCCACCGTGGACGCCACCCTGACCCAGAGCGGGCAGGCCGCTGACGCAAAAGCTACAGGCGACGCGCTGGCGACCAAAGCAGTCATCGACGACACCGCTGTAGGCACCGACGCATGGAGCAGCAAGCACATCGTGGATGTGCTTTGCCCGCCGCTAGACGAGACCGGCAACCCGGTGCAGTGCTACCCAGTGGAAAATCATCCGCTGGGGGTGACTGCCAGCTGGGAGCCGACGCAGGAAGGGAGCGGAACACCGTCACCCGAGAACATCCGGCCTATCCACGGCAGAGATAGTGTGCAAGTAGAGCGGTGCGGGGAGAATCTGCTGAATATCGCTCCGTTTACCAAGCTGACAAATAAAGGCATCACCTATGAGTATGTAACCAACGGCGGCATACATATTTCCGGTACCGCAACGGCGACTGTAGACAGCCCCACATTTGCTGTTGGGCACCTACCGCCCGGCAAATATTACGGCATTGATATTGGCACAAGCATTGCCGCTTCTATTGTAGTACGGCGCAACGGTGCTAATCTGTGGCTTAACGCCAAAGGTGCTTTTGAAATCCTTGCCGGGGATGTAATTAAATACTGGTACATGATTGCGACTAACGGCGCAACGCTTGATACGACCGTATATCCATATATTGTCCCCGGAACCACCGCCCCCACTACCTACGCCCCATACATCGGGCAGGCAAACACCCTGGCGCTGCCATCCACCATCTACGGCGGCACGGTGGATGCAGTGACGGGAGAGGGGCAGGAGACGTGGAAGCTGGTGACGTTAGATGGGACGGGAAATTGGGAAACGTGGGGCGTTAATGAAAACAACGCAGCTGTTACAGGTTTTTATAATTACAGCATCAATGATTATGACCCCAATGGTAATAAACTTCTGTGCAGTACCATGCCATATAAAAATGTTGATGTATGGGGAGGTCGCAATGAGGGAATTGGCTATGCCAATGCACTTAACCAGAGTAGCAGATATATGATTTACAGCGTCAAGACAGACACGCTATCTGACGCATCGGACAACGCAAGTGCCGTAGCATCGTTTAAGTCCTACCTCGCCACCCAGTACGCTGCCGGAACCCCGGTGCAAATCGCCTACCGTCTGGCCGAGCCGGTGCCGTTTACCGTGACAGGCGCACAGCCCATCTCCGCCCTTCCCGGCGTGAACACCATCATGACCGACGCGGACAGCGTGACGGTGACCGGCAGAGCGGACCCCATCAAACGCATTACCGACCTTGAGGATGCTGTGGCATCAATGACCAACACATAAGGAGGACTGACTATGGCAATTAAAAGCAAATCCCGCCATGACCTGACCCTGCGCTCCATCAAGCGGGAAATCGCTGCAGGACGCGATGTTGCGTTCTGGCTGGATAAAGCATATATGCACTACGACAACGGACTGCTGACCGCAGATGACATCGCAGAGGTTGAGGCTCTGGCGCAGGCGTACTATGACGCGCTGGACGCGGAGGACAGTGCGATTGATGCACCGGACGATGTGATGCAGGAAGAGTAACGCCAAGAAAGAAAGGACGTGAGAACATGGCAATTAAACAGTACAGCCTGAAAGCAGACGGCGCCAAACTGCTGGCACCGGGCTTTAAGGTGCGCGAGTTCCGCTGCCGCGACGGCAGCGACGTCGTGATGATCGACGAAAGCCTTGTGATGCTTTTGCAGTGCATCCGGGAGCACTTTGGCAAGCCCGTGACCATCACCAGCGGGTACCGCACCGCCGCCCACAACAAATCCGTGGGCGGGGCCAAGAGCAGCCAGCACCTGCTGGGCCGGGCGGCGGACATCCAGGTGGCGGGCGTGTCCGTCGAGGACGTGGCCGCCTACGCCGAGAGCCTGCTGCCCGGCTGGGGCGGCGTGGGCCGCTACCCGGTCAAGGCAGGCCGCACCAAAGGCTGGGTACACGTGGACACCCGGCCTAACAAAAGCCGCTGGACGCAGTAAGGGGGTGATACCGATGGCAAGTGTTCTGATGTCGGATGCACCGTATGCGTCCTGGCTTTCTGACGTTTTAGCTACACTCGAAGAACACAAGATCGACCGCATTGCAGTTGCAGCGCCCTTACCGAATGGCGAGGTATTCACAGGCTACTTCCGCTTGGACACGATGGACAAGGCCCTTCTGGCGGCCAACATGCAGGCCGACGCTGTGCTGGACGCAGTGTGCCACAATGGACAGCGCATCCAGCAGGCATGGAGCGATGACATAGATGAGGAGGTGTAACCAACGGATGACGCAATCATCGCCGCCCTGCTGAGCGGTGCCGTGACTTTGATCGGGGTGCTGATTGCCAACAGCCGCAGTCAGGCCGTGACCGACACCAAGCTGGAAGAGCTGACCCGCGAGGTGCGCGAGCACAACAATTTCGCCCGCCGCGTGCCCATTCTGGAAGAGCAGATGAAGGTGGTCAACCACCGCATCGCAGATTTAGAAGCCAACGAACACGAAAGAGAAAGGAACTGACTATGAACGCACATATCACCAACACCAACACCAACCGCAACGTCTCCGCCGGCACCGTGGCCCGCACCGCCGTGCTCCTGCTGGCCCTTGCCAATCAGATTCTCAGCGCCTGCGGCAAGCCCATCCTGCCCATTGACAGCGCCCAGCTGGAGCAGGCTATCACTGCTGGTTGCACCACCGTGGCAGCACTCGTCAACTGGTGGTACAACAACAGCTTCACCCAGGCCGCCCTCGCTGCCGATGAGGTCTACGAGCAGAAGAAGAACAGCGTGCACTGAGCGCACCGCTGTAAGTCCATAGCATAGCAACAGCCCCGGGAGCCGTCTGGCCCTCGGGGCTGTTTTTGTTTGCGTGTGCTGCCATGTGTCGGAAAGTGTTGCATTTTCCCGCATTGGTAGTTATAATGGTTTGGTAGTAAAATATGGTAGTAGTTTGGAAGTTCTTCTATTTTATCCGTTTTCTTTCGCACGGGGTCATTCTGTACAAATGGAAAATCCCCCGCAGTTTTCACGAAACTACGAGGGATTTTCTTGGCGGAGTAGGAGGGATTTGAACCCTCGCGCCGTTGTTTAGACGACCTACGCCCTTAGCAGGGGCGCCTCTTCGGCCTCTTGAGTACTACTCCAGAGCAAAGTGCATTACACTTATTCAATAAAAAATGGCGGAGAGAGTGGGATTCGAACCCACGGTACGTTGCCGTACGGCAGTTTTCAAGACTGCTTCCTTAAACCACTCGGACATCTCTCCTTGTGGACACTCGCGTTACGCCGTGTCGAATGCCTATTTACTTTACCAGATTTGCGCCGTTCTGTCAAGCCCTTATGCAAATTTTTCTTTTTTCTGTACGATAGCTGCACAGCAGGCGCATTTATCACAACCTTTATTCGAAGTTTTTTTGGATTTTCTCTTTACAGAAACACCCTTTTGTTGTATAATAAACCCAACATAAACCACCCATTGGGAAAAGGAGCATCATCATGTCGTTTTCAGAGCTATTGAAGCAGTGCCGCAAAAAGCAGGGCGTCAGCCAAGCGGAGCTTGCCTCCAGACTGGGGGTCACCCAGCAGGCTGTCGGCAAGTGGGAAAGCGGCAAGTCCTCCCCCGATCCCTCCACCGTGGCCCGCATTGCAGAACTGTTGAACACCACGGCGGACTATCTGCTGGGGCTGTACCGCCCGGTCAGCAACGTTTCTGCCCCCGAGGAGCGCTTTTTCGGCAGCTACACCGAGAGCCTGATCCCGGTCATCGGCACGGTGAAGGCCGGTTACGGCGCACTGGCCTTTGAAGAGGACTACGGGCAGGAGTACGCCCGCGTGAAGGACCCCTCCAACTATTTTTATCTGGTGGTGCGCGGCGACAGCATGGAGCCCCGCATTCAGGATGGCGACCTTGCGCTGGTGCACAAGCAGGACACGCTGGAAAACGGCGATCTGGGCGTACTGATCTACGGCGATGAGGGCGAGGGCACCCTGAAGCGCTACATCCAGCGCGGCAACTGCGTGGTGCTGCAGCCCTTCAACCCCGCCTATCATGAAATGGTCATCAGGGGCGAGGACCTGAACCACCTGCACATTGCAGGCCGCGTGGTGGAGACCAAGGCCAAGTGGTAAGCGGAACCCTCTCAGTCATCGCTACGCGATGCCAGCTCCCCCAAAGGGGGGAGCTTATAGCACTGCCATAAGCTTTTATCATTTATCCGATACGTTTCCGTTATCGCAAAAAAGCTCCCCCTTCGGGGGAGCTGGATGCGACCAACGGGAGCAGACTGAGAGGGTTCGCGGCCAGACGCCCCCTATCTTCATAAAGCCATTTGCTATTTTGCGCATGGCTTTATTTTTTGACCCTTTTTCCCGGTTTTATCCCCTTTGGAGGTGCATTCTGCATGGAACAGACCCTGATGGACAAGCTGACCATTCTGGCGGACAGCGCCAAATATGACGTTGCCTGCACTTCCAGCGGGGCGTCCCGCACCGCGCGCCCGGGCACGGTGGGCAGCTGCTATGCCCCGGGCTGCTGCCACGCCTTTACCGCCGATGGCCGCTGCGTCAGCCTGCTCAAGGTACTCATGACCAACTGCTGCTCCTTCGACTGCGGCTACTGCGTCAACCGCCGCTCCAACGATATCCCCCGCGCCACCTTTGCGCCCCGGGAGCTGGCAGAGCTGACCATGGAATTCTACCGCCGCAACTACATCGAGGGACTGTTTTTGTCCAGTGCGGTGCTGGGCACCCCGGACTACACCACCGAGCGGATGCTGGCGGTGCTGCGGCTGCTGCGGGGCGAATACCGCTTTGGGGGCTATATCCACGCCAAGGCTATTCCGGGCACAAGCCCGGAACTTTTGCAGCAGCTGGGGTATCTGGCCGACCGTCTGAGCGTGAACGTGGAACTGCCCAGCGAGCGCAGTCTGAACCTGCTGGCCCCGGACAAGGGGCGGCATTCCATCTTCCGCCCCATGAAGCAGATCGCGGTGTCCGGCGCTGCCAGCCGGGAGGAACTTATCCTTTACCGCCACGCGCCCAAATTCGCCCCCGCCGGGCAGAGCACCCAGATGATCGTGGGCGCTTCGCCGGAGACGGACTATCACATCTTAAAGCTGACCGAGGGAATGTACCAGAAATACGGGCTGAAGCGGGTGTTCTACTCTGCTTACATCCCGGTAGCCGAGGACACCCGCCTGCCCGCACTGGACACAAAGCCGCCCCTTCTGCGGGAGCACCGGCTGTATCAGGCAGACTGGCTGCTGCGGTTCTACCAGTTTGAGGCAGACGAAATTTTAGATAAGGATAACCCCAACTTCAACCCCTATCTGGACCCCAAATGCAACTGGGCGGTGCAGCACTACGGGCTGTTCCCGGTGGACGTGAACCGTGCCCCCTTCGAGATGCTGCTGCGGGTGCCGGGCATCGGCCCCAAAAGCGCCCGGCGCATCTGGCGCGCCCGCAAGCAGGCGGCGCTGGGGTTGGACGAGCTCAAGCGCATGGGGGTGGTGCTCAAGCGGGCGCAGTATTTCATCACCTGCCGGGGCTTTGCCGGGGCACACCCGGGGCGCGGCAGCGCCGGGCGGGAGTGCATCACCCGGGCGCTCATCGACCCCAACGTGTTCACCGGCAGCTGCGAGCAGCTGAGCCTGTTCAGCCCGCCTGCCGTGGACAATCTTATCGGGCAGGGCGTGCCGCCCCGGGCGGCTGTCCGCATGGTACGGGAGGAGGCAGTGCAATGTCTTGCCAAAGCGCTGTAAGCCCCAAGGGGGCACGCAAGCTGCACGATGCCGACGTGGTCTACCTGTATGACGGCAGCTTCGAGGGCTTTTTGTGCTGCGTGTACGAGAGCTTTGTCCAGCACGAGCTTCCCTTTGCGGTGTGGACGCCCCAGCGGGAAACGGCCACCCTCTACCCGGTCAAGGAGATCTCCACCGACCCCGCCATTGCCCGCCGGGTATTTGCCAGCTTTGGCAAAAAGCTGGGCGCAGAGACCGAGTACCTCGTCAGCCGGGATTTTCTCTCCGGGCAGGAGGACAAGGAGCTGCTGTTGCTCCGCTTTCTGCATCTGGCCTTTGCGCTGGGTCCTGGCACGGTCAAGCGGGAGGGGCACCCGGTGGTCGCGCCCCTCTACGCCATGAAAAAGAGTCTGGACTGGGAGGTAGACAAGTTTCAGGGCTTTGTGCGGTTCGAGGAGCACGACGGGATGCTGGGCGCGGTCATCCACCCCAAAAATTATATCCTCCCCCTGCTGCGCCCGCACTTCTGCGGACGCTTCCCGGAGGAGGATTTCATGATCTACGATGCCGTACATCAGGCGGTGCTGCTGCACGAGGGACACAGCACCCGGCTGCTGGAGCTGGCAGCGCCCTTGGAGCTGCCGCCGCCCAGTGCGCGGGAGCAGCAGTTTCAGGCGCTGTGGACGCAGTTCTACAAAACGCTGGAAATCAAAGCGCGCCACAACGAAAAAGGCCGTATGACCCATTGCCCCAAGCGCTTCTGGGCGGATATGGTGGAGCTGCAGGGGGAGTTGTAATTATTTTTCCTGTGCTTCCAGTGCGCTTTCCACGCCCTTGAGCAGATCCTCTGCCGGGATGCCGTACAGCCTTGCCAGCGCCATCAGGTTGGAGGTGTTTGGCTCCGAGGTGCCGTTCTCCCACTTGGACACTGCCTGACGACTTACGCCGATAGTCTCAGCCACAAACTCCTGCGTCATCTTGCAGCGGGTGCGGTTCTCCTTGAGCGTTTCAGAAAGCGACTTGCGCACGATCTTGACTTCCTCCGTGAGTTTGGGCGGCTTTTCCAGATTGCGAGCAATGCGCCAAAGCAGATAGAGTGCAGCCACGATGGCCACCGGCAGCAGCAGCCGCACGAGCATCGTCGCGATGCTCACCGTCTGGAGCGCTCTGAAAAAAAGGTTGGTCAGAAAATCACTTTTCATATTCGTTTCCTCCTTTGGAAGCTTTCTCTTGTGGTTTTTTGTGGCACGATTCTAGCACAAAAGCCCGGTTGCGTCCACCAACCAGAGCGCAAACTCCGGTTGCGGCGCGTATTTTTAGCCTATTGGGGCAGATAATTCACAAAAACGTTGCATCTGCATCGTTGCAACGGGAAAAACCTATGGTATACTATAAGGGATATCCGGGCAGGCATTTCTGCCCACCAACACCCCCGCTGCGGGGTCAACACAAAAGGAGTATTGTAGCGTTATGGTTCGCATTACTATGGAAGACGGCGGCATCATCGACATCGAGCTGAACGAGGAAGCTGCCCCCATCACCTGTGAGAATTTCAAGAAGCTGGTCAGCGAGGGCTTCTACAACGGCCTGACCTTCCACCGTGTCATCCCCGGCTTTATGATCCAGGGCGGCTGCCCGCTGGGCACCGGCACCGGCGGCCCGGGCTGGAACATCAAGGGCGAGTTTGCCGCTAACGGCGTCAACAACCCCCTCAAGCACACCCGCGGTGTGATCAGCATGGCCCGCAGCATGAACCCCAACAGCGCAGGCAGCCAGTTCTTCATCATGCATCAGGATGCACCTCATCTGGATGGCCAGTACGCCGCTTTCGGCAAGGTGGTTGCCGGCATGGACGTTGTGGATAAGATCGCTGCTGTCCGCACCGACTGGAACGACAAGCCCACTACCCCGGTCAAGATGGCCACCGTGGAGCTCATCGAGGGCTGAGCCTTATAAACAGAAAGATCCCGGCACTGTTACGGTGCCGGGATCTTTTTTGTTCTGTGTCAGCGCACGTCCTTATCGTGGGCCATCAGTCCCTCATGACGGCTCACGAAGCCCTTGGCGCCGGGCCGCCCCACCAGCAGGAAATTGTACAGCACCTCAATGATCACAATGGCAGAAATGCGGGAGAGCGCAAAATCCGTCGTGGTGATGAGTTGCTCGCGGTTGGTGGAGATCAGCAGATGATCGGCCAGCTGCGCCAGCGGCGAGCTGCGGTCGCAGGTAATCAGCACCACTGGCACACCGTTGTCCCGCGCTGTCTGGGCCATCTGGTTCAGCCGCCGGGATTTGCCGGAGTTGGAGATCAGCAGCAGCACGTCCTGCGGTGTAAGGGTGAGCGCGAACGCCGAGTTCTTCTCCGAGATCTCACTGGTGATGCACCGCATCCCCAGCTGGTTGAACTTGAAGGCCGCATCCATCGCCACCGGGATGGTGTTGCCCACCGCGGCGATCTGCACCAGCTGCGCATTCTGCAGCAGTTTCAGCACACGCTGCAGATTTTCCGGGTTGATGCCGTTGATGGTGGCGCTCATCTCATCGATCTTATTGGAAAGGATATTCTGCAGCGACTGCGGGATATTGTCCAGCTGCACTTCGTTGGAGATCTCCAGCGGCTGGCGTTCCATCACGTCCCGCGCCAGCGCCAACTGGAAAGCACGATAATTCTCAAACCCCAGTTTTTTGCAAAAACGGGTCACAGTGGCTTCCGAGGTGGAGCTGCAACGTGCCAGTTCGGCCGATGTCATTGCCGCCACACCGGCCGTATCTTCCAGCACACAATCCGCGATCCGCTTTTCCGCATTGAAAAAGTGCATCCCGGAGCAAAGCAGCGTGACCACACTGCCCGGCGTTTCGCCCATAATCATCCTCCTGTCCTTTCAGGCCCGATGCCTGCGTTTTGTTCGGAACCAGTGTAGCAGTTTTTATGTCAAAAAGCAATTTGTTCAGCATCATTTCCATTTATTCGTACACATTGAACAAACATTCTGTAAAATTTTCGTTATGGTGAAAGGAACTTTCTTGCAAAATTATCTTTACGAAACAAAACCATCATGCTATAATGCAGTCAATGAGACCTGCCGCACCGCATGAGCGGCAAGAATGTACCCCAAAAAGGAGGATAAATTTTATGGCAAAGATCACCAAGGCTGAGATGCCGACCCTTGCCGAACAGATCGTCAAATGTCTGGGCGGCAAAGAGAACGTAGCCCGCATCAACCACTGCGCCACACGCCTGCGCGTGAACCCGGTGGACATGGAAAAGGTGGACAAGGATGGGCTGAAGAGACTGCACGGTGTCATCGGCATCGATTCTTCCAAGGCAGAACTTCAGATCATTGTGGGTGCCATCATTGAGGACCTGTATCTGGAAGTGGAAAAGATCACCGGCAACGGCGGCGGCGCTGTGGCAGATGACGTTCCCTTCTGGAAAAAGCGCCCCTCCGAGATCTTCTCCAGCTTCCTGCTGCTGATGGCTGGCTGCCTGAGCCCGGTCATTCCCGCACTGATCGCATCCGGCCTGCTGGCCACCGTGCTGACCATCATGACGCTGGTGTTGCACGTGGATGCTTCCACCAGCTCCACCTACTCCATCCTGTATAATCTGTCGCAGACCGTGTTCTACTTCATGCCGGTCCTAGTGGCTTACACCTCTGCCAAGAAGTTCGGCACCGAGCCGGTTCTGGCCATGGTTCTGGCCTGCTTCCTGCTGTACCCGGACTGGGTGGCTGGTGCGGACGGCTCCTTCACCCACTACTTCGGTCTGCCGGTCCTGCGTGCCACTTATAATGGCGCCGTGATCCAGATCATCCTCTCCGTGTTCGTCATGTCCCTGCTGGATAAATGGCTCAAGAAGGTCATCCCGGAAGCTGCACGGCACTTCGTCAAGCCCTTTACTCTGCTGCTGCTCATGTCGGTCATCACTCTGACCGTCACCGGCCCTCTGGGCGGCCTGCTGACCAACTACATCTACGCCTTTGTTGAGGCTGTCCGCTCCGTGGCTCCGTGGGCTGGCGTGCCGGTCATCGTGCTGCTGAGCACCACCATCGGCCTGATCGCTCCGGGCTTCCATCTGGCCCTGATCCCCATTGCGACCGCCAGCCTCGCCGCTGTTGGTTACGATGACCTGATCAACATCTGGTTCTTCTGCTGCACCATCACCCCGGGCTTCATCTCTCTGGCTGTGATGCTGCGCACCAAGAAGTCCCTGCTGCGCCAGACCGCATTCTCCTGCTGCCTGTCCGCTCTGCTGGGCGGTATCTCCGAGCCTACCATCTACGGCATCTGCTACAAGATGGTCCGCCCCTACTACGCATACCTGATCACCGCTCTGTCCACCGCTGTGCTGGCCGGTCTGCTGCACCTGAAGTGCTACGCCTTCGGCGGCTACTCCCTGACCAACATCCTGCTGTACCTCGGACCCAACCTGGACTATGCAAACTTCCGCAATGCTCTGCTGCTGGTCGGCTTTATGCTCATCATGAGCTTCATCACCGTCAACCTGATTGGCTTCGATGATTCCTGCTACGAGGAAACTGCCGTTGCCGCACAGGATGCCGCGGAATAAGTTTACTGCTTCCCGCTTTTCAGAAAGGACGATGCTTCATGCGTTTATATGATAAGGCCCTTGTCGCCAAGATCCATGAGAACCAGTTCACCAAAGAGGTGGACGGGATCCCCGTACTGTTCAAACCGGTGCCGGATGCGGAGCCTGCCCATCTGGATCCCCGCCTGCGGGAGATCATCATCAAAAAGCGCACCATGTTTGCCAACCGCGCTAAGGCAGGCTGGACCCTTTCCAGCGAGCGCTACCGCCCGGACAAGGTGACCTATGACCTGATCGAAACGCCTGTGGACTGCACCGAACAGCTGATCCCCATCGGCGGGCACAAGATTGATATCTACATCTACCGTGCTGCCAACATCCAGCCCAACGCACCGGTGCTGGTGTACCTGCACGGCGGTGGATTCACGGCCGGTGACATTCACCTGTTCGGCAAGCAGATGCAGTACATTGCCGAGCAGTCCGGTGCCGTGGTGGTGTTCCCGGAGTACCGTCTGGCCCCCGAGAACCCCTTCCCCGCTCCGGTGGAAGATGCATGGGGCGCCGTACAGTGGGTGCACGCACACGCCGCTGAACTGGGTGCCGACCCTGCCAAGCTGATGGTCGCCGGTGACAGCGCCGGCGGCAGCCTGACTAACGCCTGCGTGCTGCAGGACGAAAAGGGCATCATCCGCAAGATCATGGGCATCTATCCTTCGTGGGACGGTTCCGATTACCATGAGCAGACCGCCTACACCTGGAGTTACGATGCTTACGAGGTGGCTGACGAGGACAAGAAACTGGCCTACAGCCGCATCGACCGCATCAAGAGCAGCGTGGATAAGGATCCTGACAGCAGCAACAGCCTGTATCTGCAGGGCCATACCACTTCACACGACCCGCTGGTGTCGGCCGTCTTTGCCACCGATGAGCAGCTGAAGAAGTTCCCGGAAACGGTCATCGTGGCCGCTGAGTACGACTACCTGCGTGTCGGCAGCGACTACGCCGCCAAGCGGCTGGCAAGCCTTGGTGTACCGGTACGCTCCATCCGGTACTGCGGCTGTGACCACGGCTTTTTGGATATGCTGGGCACCATCGTCCAGTCCGAAGAGCTGTGCCTGACCATCGCCGCCGAACTGAAAGCACTGTAAGCTCAAAATCCCCCACTTCATTCACCATATTCCTCCTGTTCCGAAGGAACAAGAAAGCTCCCCGCCGGGAACCCGGCGGGGAGCTTTCTGTTATATGTTCCGGAATACCGCTCAGCAGCCTTCTTTTTCAGCCAGCTTCCGGCCCATGAGCACGCCCATGACGGACGCCATCATCAGGCCGCGGGTCCAGCCGGAGGAGTCGCCCAGGCAGTGCAGGCCCTTGATGTTGGTGTCGAGGTTCTCGTCCATCTTCACCTTGTTGGAGTAGAACTTCAGCTCCGGGCTGTACA
>OOCL01001544.1_pt1 | contig 13056 bp, 9 predicted proteins | sample 1671211 | NCBI WGS metagenome assembly OOCL01 (sample SAMN06348133, study PRJEB24527) | human gut metagenome | biome: human gut; feature: ankylosing spondylitis patient; material: feces | host: Homo sapiens | place: China | collected 2015-10 | reverse complement strand
AGGTCAGCGCCCTTTCGTTTCACGTCACCTTGTCTCAAATGCGACCCGCTCGCTGACGTCGCCAATACATCGGCGTTGCCTTGGCCGTCAATAGTCATTGGGGACGTTCTTAAACGACTACCCAACGGCTATTGAGCACATGGCTCGCATGGCAGCCGTCTCTTTTATGTTTCCTTTAGCCGTTGCTGCCTAGGATGGGGGTTAGTCGGTAGGAAGGGAGCGTCTATATGGACGACGCGAGCGAGCGTGCAATCGAAGAGGACATGCTCGATCAGTTCAATTACTTTGACGATGAGGATGAGGAGCTAATCGATCGTCGCGAGCCGGCATCGCTTGACTCATTTGATCTGGTCGATGAAGAGACTGATGAGGTTGAGGACGAATCAACGGAGTCCCCACAGTCTTCGCGCCTTGACTCGCTGCTTTCGAGAGCCCCCATGCACCACGGTGTTCGTGCCGGCGCACTCCATATGAAAACTGACTGGCACCAGATCGTGACGGCAGGCGATGAGCTTGCCGTCGATGCGCCGCTCACCGATAAGTCATCCATCATTTGCCGCACCGGTATGCTTATGCTCGCGAGCGGAACGGGTGCCTGGCGTGTACGCGATACCATGAATCGCGTCGCCGCCGTACTCGGTGTCACCGTCCACGTTGACTTAAGTCTTCTGTCGTTTGAGTGCACCTGCATCGAAGATGGCCACTGCTTTAACGAGGTTGTCAGCCTGCCCACAACGGGAGTCAATACCCATCGCATTTGGATGATGGAGAGCTTCCTAAAGGAAATCGAGACGTATGGGCGCCGGTTTACCGTGCACGAATACCACGAGATGCTCAAGACCGTTGAGAGTTCAAAACCCGATTACTCTCCCTGGCAACAGGGCCTTGCGGCAGCTTGTGCTTGCGGCGCCTTCGTCTTTTTGCTCGGCGGCGGCCCTATCGAGATGGCCTGCGCATTCGTAGGCGCTGGTGTTGGCAACTTTGCTCGCTCTCATATTCTCAAGCAGGGTCTTGGCCAGTTTAGCGCGCTGACGATTGGCGTTGCGCTCGCTTGCGTTTCGTATCTGCTGGCATTGCTCGGCCTTGGCCAGGTCGTACCGGGGGCAATGTCGCACCAAGAAGGCTATATCGGCGCCATGCTCTTTGTGATTCCCGGCTTTCCCCTCATTACGGCAGGCCTCGACATCGCTAAGCTCGATATGCGAAGCGGCATTGAGCGTCTTTCGTATGCCGTGTCGATTATTGTGATGGCGACCCTTGTGGGCTGGATGGTTGCCGAGTGTGTGGGGCTGGCACCGGATGATTTTGCCCCGCTCGGCCTTTCGCCGCTTGCCCTTACGCTCCTGCGCGTGGTGATGAGCTTCGTTGGCGTATTCGGCTTCTCGGTGATGTTCAACAGCCCGGTAAAGATGGCCGCGGCAGCTGGGCTGATCGGCGCCGTGTCCAATACCTTGCGCCTTACGCTCGTCGATGCGCCGACGCTGTTTCCCTTTCTGGGCCTGAGCGTAGGTATGCCTCCCGAGGCGGCAGCGTTTATCGGCGCGCTGGTATCGGGGCTGCTCGCGAGCTTAGCCGAAATCAAGCTCACCTACCCACGTATCGCCCTCACGGTGCCATCGATTGTCATTATGGTGCCGGGCTTGTATCTGTATCGCTCGATGTATTACATGTGCACATTCGACACGGTCAATATGCTCGGCTGGTTTGTGCGTGCAGTGCTCATCGTGGCGTTTTTGCCCGTTGGCCTGGGTGTGGCGCGTACACTCACCGACCCTCGCTGGCGCCACACCAGCTAATTGGTGCAAGGGGGGCAGGTTGCTTTGCACCAAATGAGTTGCGGTGAAATAGGGACTGAATTGCCGCTTAAAGGGCCAAAACAGTCCGTATTCCACCGCAACTTAGGGGGTCGGGGGATTATTGGTGCCCTGCATCTTCATAAACTCAACGCTTACGAAGCGCATGCGTTTCGTGCTAGGCTGGTTTCACCACATAAGTAGTCGCAGACGCACGTACCACGGGCGGGCGAGATGAAGTCCCAACAGCTCCATCTCGCCCGCCCTTTTTTGTTGCGTGGTGCCGCGGCACAATACAGAGAGGAATCTGCCCTTTATGCCTATCAACAAACGAGAGAGCCTGCTGTTCACCTTTATCATGTGCTTTTGTATGGTGCTCTGGATGAGCATCTACAACGTTGCCCTGCAGCATGGGGCCATCAACGGCGAGGTTGTTGCCGCCGCATGGCTCGGCTTCCCCGTTGCCTACGTTTTTGCCATGTGCTGCGACTGGTTCGTCGCCAGCCCCCTTGCCAAGGGTTTCGCCTTTAAATTCCTGGTCACGCCGGGCAAGAGCTCTCCTCTTGCCATGACGCTCGCCGTCAGCTCCTGCATGGTCGTTCCCATGGTCATCATCATGTCGCTCTACGGTGCGTGCGAGGGCCTGTTCCACATGCCCGGCGGCCCGCTCGCAAACCTGCAAGCGCTGCCGATGATGTGGCTCGTCAACATTCCGCGCAACTTTATCATGGCCCTGCCCTGGAACCTGCTGGTGGCTGGTCCGGTTGCTCGCTTTGTCTTCCGCCGCGCCTTCCCCATGGGAACCGTCTTTGAAGAGCGGCATATGGAGCTCGTGCACATGCCTGGCGCTCCCGTTGCCGATGCCGTCAATGACGTTGCCGAGAGCATGGACGCCGAGCCCGCCTGCTAGACAGCAGCTCAAAACCAAACCGCCAAACGGACCCGAGCGATTCCTTTTTTGTAGACGTTGTCGCGTGGCTCCGTGCGGAAAAGGTCCCAACGGTTAACATATACTCCATATGGGTAAAGAGACCAAAGCGCTGCCGCGGGGCGGCGCTTTGCGTTTGAAAAAAACTAGCTCGTCTAAGAGGAACTAGCATGTTAGACCGTTTTACCGATCGCGCGCGCAAGGTCATGTCCATGGCCAAGCAAGAAGCGCTCGATCTTCACTCAAATAAGGTGGGTACCGAGCACCTGCTGCTCGCACTCGCCAAGGAGGACGAGGGCATTGCCGCCGAGGCACTGCGTTCGCTCGATATCTCCTACGACGACATCATGGATACTCTTAAAGAGGTCCAGACCACGGTTCCCGAGCCCAGTGAGGAGACCGAGGCGGCCAAGCTCGCCTTTACGCCGCTCGTCATTAGCGTGATGGAGCGTTCATTCCGCGTGGCGCGTGAGAATAACCAGACCTACGTGTCGACCGAGCACTTGCTGATCGGCATCGTCGAAGAGGGCAACGGCATGGCCATGGACATCCTCATGCGCCTGGGCGTGTCGTCCGCCTCCATCAAAAAGGCTATCGAGAAACTCACCGCCAAGGACCAGGATAAGAAGCGTCCGCTCGCTGGCGCCGGTGCTGGTCGTCCCGGTGCGGGCTTGCCGTTCTTTAGCGGCTCGGATGCCTCTCAGCAAAAGGGGAGTGGCACCGACACGCTCAAGCAGTTCGCCACCAACCTCACGCAGAAGGCGTGTGACGGCGAGCTCGACCCTGTAATTGGTCGCGAAAAGGAAGTCCAGCGCATGATGGAGATCCTTTCGCGCCGCACCAAGAACAATCCGCTTATCCTGGGCGATCCCGGCGTGGGCAAGACGGCTATCGTCGAGGGCCTGGCGCAGCAGATTGCTGCTGGCAACGTGCCCGAGAACCTCATGAACCAGAATATCTGGACGCTCGACCTGCCGGGTCTTGTCGCGGGCGCCAAGTATCGCGGTGAGTTTGAGGAGCGCCTCAAGAACGTGATCCAAGAGGCCACCGAGGCCGACGACGTCATCTTGTTTATCGATGAGATGCACACCATCATCGGTGCCGGTTCTGCCGAGGGCTCCATCGACGCGAGCTCCATGCTCAAGCCCGTGCTCGCGCGCGGTGCCTTCCAGATTATCGGCGCCACCACGGCCGAGGAATTCCGCAAGTACCTCACCAAGGACCCGGCCTTCGAGCGTCGCTTCCAGACCATCGATGTCGAGGAGCCGAGCGTCGAGGACACGGTCAAGATCCTGACCGCGCTCAAGCCGCGCTACGAGGAGCACCACCATGTGCGCTATACGCAGGGTGCTATCGAGGCCGCCGCGAACCTTTCCAACCGCTACATTCAGGATCGCTTCCTGCCCGATAAGGCCATCGACCTCATTGACGAGGCCGGTGCCCGCGCCCGCATCGCCGCCAACCGCGCGCCCGAGCCGGTGCGCGAGGCCGAGCATCGCATAGAGGAGCTCAAGGCCGCCGCGCAGGAGGCCACCGAGAGCGACGACATGAACAAGGCCGCCGAGATCACCGAGCAGCAGAAGGCTGCCGAGATTGAACTCGCCGAGGCCAAGGCTGCCTGGACCGCCGAGCTCGACGCCAGCCCGCTCACCATCGACGTGAGTCAGATTGCCGACATCGTGTCCGTGACCTCTGGCGTGCCGGTTTCCTCGCTCACCGAGAGCGAGAGCCGTCGCCTGCTGCAGACCGAAAGCGTGCTCAAGACCCGCATTATCGGCCAGGACGAGGCCGTCGAGGCCGTCGCCAAGGCCGTGCGCCGCAGCCGCTCGCCGCTCAAGGACCCGCGTCGTCCCGGCGGCAGCTTTATCTTCCTGGGTCCCACCGGCACGGGCAAGACCGAGCTCGCCAAGACGCTCGCCGAGTATCTCTTTGGCAGCAAAGACGCGCTCATCAGCTTCGACATGTCCGAGTTCGGTAGCGAGTTCGAGGTCTCCAAGCTCATCGGTAGCCCTCCGGGCTACGTCGGTCACGACGAGGGCGGCCAGCTCACCAAGGCCGTTCGTCGCCACCCGTACTCGGTCGTGCTGTTCGACGAGATCGAGAAGGCGCACCCCGATATCTTCAACATCTTGCTGCAGGTGCTGGAGGAGGGCCGCCTGACCGATAGCCAGGGCAAGACGGTCGACTTCCGCAACACCGTGATCATCATGACGTCCAATGTGGGCGCCCGCGAGATTGCGCAGGATGCGAGCGTGGGCTTTGGCACCACCGGCGAGCAGGGTCTCACGTCGAGTGAGATCCGTGGTCGCGCGATGGGCGAGCTCAAGCGCCTGTTCCGCCCCGAGCTGCTCAACCGTATCGACGACATCGTGGTGTTCCAGAAGCTCTCGGGCGAGAATCTCACCAAGATCGCGCACCTGCTGGTGGACGACCTGCGCCAGCGTCTGATTGCCAACGGCATGAACATCAAGCTCACCGATGCGGCCTATGACAAGATCGTGGCCGAGGGCACCGACCTCACCAACGGTGCGCGTCCGCTGCGCCGTGCTATTCAAAAGCTCATCGAGGACCCGCTGTCCGAGGAGCTGCTGGCCGGCGAGTGGGGCGAGGGCGATACCGTCCTGTGCGACGTGGCCGATGGCAAGTTTGTCTTTAGCCACGGCACGGGCGAGATCCCGGCACCGCGTCCGGCGGGCACGCTCGGTGGTGATACCGCCCCGGCGGCACCGCGCACTGGCAACGCCGCGCCCGTGAGCGGCGGCGTGACCTCGGGCCCCGGCGGCATGATGCAAGCCGGTTCCGGCGCGCTGTAAGGCGTGGCGACAATTTGATACGCGCAATCGAGGCGCTCCGGAAAGGGCGCCTCGATTTGTAGAGCTGCGGAAGTTGTGACCGTTACGCTATACGGTCCACCGTTAGCCGATGATGCGAGGGCGCTCGGCGTTTTCGACTGGTTTATGCACGCAAAGTCTGGGAATATACAAGGCGCATGTCTTACTGTCTAACCAGTTGCGCCAAGGAGGCACCATGGATTACAAGATCACCGGCTACGAGCCCGCCCAGCTGTTCCATTTCTTTGAGGAGGTCAGCGCGATCCCCCGTGGGTCTGGCAACGAGAAGGGCATCAGCGATTTCCTGGTTGCGTTTGCCAAGGAGCGCGGCCTCGATGTGTACCAGGACGAGGTCTACAACGTCATCATTCGCAAGCCCGCTTCTGCCGGCGCCGAGAATGCCCCGACTGTGATGCTGCAGGGCCACATCGATATGGTGTGCGACAAGTTGGGCTCTGTTGAGCACGACTTTACGACCGACGGTATCGACCTGGTCGTGAAGGACGGCGTCCTCACCGCTAACGGCACCACCCTGGGCGCCGACAACGGTATTGCTGTCGCTCTGATGCTTACTGTGCTCAACGACGATTCGATTGCTCACCCCGCCCTCGAGTGCGTATTCACCACCGATGAGGAGACTGGCCTGGTCGGCGCCGAGACGCTCGACAAGTCCCAGATTAGCGCCCGCACCATGATTAACCTTGACTCCGAGGAAGAGGGCGTTGCCACCGTCAGCTGCGCTGGCGGCGTCGTTGTTACCTACACCTGCCCCATCGTGCGCGAGCACAAGACCGGCAGCACCCTCACGCTCGACATCTCCGGCCTACTGGGTGGTCATTCCGGCAACGATATCAACCTGGAGCGCGGCAACGGCAACCTCATCATGGCCCGCATCATCGACCGCCTGATGGTCGCCGGCGAGCCCGCCATCGTTAGCTTTAACGGCGGCACTAAGGACAACGCCATCAACCGTGAGTGCAAGGCCGAGCTGGTTTACGCCGACCACGCTGCCGCCGAGGCCGCGGCCCAGATCGCAAAGGACATCATCGCCGACGTCACTGCCGAGCTCGAGGTCTTCGACCCCGGCTTTACCTGCACCGTCGAGATTGCCGACGACGCCGAGGTCGAGGCCATGGATCAGAAGTCCGCGCTTGCCCTCATCCGCGCCCTGCGTCTTGCCCCTAACGGCGTGATTCGCCGCAACGTCGCCACTGACGGCTCCGTCGAGGTTTCCTCCAACATCGGCGTGGTCGCCACTTCCGACGACCAGGTCAAGATCATGCTGTCCCCGCGCTCCTCGATCACCTCGCTGCAGAACGAGTTCAAGGACCGCCTGCAGACGCTGGCCGATGTCTTGGGCTTCGACGCCAAGTTCGAGTTCGAGTATCCCGGCTGGAGCTATGCCGAGCATTCGCCGGTCCGCGACGTTTTTGTCGAGAGCTATCGCGAGCTCTTTGGCTCCGAGCTGCGCATCGAGTCCATTCACGCCGGCCTTGAGTGCGGCCTGTTTGCTGAGGCCCTGCACGGCCTGGACGCCATCGCCGTGGGCCCGACGCTCTCCGATGTCCACACCCCGGACGAGAGCATGGAGCTCGCTTCTGCCGAACGCTTCTACGAGCTGCTCATCGACGTCCTCAAGCGCCTCGCTGCGTAAAGGTCGCGCTAGCAGCAGTTCGAGCCACGTGCTAGCGGATTGCAAATGACATTACGAGAGGGGGCATCCGAACTTTTGCGACGGGTGCCCCCCTCTTCTTTTAAGAAATGTGGATTGATTGGCGCCTAGCCCATATCCGCCTTGATGAGGTCGAGGGTGCGCTGGCAGTTTTCGCGGACGGGGCCGAGCATGTGCTCGCGCAGGTCCGCCATGCCGGGCAGGTCGGCGTATTCGTCCATGATCTCTTCCATGCAAATGGGCACCTCGTAGGCGAGGTCCATCATGGTCGCAAAGCAAAACTTCTCGGATAGCCCGGCATCGGTGAGCGCCGCCTCCAGCGCGGGGTCGCCCATACCGTGGTATCGGCGGATAGCGCCTGGACCGATGCGCCCCACTCGATTTTCGCCGCCAACGCTCATGGCAAGGCGCGCCCGGCGGCGCATACGCTCGTACGCCAAGCCCGATGCGACATCGTACATGGGTGCGAGCGCTGCGTTTGTGCCTTTGCCTAGGATGAGCGAGTAGTTTTTAGCGTGTGCGTCAGGCGCTCCGATAATGGCGTTATAGAACAACATATAGGTAAAAAGCACAAGATTCATGTGGTGGGGGACTGTGTTAATCAGTCGTTCTTGGATGTCTCGCGTGGTTGGTCCTCCGTCGGCGGTGTATTTCTGGCTTGGCAATACACCGAGCGCCTGGCAAAAGTCCTCCTGATGCAGCCTTTCGATATTTCCGCTGCTATTGCCCATTCTGTCGTACCGTTCAACGACGAGCGCGGCTTCGTCTTCAAATGTGCAATAGGAGACGTTGGCAGTTGGAATGCCAACACGCCGAGCCGTTTTCATGCAGACGAATTCGTTTAAGGCCTGATGTTTGAACCCAACGACACCATTTTTGAAGATATGGGTAGTGGGGGATGACCCTAGACATTCGCACCATTGGCCATCATGCCAAGCTAGTGCAAATTTGCCTTGGTTGCCGCCCAGGGACCAGCTTTCGTTGGAGCCCATCCATGTCTCTCTTTCGTCATCGCGAATTGCTTTGAGCTTGTGAGCGATTTGAGAATTGGTAAGCGGGCGGTATGTCGAGACCCTGCCGCGGGCGGCGCCTAATTGATCGGTTCGACAAAACTGAACGGCCCCTGCGCAGTCAAGACCGATATGGCACAAGAGGGCGACGGGGTTGTTGGATGCAACGTCATGCTCGGCGGCAATAGCGCGGCGCTGCTCTTGGCTGTCGGGCAAAAGGCCAAATAGGAACGGGCGGACGATGTTATGGCCATACGTGCGATTGGAAAGCGGCATTGTAAGCGATAGTGGTGCTCCGCGATAGGTTGGGGCGTATACAAAGCTGCAGAGTCCATGCTCGTCTTGCCGGAGAGTGCCTGCGATTTCGCCACAAATGAGGGTCGCAAGCTCCATCTCTGCCATTTATTTCACAACCTTACAGCCAAAGGAGAGGTCTGAAGTGTCGGAAAGGCCTTGCTCGGCTGCGATTTGGGCCAGCAAGGCACCATAGGAAGATGGCGATCCCTGTCGAGCGGGTCGTCTGCCTACGCTTGGCTTTGGCAGGGCATTCGAGTTCGCGATAGGGAGGTCCGCTTTCGTCGTCGGATGTTCGGAGGGCGATGCGATGGAGTCGTTATCGCTTTGCGCAAAGAGACCTATGCCGAGTGCGTTAAAGACGGACAGCAACTTGTCGAGTCGAATGCCGGTGGCGTCTCCTAGCTCGAGCGATGCGAGCAGGCGCTCGGAAACACTGGCCGTTTTGGCGAGGGCGGCACGGGTGAGACCCTGAGCCTCGCGTGCCTGGCGCACGTAGATGCCAGCTTGGCGCGGTGTGGTGATGGGAAGGGTATTCACGGCGATCTCCTAACGTGCAGACTTTTGCATATCAGTATGACATGCAAAAGTCTGCACGAAAAGGCCTCATGCAAAGTTTTGCATGAGGCCTTGTACTGGCGTTGAGTTTTGAGCGATTGTGTTTGGCGTTACAGCGCCAAAATCCCCAGATGCTCAAGCAAGATCTTAAGTCCGATGAGGATGAGCACGACGCCACCCACGATGGTGGCAGGCTTTTCGTAGCGCGCGCCAAAGGTGTGGCCGATCGCTACGCCGGCGACGGAGAAGATAAAGGTCGTGATGCCGATGAGCGACACGGCGGGCATGATGTCGACCGAGAGCGCGGCAAATGAGATGCCTACGGCTAGGGCGTCGATTGAGGTGGCGATGGCGAGGATCAGGTACTCGCCCAGGTCAATCTTTTCGGCATCCTTGCCGTCGCCCTCATCCTCGCCTTCGTCCTCGTCCTCGGTAAAGGCCTCCCACAGCATTTTGCCGCCAATGAAGGCGAGCAGGATAAAGGCGATCCAGTGGTCGATGGGGCCGATGATGCCCATAAACTGGCTGCCAAGCGCCCATCCGATCACGGGCATGCCGGCCTGGAAGCCGCCAAAGAACAGGCCGAGCACTACGGCGACCTTAAGGTTGATCTTCTTCATGCCAAGGCCCTTGCAGATGGATACGGCAAAGGCGTCCATCGAAAGGCCAATGGCGAGCAGCACGAGCTCTACGAGTCCCATGGTTTGGCTCCCTCCTTGCGGGCGAACCCGCGTGTACTTCTGACAGGGGAGCAACAAAAAAGACCCGTGGCGTACGCGCTGCGCGTACAACCACGAGTCTCGTTCATTAAGGCAAGCCAGACCGTTTCGGCCAGTATGTTGACTTGCCGCGCCACCGGAGGCGAACCCGGTCACGCGACTACTCCCTCATTCATGTGAATCCCGATGCTACCACATGAACAGCTCATTTGGGTTGAGGCTCTCAGCGGTGTTCGCTCATTCTGTAAGCATCGGATTTCGCGAGCGCCGCGGGGACAAACCGTGAGAAACTATTTAGCGTTTATGGAGCGTATGCGATGGGAGCGATGCCTTGGATAAGAACGAGCTGCAAAAGCGTATGGAACAGGCCATCCGCCTGACGGCACCTGGTCAGCCGATCCGCACCGCCCTCGACATGATCATCGCCGGTCACCTGGGTGCCCTTATCTGCGTCGGCGACACCGAAAACGTGCTCGCTGCCGGTAACGACGGCTTCCCACTCAACATTTCGTTCACCTCGAACCGCCTGTTCGAGCTCTCCAAGATGGACGGTGCCATCGTTATCGACGGCGACCTCACCCAGATCCTGCGCGCCAACTTCCACCTCAATCCCGATCCCTCGCTTGCCACGAGCGAGACGGGCATGCGTCACCGCACTGCCGCTCGCATGTCGGTGCTCACCGATGCCATCGTGATCTCGGTCTCGGCCCGTCGTGCCGTCGTCAACGTGTACGTTCACGGCAAGAGCTATGAGATTCAGCCCGTCACCACCATCATGAGCTCGGTCAACCAGCTCGTCGCCACGCTTCAGACCACCCGTCAGTCGCTCGACCGCTCCCTGCTGCGTCTGACGGCCCTCGAGCTCGATGACTACGTTACGCTCGCCGACATTACCGGGATTTTCTCGAGCTTCGAGATCATGCAGCAGGCAAAGACTGAGCTTAAGGATTGCATTGTCAAGCTGGGCAACCAGGGCAAGCTCGTGCAGATGCAGCTCGAGCAGCTCGCCGGCTCCAGCATGGATACCGAGTACGACCTGATGATTCGCGACTATGCGAGCGATTCCTCCGAGGCCAATGCCGAAAAGATCCGCGCCAACCTGAGCCGCATGACACCCAAGGACTTGTCCGACCCGCAGCATGTGGCGGCGGTTCTGGGTTACGACGACCTGGACGAGGACTCCGTCATGACGCCGCTGGGCCTGCGCACGCTTTCTCGCGTGTCCGTCGTGCGCGACGGCGTGGCCGAGAAGATCGTCGACGAGTACGGCTCGTTACAGGAGCTCATGGATGACATCAGCGAGGATCCGGAGCGCCTGGGCGACTTTGGCGTCAACAACCCTGCCATTCTTGCGGACTCGCTGTACCGCATGAAGGGCACCAAACAGGGGAACGCATAATGGCGCCCGTATGCGCCGTGGTCGTTGCCGGCGGCAGCGGCCAGCGCTTTGGAAATCCCGGCGGCAAGCAGCTCGTTAACGTGGCGGGCCGTCCGCTCATGAGCTGGTCCATCCGTGCGTTCGATCGGAGCGACAAGGTCGGCCACATCGTGGTGGTGTGTCCTGCCGAGCGCCGCGCCGAGATGCGCCGCCTGGCCATCAGCCCATATTCGTATAACACGCCCATCAGCTTTGCCGATGCCGGCGAGACCCGCCAGGATTCCACCCGCGCAGGCGTGCACGCGGTGCCGGCGGGCTTTGAATACGTCGCCATTCACGATGGCGCTCGTCCGCTCATTACGACCGAGGCCATCGATCACGCTATCGACGTGCTTGTGGGCGACCGTGCCCTCGACGGCGTCGTGTGCGGCCAGCCTGCCATCGACACACTCAAGATCGTCGATGGCGACAACATCGTCGAGACGCCGCCGCGCGAGCTCTATTGGGCCGCGCAGACGCCGCAGATCTTTAGCGTCGACGCCATGAAGCGCGCTCACGCCGCTGCTATCGCCGAGGGCTTTATCGGCACCGACGATTCATCGCTGGTCGAGCGCATGGGCGGGCGCGTCCGCTGTGTCCAGAGCCCGCGCGATAACCTTAAGGTGACGGTGCCCGAGGACCTGCGTCCCGTAACCGCGATTCTGCTCGGTCGCATGGCCGAGGGAGAGGACCTTCCCCATGTTCAGTAACCTGCGCATTGGCCACGGCTACGACGTCCACCGTTTGGTGGAGGGGCGTCGATGTATCATCGGCGGGGTCGACATTCCCTACGAGCGCGGCCTGCTGGGCCACTCGGATGCCGATGTGCTCGCGCACGCCTTGGCCGACGCCATTCTGGGCGCCTGCCGCGGGGGAGATATCGGCAAGCTATTCCCCGACACCGATCCCGCCTACGAGGGTGCCGATTCGATGGTGCTGCTCGCTCGCGTGATGGACTATGCGCGCGAGCTTGGCTTTGAGTTTGTCGATGCCGATTGCACCATTGCCTGCCAGCAACCCAAGATCACTCCGCACCGCGATGCCATGCGCGCCAACCTTGCTCATGCCCTGGGTGTCGACGTCGAAAACGTGGGCGTCGCCGCCACCACGACCGAAAAGCTCGGTTGGGAAGGCCAGGGCGAGGGAATTGGCGCCTGGGCCGTCTGCCTGCTACAGAAAACCGTTAAGGAGTAACGAATGCGTATCTACAACAGCGCTACCCATAAAAAGGAAGAGTTCCAGCCCATCGAGTCCGGCAAGGTTCGCATGTACGTGTGCGGCCCCACGGTCTACGACAACATCCATATCGGCAATGCTCGCACGTTCATCAGCTTTGACGTGATTCGTCGCTGGCTCATCGCGAGCGGCTACGAGGTCACGTTCGCCCAGAACCTCACCGATGTCGATGACAAGATCATCAAGCGCGCCAACGAGCAGGGCCGCACGGCCGCCGCGGTCGCGACGGAGTTCTCCGACAAGTTCATCGGCGTCATGCGTGCCGCCAACGTGCTCGATCCCGATGTGCGCCCCCGCGCCACCAAGGAGATCGGCCCCATGATCGCTATGATCAAGACGCTTATCGAGCAGGGCCATGCCTACGCCGCCGATAACGGCGACGTGTACTTTGCCGTGCGCAGCGATCCCAACTATGGTCAGGTTTCGGGCCGCAACATCGACGATCTGATGGTTGGCGCGCGCATCGAGGAGAACGAGGACAAGAACGACCCGCTCGACTTTGCCCTGTGGAAGGCCGCCAAGCCCGGCGAGCCTGCCTGGGAAAGCCCCTACGGCATGGGCCGCCCCGGCTGGCACATCGAGTGCAGCGCCATGAGCC
>OOCL01001541.1_pt1 | contig 13083 bp, 7 predicted proteins | sample 1671211 | NCBI WGS metagenome assembly OOCL01 (sample SAMN06348133, study PRJEB24527) | human gut metagenome | biome: human gut; feature: ankylosing spondylitis patient; material: feces | host: Homo sapiens | place: China | collected 2015-10 | reverse complement strand
GTACAAAAATCAGTCAGTATAATTTTCTGTATTAGCAGAATAAAGGATAAAATTATATGAATATTTACAGGCTTTACACATCTTAAAAATACCGCTACAATATTTACAAAGTCTGATTTACTGGCCTGCAGAATAAGAATATGTTGAAAGACAGTGTTTACAGGTGAATTATCAAGTTGTCGAATAAAATATGTAAGGGGTGAAAATGAAATGGGAAGCTATTTGAATCCAGGGGGTGGATTATTTAGTACCTGCCGGCGCTCTAAGATATATGTAGATAAAAGCGGTCTGATTTCTAAAACAAATGATGTATTAGGGACGGAACAGAGATTTGTATGTGTGAGCCGTCCAAGACGATTTGGAAAGTCGATGGCAGCCAATATGCTTGCGGCATATTATGGCAGGGGCGAGGATACGGAAGAACTTTTTGCTGATCTGAAAATCAGGGAAGTGGAAAGTTTCCGGAAGCATTTGAACCAGTATGATGTAATTCGGATAAATATGCAGGAGTTTCTGAGTATAACTCATGATATGGATGAAATGCTGTCTATGCTGGAAACAAGCCAGGATATGGAAATTCAAATCGCATGTGTCCGCTATTTTGGCAGATATCAGGATGAAAGAAGTGTTTCTTTTCTGCTTCATCACGCTGAAGAAGAAAAGGAAGGGTTCTGGGAATTGCAGAATGCCTGTATTTCTGCTCTTGCTGTGTATCCCGGACCGCAGACACTGGAAATCTTGAAAAAAGAGACTTCCAGTAAAAACTGGTATGTCCGTTATAATGCTGCAAAAAGCCTTGCAGTTCTGAATACAGACAGGGATGCATTAGCTGATATTTTACAGGGAAATGACCGCTACGCAAAAGAAATGTTAGAGTACCAGCTGGATGAAGTAAAAGTACAAAGGGGGGCGGGTTTATGACCGATGCATTTCGTTTTTTTCTGGAATGTGTCAATCTGTTTTTTATTATATACCTGATTGGATATTCCAGCTTTTTGTTTTTGTCGGTTGTAGCAGGCGCAATTGAGCTGTACAGATCATACCGCCTTGAACAGATGCACAATAAACTGTGGCAAAGCTATTACATACCGGTTTCCATTCTTGTTCCGGCTTATAACGAAGAGGTTACGGTGAAGGATACAGTCACTTCACTTCTCAACCTGGATTATAAACTATATGAAATTATAGTAATAGATGATGGTTCTAAAGACAAAACATCTCAGGTTCTGATCGATGTATTTCATATGGAGCGAGTGGAACGCCCGATCCGTCATCTGATCCAATGCCAGCCTGAGGAAGAGGTTTATGAATGCCCGAACCAGAAAGTGCCCATTACTTTGATCCGCAAGAAGAATGGAGGAAAAGCAGACAGCTTAAATGCCGGAATCAATGCAGCCAGGTATCCCTGGTTTATCTGTATGGATGCGGACTCTATTTTACAGCATGATTCGCTGGAGAAAATCGTTCGCCCGGTTCTGGAGGACGAAAATGTAATAGCCGTTGGTGGAAGTGTCCGCCCAGCCAATGGTGTTGTCATAAAAAAAGGTCATGTGATAAAATACAGGCTGCCCAGAAATATAATAGCAAGAATGCAATCCCTGGAATATGCCCGTTCTTTTCTGGCAGCACGTATCCTGCTGGATAAAATCAATGCAAACATGATCATATCCGGAGCTTTTGGATTATTTGAGAAAAAAACAGTGATTGCCGTAGGCGGATATGACAACAGTACAATGGGCGAGGATATGGAACTGGTAGTCAGACTTCATGAATTCAGCCGCATGAATCGTAAGCCATATAAGATTGATTTTGCACAGGATGCCATCTGCTGGTCGCAGACTCCGGAAAAATTAAGTGAATTAGGCAAGCAGCGGAAAAGATGGCAGAGAGGATTGTTCCAGTGTATGTGGGGACACCGTAAAATGCTGGCAAACCCACGGTACGGAGCCGTAGGACTTTTATCCTATCTTTATTTTCTGCTTTACGAATTATTGTCACCATTTATTGAACTTTTGGGTGTACTTACAATGGTTTTATCTGTGATGATGGATATGCTGAATGTGAAATTTATGCTGGTATTTCTTGCATACTATGCCCTGTATGGTATTTTACTCACATTAACTGCATATTTTTCAAGAATCTATACCATTGACCAAAGGCTTTCTTTTCGAGAACTGATCCTTGCTATTATTGCTTGTTTTTTTGAAACAACTTTTCTCCGCTATTATCTGGCATTTGTCCGTGTGACTGCATTTGTGGGATACAAGAAGAACAAGCTGAACTGGGGTAAACTGGAAAGAAAGAAAATGAACACAATATAGTTATATTGTACAAGTATGAGCGCGAATTGGTATATCAGTTGACCATAAAAGACATACCAGAATGGAAGCGTGCGGCGAGATCAAAACCCTACGAGGATGAAGAAAATGAAATTCGATAGAAGACTTACAGATGAAATCTACACTTCCGATACGGTAAGGCTGGGAAAAAATGCATTTCAGGCCATGCAGGAGACGATCTATCATAATGGCGGTGTTGGAACCATTACCGGGTACTATGATGCCGAATTGTCGATCCTGTCGGCCAGTGATCTGTTGCTGCATAATCTGAACCACAGCTATGCATCCCTGATGGAGCAGACAAAGGGGTCGCTGAAGAATCTTTTCTATAAGAAAGATGCCACATTCCTTGACAATGCACGCTTTCGTCAGATCCAGGGCGGAGGGGAAGGCCGGATCCTCACGGCAGATGGCTCTCCCGTCTATGTGCGTCTCTACAAAAAAGATGCAGTCGATACGGATGGAACACCGATCTGGATCATGTCAGTACAGATGAACTGGGCGTATGAGAACCTTGCGCTGGTTAATGAATCCATCCATTCTGCACTATGGTATTTTGAGTGTAATGAAAACGGTGAGATCGTTCATGTGAACTGGAGCCATGCGTTCCGGCAGATCCTTGGATATCACGACATTCTGGATTTTCCGAACAAACTGGATTCGTGGTCGAATCTTCTGCACCCGGAGGACTATGACCGGGTAATGCAGCTGCTTTTGGAAACGATTGCGGACAAAACCAATACTACAAAATATAATGTTGAGTACCGACTGAAAATGCAGGATGGCCAATACCACTGGTTCCGGGCATCGGCGGAGGTGATACGCCGTCTGGATGGCTCGGCCAATCGAATTGCCGGAATCATCAGCAACATTGACGCGGAAAAAAGAAGCCTGATGCAGGCGCAGCGGGCGGCGGCATTTCACCGTGCATTTACCAGTGCAAACCTCTGCGAATACTATGTAAATCTGGAAAAGAACACCTTTGATCCTTTCAAAGTGGAGCCCTCTTTGATGACGGCCTTTGAGCAGAACCACACATGGGATGGACTGGTCAGATTCTTTGTGGACAACTATGTGGTTGAAGAGGACAAAAAGCCTGTAACGGATTTCTATAATCGCGCCTACATCACGGAAAAATTAAAGGGGCTGGAGACGGAGCTGTGTCAGGAGTGCCGCATCGTTCTGAATGGGGAAGAGCGATGGGTTCGCAACGTGGTCATGCGCGGTGAGATCGAAGATTCGGAATATGCGATGATTTTTCTGCGGGACATCACAGAGTCCAAAGCAGAGACGGCACGGCGGATGCAGATGGCCTCGGACAACGCATCCATGGAGCTTTTGATCCAGAGCATGGTGCGTCTGCTGGATCGCTTTGTCGTCTGCGATCTGGAGAATGACCGGTATCGGTTCTATAATCTGCAAGGTGAAATGATATACGCGCCGATCGGAACCTACCATGATTTTGTGGAGCAGGTGGTTGCAAAGTATAAGACACTGGAACCGCTGGACGCATTGGCTGCTTTGATTTCACCGGAAAATATCCGCAAGAATTTGCAGGATGAGAACGACATCTACAAATTTGAATACTGCTCCATAGATGAGAACACCTATAAGATTGCTTCCTTCATTCCGCTGGAGTGGAATGGCACAAAGCTGGTCAAAGCACTGTTGGCATCTATGGATGTGTCACAGGAGAAAAAGGCCGAGATCGAATCCCATAAGGCACTGAAGGATGCGTACCGGGCAGCGGAAAACGCAAGCCGCGCCAAGACGGAATTCCTCTCCAATATGTCCCATGATATCCGTACACCGATGAATGCAATCGTTGGCTTGACCGCCATTGCGGGTGCGAATATCGAGAGTCAGGACAGGGTGGTCGAGTGCCTTGGCAAGATCACAAAATCGAGCCGTCATCTGTTGGGACTGATCAATGAAGTGTTGGATATGGCTAGAATCGAGAGCGGGCGAATGAGCCTTGCCGAGGAGGATTTCAGCCTGCCGGAGCTGGTCGATAACCTGCTTACCCTCACAAAACCGGCAATCGACGAGCACAAACATCAGCTCGAAGTCCATGTTGAGCACATCGAGCACGAAGCTGTCTGCGGCGACAGCCTGCGCATCCAGCAGGTCTTTGTGAACCTGATGAGCAACGCCGTCAAGTATACCCCGGATGGAGGAAACATCACCCTTACGATCAAAGAAAAACCGAACGGCTTCTCGGAGCTTGGCTGCTACGAGTTTTCTATTGAGGACAACGGCATCGGTATGACGCCGGAATTCCAGAAAATTATGTTCGAGCCGTTCAGCCGGGCAGACGATCACCGGACGACCAAAGTGCAGGGCACCGGTCTTGGCATGGCCATTGCAAGAAACATCGTCAACCTGATGAATGGTGACATTCAGGTCGAAAGCGCTCCCAACAAGGGAACGAAGATCACGGTCACGGTCTATCTGAAGCTTCAGGAGAACGAGAAGGAACAGGAAAAAGAACTGCTCGATCTGCCGGTACTGGTCGTGGACGATGACAAGACCTGCTGCGAAAGCACCGTTGCAACCCTTCAGGAGATCGGCATAGCGGGCGAATGGGTCCTGACCGGTAAGGAAGCTGTGGAGCGCTGCTATGCGCGTCATGAGACCAACAGTGACTATTTTGCGGTGATTCTGGACTGGAAGATGCCGGAAATGGATGGTATTGCAACCGCCAGAAAAATCCGGGAACGGGTAGGAGAAGATGTCACGATCATCATCCTGACTTCCTTTGATTTCAGCGAGATCGAAGAAGAAGCCAGAGCGGCGGGCGTGAATGCGTTTATGGCAAAACCGCTGTTCCGTTCCCGTCTGACGGCAACTCTGCGGCAGTTTACATCCGGGAAGAAGGAGAAAAACGCCCGGAACTATCTGGAAGACTTTGCGAAGGAAAACTATGCGGGCAAGCGGATCCTTCTTGTGGAAGATAACGAGCTGAACCGTGAGATCGCAACCGAGATCATAGGCATGACGGGCGTGACCATTGACATTGCCGAAAACGGAAAAATTGCAGTCGAAAAGGTGATGGAAGCGCCAGAAAAGTGGTACGATCTCATTTTTATGGACATCCAGATGCCCATCATGAATGGTTACGAAGCCACTGCTGCGATCCGTGCGCTTGCCGGCAGCCGGGGCAAGGTACCCATCATTGCCATGACGGCAAATGCCTTCGCCGAGGACGTGCAACTGGCAAAGAACACCGGCATGAACGAGCATATCGCCAAACCGCTTGATTTGAATAAGCTGAACGATGTGTTGAAACAGTGGCTGTGATCTGTGTATTGCAGTAAGGCACATTATACTGAAGAACGCCGAGAACTCTTCCCATTTTGGGAAGATGTCCTCGGCGGCTTTTTTGTATATAGGGCAGCAATTCTTGACCGTTTTTTTTTGTGAAGGTGATGAGTTACGAGATGGAGCACAGCTTTCTCTGCAATGATCTCGATTGAAAACAACTGCACATATAAAGCAAAAAAGGAATATTCTTACTCGTCAATCTGCTGTAAAATATCACCTGAGTTTGGGCAAAATTGATAAAGTAAAAAAGAAACCCGTTCCCATCTTGACACTCCGCAAAGAATATGGTATTGTAACTAAGCATAGAATAAATTTCCATTCAAGTGCTTAATTTGTTCGTGCCTTACAAAAAAGAAAAATGTACGTGAGCAGCGTCGTTGGATTGTTACCGTTTGGCGGGCTAGACCAACTCTGCATAGCACAAGCCGAAAGCGTGTTTCAGCCTTCGGTATGTTTGCTGTGTCAAGAGTGGTCTTTTTTTATTGCCTTTTTCAACCTGAGGAGGAGAAACAATGCAATATACCGTCAAAAAACCGATCAACAACAACATTCTGCGCGTGGTGGACCCCACGGGCTGTGAGCTGATCGTCACCGGGCGCGGTCTGGGCTTTGGCGTTAAGCCGGGCTATAAAATTGAGGCTGAAACCGTGGAGCGCAGCTACCGCATGACCAGCCCTGCCGTGCAGCAGAAGTTGGTGGAACTTCTGGAACAGATCCCGTATGAGCATCTGCTGCTCACCGATGAGCTGGTGGCAATGATCCGCAGTCGGGTGAACTACCCGCTGAACGAAAGCCTGCTCATCACGTTGGCCGACCACATCAGCTTTGCCATCCAGCGCAGCGAGCAGGGAATTCGCTTTTCCAACCCGCTGATGGCTCCCATTCGGGAATTCTACCCGGAAGAGTATCGCCTTGGTATGGAGTGCCTTGCCACCATCCGCCAGCGCTGCCATGCAGACCTTTCGGACGACGAGGGCGGCTTCATTGCGCTGCACATCGTCAACGCAGAGCTCAACACCACCATGAGCGTGGTGAACGATGTCACCCGCTTTGTGGATGGCTGCGTGCAGGTGGTGGAATACTTTTACAACTGCCATTTTGACCGGGATGCACTGGATTTCAGCCGCTTTACAGTACATTTGCGCTTTTTTGCGCAACGCGTATTTCAAGGAAAACAGGAGCAGGAAAACGATACCCACGACGAAGTGTTCCGCGCCCTGATTGCCCGCAATTGTAGCGAACACTACAAATGCGCCTGCTGCATTGCGGAGTATGTGCGCAACACTTGGCACAAGGAGCTTTCGGACGAGGAACTGGTGTTCCTTACGATCCATCTGAAACGGATTCGGATGGGGAAGTAAGCTTTCTTGCTCCACCTTTGATTCTCCACAGGTCTTTCCTGTGTGGATATATATGCTGGATACGAACTTGAGAAAAGGAGAACTGAAGATGAAAGACAAGATCTTTGGCGTGCTGCAGCGCGTGGGACGCAGCTTTATGCTGCCCATTGCACTGCTGCCTGTAGCGGGCCTGCTGCTGGGTATCGGCAGCTCGTTCACCAACGAAACCATGCTGGCGGCCTATGGCCTGAACAGCGTCATCCACCCCGGTACCCTGATCTACACCATTCTGGACGTGATGAGCCAGACCGGCAGCGCCGTGTTCAACAATCTGGCGCTGCTGTTCGCCATGGGCGTGGCCATCGGCATGGCCCGCAAGGAAAAAGAGGTGGCCGCTCTGTCCGGCGCAGTGGCCTATATCATTATGAATACAGCCATTCAAGCCATGATCAATGCGGCAGGCGGCGTAGAAGCGATGCCTGCCAACTCCACCACCACCATGCTGGGCATCACGACCCTGCAAATGGGTGTGTTCGGCGGCATCGTGGTCGGTTTGGGCGTAGCGGCGCTGCACAACAAGTTCTATAAGATCGAGCTGCCGCAGGTGCTGGCCTTCTTTGGCGGCACACGCTTTGTGCCCATCGTCAGCTCCATCGTGTATCTGGTGGTCGGCATTGCCATGTTCTATATCTGGCCGGTGGTGCAGAGCGGTATTGCCGCGCTGGGTGCACTGGTGCTGGCTTCCGGCTACGCAGGCACCTTTATTTACGGCCTGCTGGAGCGTGCGCTGATCCCCTTTGGACTGCATCATGTGTTCTATATGCCGTTCTGGCAGACCGCTGTGGGCGGCACCGCCATCATCGATGGCGTCACCGTGACCGGCGCACAGAACATCTTCTTTGCCGAGCTGGCTTCCAAGTCTACCACGGTGTTCTCGGTCAGCGCTACCCGTTTCATGGCCGGTAAGTTCCCCTTTATGATGTTCGGCCTGCCCGGCGCAGCGCTGGCGATGTACCAGTGCGCCAAGCCGGAAAAGAAAAAGGTGGCAGGCGGCCTGCTGCTGTCTGCCGCCTTGACGGCTTTCCTCACCGGCATCACCGAGCCGCTGGAATTTACCTTTATCTTTGTGGCACTGCCCATGTACGCGGTGCACTGCGTGCTGGCCGGTCTGTCCTTCATGCTGATGCACATCCTGAATGTGGGCGTGGGCATGACCTTCTCCGGCGGTCTCATCGACCTGGTGCTGTTCGGTGTGATGCAGGGCAACGCCAAGACCCACTGGATGTGGGTGGTCGTGGTCGGTGCGGTGTACTTTGTACTGTACTACATCATTTTCCGCTTTATGATCTCCAAGTTTGACTACAAGACCCCGGGTCGCGATGATGCCGAGGAAGTCAAGCTGTACACCCGTGCGGACGTGAACGCCCGCAGCGCCGCTTCCGGCAGCACCGCCCCCGCAGGGGATGATCCGGTCAGCGCCCTGATCGTAGAAGGTCTGGGAGGTGCCGACAACCTGTCCGACGTGGACTGCTGCGCCACCCGCCTGCGCTGCACCGTCAAGGATGTTGCGCTGGTCAAACAGGATGTGCTCAAGGCCTCCGGTGCCTCCGGCGTGATCTGCAAGGGCGACGGTGTGCAGGTGGTATACGGCCCCAAGGTGGCCGTCATCAAGGCAAAGCTGGAAGATTATCTGGAAAATGCACCTAAGACCCCGGCGGCGACCGCAGCACCCGCCCCGGCAACGGCTCCCGCAGCCCCGGCAGCAGCCGCAAAGGATACCGTGCTGTCTGCCTGCCTGAACGGCACTGTAGTGCCGCTGGCCGATGTGAAGGATGAAGCCTTTGCCAGCGGTGCACTGGGAGACGGCATTGCCATTGAGCCCACCGACGGTGAACTGGTGGCACCTGCTGACGGTGAGATCTCCTCCACCTTTGAGACCCACCATGCCGTGGGCATGACCACGGCTGATGGTGCCGAACTGCTGATGCACATCGGCATCGATACGGTCAAGCTGGGTGGCAAGCACTTTACCTACCTCGTCAACGAGGGTGACAAGGTGAAGAAAGGTCAGCCGTTGATCCGCTTTGAACTGGAAGCCATTAAGGCCGAAGGCTATCCTGTGACCACACCGCTCATTGTCTGCAACACCGATGACTATACCGCTGTCGCGGCTAAAGCCAGTGGCACCGTAAAGCAGGGCGATGCGTTGCTGGAACTGAAGCACTAAGCGTTTTTCTTCAACGGTAAGGCAGGGTTGTTATAAAGGAAAAGGGCAGCTGCACAAGTTCGTGCAGCTGCCCTTTTGGCTTTATGCGCAGAACACCCCGGAGATGAAAATCTCCAGACCGATGCCGATGAGGATGACGCCGCCCAGGATGGATGCCTTGCCGGAGAGCTCGGTGCCGAACTTCTTGCCGATGTTCAGGCCCGCCATGCAGAGGAAGAAGGTGACCACCGCAATGATGATGGATGCCGCCAGCGCCATCAGCCAGCCGTACTCCGAGATGGTAAAGCCCACCGAAAGCGCGTCGATGCTGGTGGCTACGCCCTGCATGAACAGGGCACCGGCACTGAGCTCGGTGGCCTCCTCGGCCTCTTCACCCTTGATGCCGTCCACCAGCATCTTGCCGCCGATGTAGCCCAGCAGGGCCAGCGCGATCCACGGGATGAACGTTTCAAAGGACGAGAACAGCTCCACGATGGTGTGCACACAGATCCAGCCGGTCATGGGCATCACGGCCTGGAACACGCCGAAGGTGCCCGCGATCCTGCACATGGTGTCTTTGCCCATTTTGGGGTCATGCAGACCGTTTGCCATGGACACCGAAAACGCATCCATCGCCAGACCTACGCCCAGCAGGGCACTGTTGAGGAAAAACACAAAACTCCATTCCATATTGTCTGCCTCCTGAATCTGACCAGAATATCGGGCAATACAAAACCCGGTCACGGGCGCACATGTACGTCCGGGACCGGGTGATTTTTTTGAAACCAACTCCATGTGCACGGGCGCTGTTCTATGCGCCAAAAACACATGAGTCTCGCAAATGAAAGCAAGCCAGACCGGAACCAACGGTCATCATGTTGACTTGCTGCGCCCTGCAAAAGCGCCTGCTACTCCCCCACGGGTATTTGTGATTGTTTTGCCATTGTAGCATATCTTTGCAGGGAAGTCCAGACAAACCTGCGCGGTTACACGGTATTTTTCCATCGGCGGGCAAAATACCAGTCCTGTGAAATAATAAAACACAGGGTGTTGCCCAGTGCCCTCAGGGTAACAGCATGTTCCTGACGCAAGGCCCGGCGGGCGCAGCGCTCGTACTCCCGCGCCTGCTGCATCCGGGCACTCCGGCGCTCTTCGGCGGTCAGGTGCATTCCCACATCGATCAGGGAGTGCAGCAGTGCCCAGTACAGCTCACACAGCGAACCCGTGATGCCATGGCGGCGGACGCACTCGAACACGGTATAGTTTGCTTCCACACGGTCGAGATTGCGCAGGGTGACTTTGCTGTTGACGATGCTGCCCTCCACCTTGCGGTAAAGGTACAGCGCATCCGGGATATTCGCGATTCTGTCCGCTTTTTCGTAGGCGTAGGCGATCAGCAGGGTGTCCTCGTTCAGCTTGCCCTCTGCAAAGCGCAGCTGCGCAAAAATGCTGCGGTGGTACAGCTTGTTCCACACCACCATGTAGGGCAGAAGGGTGCTGTGCTCCAACGCCTGCTCCGGGGTCAGCACCTCCCGCCGCACATGCAGATACTGCTCCCGGATGGGGGTCAGGGCTTCGTCCACCTGCCGGTAATTGCACACGGCCATCTGTGCACCGGCCTCCTGCGCCGCATGGTAAAGCTTTGCGCAGAAGTCCGGCGTGATGGTGTCGTCTGAATCCACAAAGGCGATCCATTCGCCCTCTGCCGCGTCCAGCCCGGCATTGCGTGCCCCGCTCAGACCACGATTCTTCTGGTGGATGACCCGGATGCGGCTGTCCTTTGCCGCTGCGGCATCGCACAAAGCAGGGCAGCTGTCCGGAGAGCCATCGTCCACCAGGATCAGCTCAAAATCCGTGAAGGTCTGGGCAAGGATGGAAGCGATGCAGGCGCTCAGAAAACGCTCTGTCTTATATACCGGCACGATGATGCTGATCTCCGGCTGTTTTTTATGTTGTTCCTGCACAATAAACTCCTCATTGCTTCAGGTCGTTTTTTGCCGTCTTTCCGCCCTTTTGCGGCATAGATCCAGATAACTGCAGGCCGATGCAGCGCAGACCACTGCCGCCCACAAATTTTTTAGTGTTACGCCGCGGGCTTGCATCAGCCGATGGTGGGCTGTACGCTCATACGCAAAGGCTTCCTTCATCCGGGGGCTTTTGCGCTCTTCCGGTGTCAGGTGCAGCCAGATGTCCCACACGGCAGTCAAAATCGGGCGATAGGCTGCACACAAAGCATCCCGGATGCCGTTTTGGTACAGCACATCAAACAGGCGGTACCATGCTTCCACCCAGTCCAGTGTTTTCAAGGTAGTCTTGCGGTGCATGGCACTGCCGGTAACGATGCGGTAATTGTATAAAAAATCCCATACACCGCAGGCAGAAGCCGCTCTTGCGTAAATGACCGGCATGAGACAGGTATCTTCAAACGCCTTGTTTTCTGGATAGCGCAGATTTTCCAGCAGTTTTCGGCGATAAAGCTTATTCCACGGAACCTGAAAATCCGACACCACCATCCGGCGCAGAACTTCCTCCTGCGGCAAAAACTCGTTCAAAAGTCGGTGTTCTCCGCCCGCAAGCGTTTTGCCCGTTTCATCAATGCACTGACTGCTGCAGATTGCAAAATCTGCACCCGTTTCCAGCACTGCCTTATGCATTTTTTCCAGATACTCCGGTTCCACCGTATCATCCGAATCCACAAATGCGATCCAATTTCCCTGTGCTGCATCCAGACCCGCATTGCGGGCTGTACTTACACCGCCGTTTTGCTTATGGATCACCCGCACGCGGCTGTCCCTTTTTGCTGCTGCATCGCACAGGGCAGGGCAGTTGTCCGGTGAGCCATCGTCCACAAGGATCAGTTCAAAGTCCGTAAAGGTCTGAGCGAGGATGGAATCAATGCACTCATTCAGATATTTTTCCACCTTATACACTGGCACGATGATGCTGATTTCCGGTCTTCCGATTTCTGCTCTTTCACTCACAGTATTTCTCCCATTCGGAATTCAGTTTTATTTCCGGTACTTGAAGTTGAAGTAGAACTGCGGGTTTGCAATGCAGAGTGCGGTTTCTGCTGCGTTGCGCAGGGTACAGGCCCCCTGTTGACGAACCTCTCTGCCTGCTTTTTTCAAGCACGCTTCCGCCTGCTGAACCCGTTCACTGTTTCTCTGTTTGGGTGGCAGATTTTTTTTTGTGTTTCGGAGCATGCGTTTCATCAGTACATACTGCAGGAATGCTGTGTCTTTTTTTCCATACTTGAGTGCACAAGCAAGAAGGCCGTAGTTTGCATCGATCTCATCCAGATTTTTCAAGGTGACCTTTCCATGCATGATGCTTGCCGGATGCAGCCGGTAATGGTACAGTTTTTCCTTTATACAAGCCACAGCTGTTGCATGTTCAATGATTTCCGGTGTGGTAAATGCATCTTCATAGTTTTTGCCCACAGGAAAAACGATTCCTTCCAGCACATCTCTCCGATGCAGTCTTGTTGCTGCCTGAATCAACGGCGTAAGGCGGATGCGGTGTATTGCTTCCTCACGGGAAAGCACTTCTGTACGTAAAGGCTGTTCCTGATAATCACAAAGACTTCCATCCTCTTCCATAAAAACTTCGTTGCAGACTGCAAGTTCAGCACCTGTCTGCTTTGCTGCCCGCAGCATTTTTTCGTAGTAAGTCTTGTCTACAAAGTCATCCGGGTCCACAAAGCCGATCCAATTTCCCTGTGCAGCTGCCAAACCCGCATTGCGGGCTGTGCTTACACCGCCGTTTTGCTTATGGATCACCCGCACGCGGCTGTCTTTTTCCGCCGCTGCATCACACAGAGCAGGGCAGTTGTCCGGTGAGCCATCGTCCACAAGGATCAGTTCAAAGTCCGTAA
>OOCL01001538.1_pt1 | contig 13103 bp, 10 predicted proteins | sample 1671211 | NCBI WGS metagenome assembly OOCL01 (sample SAMN06348133, study PRJEB24527) | human gut metagenome | biome: human gut; feature: ankylosing spondylitis patient; material: feces | host: Homo sapiens | place: China | collected 2015-10 | reverse complement strand
GCTCAGCACGCAATCGCTTGCGTCCTGTGTGAATTACTTTGTTTGGAATTGTTTACCGTGTTTTTCCAACACGAAAATAGGTTCCGTTACAAGTTCTTTCGATATTGTTCAATTTTCAAGGTCCTGTGCGCTTCAGCCTTGGTGGCTGAGAGCTTATTTATTTTATCACTTTCGTGATAAGTTGTCAAGCACTTTTTTGAAAGATTTTTGAGATTCATTTTTGATTCTGTCGAATCTCTCCGTTTGACGTCATTTTTGAAGTATTTCATTCTGTCGGACGTCCGCCTGACAGTAATGTATTTTAGCACAGCATCCTTCAAAAAGCAAGCACTTTTTTACAATTTTTACGCCAAAATCATTCTTTTGACTTTTTGCCCAGTTTTTTACATTTTTTATAGACACTTCCTCCCTTATTCCTCCAAAAGCCGGGCACGCAGCCGGATCAGGATCTTGCGTTCCCGCCGGGAGATCTGTACCTGTGTAGTATGCAATGCTTTTGCAGTCTCGCTCTGGGTGCGGTTGCCATAAAAGCGCAGGCGGATCAGCTGCTTGTCCTGCTCCGGAAGCGCTTCGATCACCTCAGCCAGACTGATCCGATCTGCCAGTTCCTCCTCCGGGGATTCCACTGGGATATCCAGCTGCCGGTCTCCGTCCTCGCCGCCCTCCGGGGTCAGGCTCATGGCGGGCTGCGCGGCCTGTATGGCAAGGGCTACATTCTCTATTGGCTCGTCCAGCTGCTCAGCCAGCTGCTGCAAGGTAGGTTCTGAGCCGCACAGCTTCATAGTATGCTCCCGTGCAGCCTGCACCCGCATTCCCAGTTCCTTTAGGGAGCGGCTCACCTTGACCGTACCCCCATCCCGGAACAGCTTTTTGATCTCACCCAAAATCACCGGCACGGCATAGGTAGAAAAGCACACGCCCCGGCTCTCGTCAAAATTATCATAGGCTTTGATGAGCCCCACGCAGCCCGCGCTGTACAGGTCGTCATACTCCATGCCGCGCCCACGGAATCTGCCCGCACAGGCGTGCACCAGTCCCAGATTCTGTGTGATGAATGCTTCCCGCCGGGTCTTATCCGTTACCATATACCGGACCGCCTTTCCTTTTTATGTAGGCTCCCGCCGGGACAGATGCTTGACCAGCAGCACCTTTGTGCCTTTGCCGGGCTTTGAGGTAACTTTTACCCTGTCCATAAAACTTTGCATCACCGCAAAACCCAGACCAGAGCGTTCCTCCGGGTTGCCGGTGGTGAACAATGGCTGCATGGCCTGCTCCACATTGGGGATGCCGATGCCCTTATCTGTAATGGTGATGTGCACCTCCCGGTCGGGGTAAACCGCTATGGTCATGCACACCGGCCCGATATGCTCCGGGTAAGCATGGACGATGCAATTGGTGACCGCCTCGGACACTGCCGTTTTCAGGTCGGCCAGCTGCGGCACGGTTGGGTCGTATCGCGCCAGAAAGGCCGCCGTAATGCCGCGGGCGTAGGCCTCGTTGCTGCTGAGGGAATCGAACTGGATGCGGGTGCTGTTCTCTGCTTTCATTGCGCATTCTCCTTTTCTGTGTTCTCCGTACAGGGGATGCCCGCCAGCCGCAGGACTTTTTGCAGCTGTGCGGGGGCGTGCTGCAGCCGCAGGGTCGTGCCCAGAACGCGGGCACAGCGCTGCCGCCCAAGGATGAGCCCGATGCCGGAGGAATCCATGAACCCTACCCCGCCAAGGTCGATAATTAAGGTGCGGGGACTGCGGCTGACCAGTGCATCGTCCAGCTGCATCCGCAGGCTCTGGGCGGCATCGTGGTCGATCTCGCCCGCCAGATAGGCGTACAGAGTCTCCCCTGCCGCGCTGAAGGTCACCGTTGCCATTGCTTGTCCATCTCCTTTTTTGCAAAACAAAAGATCCCGTACACATAACTTCAGTGTACGGGATCTTCGGGTTATTTTTTAGAAAAAGCTGTCGGCAGCTTACGCCTTTGCAAGCAACTCGGCAGCTTCCAGTGCTGCCGCCTCGCTGCCGCAGACCAGCAGCCCGCGACGGGTGTTGGCGTGCGCCAGCTGCACCGCCTCGTCCAGACTGGTGCAGAGCTGGGCGTCAAAGTGATATTTTGCCTTCTCGGTCAGACGCCGGGTCAGCTGTTCCTCCACACCGGCGGGCGTGACGAGATACACCTTATCAAAGGGGCTCTCGCTCATGCCGGGCATGGTGGATTTATCCTTTTTCTGCTCCTCGGGGCTCAGGCCGGTCTCCAGCGCGGAGAAGAAGGCCTCGGCACCCTCCTCCTCGGTCAGGCCGATGATGGCGCTCATATGGCGCACCTTGGCCATGTTCAACACGCGCAGCAGCGCGGCAGCCTGCTGCGGGGTGCGGCAGGCATCCAGAATGACCAGTGGGCGCTGGGAAAGCACCCGGATGCTGCAGCGGTTGTCCACGGCGGCAATGCCATCCAGAATCGCTTCATCGGAGATGTCCACCCCCTTGCGGCAGAGCGCCAGCGCCAGCTCCACCGCCATGGCAGCATTGCCTGCGGCGTGACGCCCCAGAAAGGCCAGCGGCACCGTATAGCCGCCGTAGTCCACCCGGCTGGCAAACTGTTCCGCTTCCAGAAAGGTGATATCCTCCGGGTCTGGCACTACCAGCTCACAGCCACACTTACCCGCAGCCACGATGAGTTCACTGAGCACCGCCTTGGGCTGCTCCGGCGCGGTGACGCAGATGCTGTCCTTGCGCATCACGCCGCCTGCCAATGCAGCCAGACGCTCCACCGAGCGGCTCACGCCGTCCGGCCCCACCGCTGTGACGGCGCACACCGGCATTTGGGGCAGTGCCGCAGCCAGACCTGCATCCGGCAGCTCTACTACCGCCAGCGTGCAGCCGGCTTCGCCAAAGCAGTACGCAGCGGCAGCAAGCTCCGCCGCCTGCAAAGGCAGCTCCTCATGGGCGGCAAGAGCATCGGCGGCGCGGCACAGCAGCGCTTCGTCCACCGGCTTGCCATCCACACGGATGCGGGCAGCAAGGGGCTCGCACCCGGCATGGTAGACACCGGCACGGATGCCCTGCGCGTGCAGGATGGCCGTCAGCAGACGCGCCACTGCCGTTTTACCGGCAGTGCCTGCTACGCCCACGAACTGCACCTGCTGCACCGAGGCGGGCAGCAGCGCACCCAGCTGTTCCGGGTCGGCAAAGCCGTCCGGCAGGGCTGCAAAATACTGATTTGCCTGTTGGATGGTCATTCGTGTCTCCTTTTTATGTGATAATACAGTCCCTCGCAGGCCAACAGCAGTACGATGGCAACAAGGATGCCGGCCAGAACACCGGCAGAATCCAGCCACACATCGGTGACCTGACTGCTGCGTCCCTCCGAGAAGAGCTGAATGGTCTCATCAGCCAGTGCTGTCAGTACACCGCCCAGCATGGGCACGGTGATATGCCGCAGCGGGTGACGGCTGTACACCCGCATACAGAGCATGAGCAGAAAGCCCTCCAGCGTATACTCGCAAAAGTGTGCCAGCTTGCGCACGATGTGCATGGTCAGATGCTCTGCCAGCCCCGGCTGCCCCAAGCGGCGCAGGATGATGCGCATCCACGCCAGCACCCGGCCGCTGGAGCCGGTGGAGACCGTTGCCACCGCCATGGAGTTGGAAAAGATGAACCAGATACAGGCGATGAGTGCAACGGTAAAGACCACACGTCCCGCAATGACCCACAGCGAGGTGCGTTCCGTATCGTTATAGCGTTCCACAGTCTCAACCCAGAGCCTTGATGCTCTGCTCGATGTTAGCCAGCTTGTCCTGGCTCTTGGCGAACTTTGCGCGGATTTCCTCCACCAGAGCCGCCGGGGCACGTTCCACGAACTTGGGGTTATTCAGCTGGTTGCCGAACATGGCCATTTCCTTTTCAGCCTTGGCCTTTTCCTTGTTCAGGCGAGCCAGCTCCTTTTCACGGTCGATGAGCTCCATCATGGGGATAAAGCCGCGGGCAGCGTGGGTGGACACCTGCACCATGCCGTCGGTGCTGCCCTCGTACTTTTCGGTAAAGGTCACATCGGTGGCAAAGGCAAACTTGGCCAGATAGACCTGTGCGTTCTGGAAGGGGGCTGCATCAGCAGTTTCGATGATCATGCTGGTCTTTTTAGCGGGGTGCACGTTCATCTCGGTGCGCATGGTACGCACAGCCTTGATATAATCCATCACCTTTTCAAAGGCTTCCTCTTCAGCGGCCCAGTTGTGAGCGGCGTCAAAGGTGGGCCAAGCCTGCGTCATGATGGTCTCGGCAGAACCGGGCAGAGCCTGATACAGTTCCTCGGTGATGAAGGGCATGAAGGGATGCAGCAGCTTGAGCGCCTTATCCAGCACATACACCAGCACACGGCGGGCAGTATCGGCCTGCTGTGCATCGCCGGAGTTCAGACGGGGCTTTGCGATCTCAATGAACCAGTCGCAGTAGACATCCCAGATAAAGCTGTTGATCTTGGCAGCAGCCAGACCCATCTCATAGTGCTCCAGATTGTCGGTCATGGCACCGGCCACCTGATTCAGCTTGGTCAGCACCCACTTGTCGCTCATGTCCAGCAGCTCTTCACAGGGCAGACCCGGCTCAAAGTCCTCGGGCAGGTTCATCAGCACAAAGCGGGTGGCGTTCCACAGCTTATTGGCAAAGTTGCGGGCAGCCTCCACCTTCTTTTCGATATAGCGCATATCGTTGCCCGGGGTGGAGCCGTCCACCAACATAAAGCGCAGGGCGTCTGCACCGTACTGGGCAATGACCTCCAGCGGGTCGATGCCGTTGCCAAGGCTCTTGGACATCTTGCGGCCCTGACTGTCGCGGACGATGCCGTGGATGCAGACGGTGTCAAAAGGAGCCTTACCGGTGTAAGCCAGACCGGAGAAAATCATGCGGCTGACCCAGAAGCCGATGATGTCGTAGCCGGTGACCAGCGTATTGGTGGGGTAGAAATACTTGAGGTCGGCGCTGTCCTCGTTGGGCCAGCCCAGCGTGCTGAAGGGCCACAGGGCAGAGGAGAACCAGGTATCCAGCGTGTCGGGGTCCCGGGTCAGCTTTGCGCTGCCGCACTTGGGGCAGGTGCAGGGAGCGGACTTTGCCACCACGGTCTCGCCGCAGTCGTCGCAGTACCAGGCCGGGATCTGGTGACCCCACCACAGCTGGCGGCTGATGCACCAGTCTCGGGTGTTCTTCATCCAGTTCATATAGTTCTTGGTAAAGCGCTCGGGCACAAACTTGATTTCGCCCTTTTCCACGCTCTCGATGGCGGGCTTTGCCAGCGGCTCCATCTTGACGAACCACTGCTTGGAGATCATGGGCTCGATGGTGGAGTGGCAGCGGTAGCAGGTGCCGACCTCGTGCTTCAGGGGCTCGATCTCCTTCAGGAAGCCGCCCTCCTTCAGGTCGGCCAGAATGGCCTTGCGTGCCTCCAGCGTAGTCATGCCGGCATACTTGCCGCAGTCCAGCACCTGAGGCTCGTTGACGGTGTTCTTGCCGGCGGCAAACAGAGCATCGGCGGCAGCCTTGTCGGCAGCGCCGGTCATGTGGCCGTCGTAAGTGAACACGCGCACGATGGGCAGGTCGTGACGCAGACCGACTTCAAAGTCGTTGGGGTCGTGGGCGGGGGTGATCTTCACGACACCGGTGCCCTTGGTCATATCGGCGTGCTCATCGCAGACGATGGGGATTTCCTTGTTCAGCAGGGGCAGCACCACATGGCAGCCGTGCAGATGGGCGTAGCGGGGGTCCTCGCCGTTAATGGCCACAGCAGTATCGCCCAGCATGGTCTCGGGGCGGGTGGTGGCCAGTTCCAGCATCTCGCCGGTCTCCTTGACCGGGTACAGCAGATGCCAGAAGCTGCCGTCCTTCTCCTCGTACTCCACCTCGGCATCGGAAATGGAGGTGTTGCAGTGGGGGCACCAGTTGACCATGCGGTTGCCGCGGTAGATCAGCCCCTTGTCGTACAGGCGCACGAACACTTCCTTGACAGCCTCAGAGCAGCCCTCGTCCATGGTAAAGCGCTCGCGCTCCCAGTCGCAGCTGCTGCCCAGCTTCTTCAGCTGGCTGACGATGCGGTTGCCGTACTTGGTCTTCCATGCCCATGCGCGCTCCAGAAAACCATCGCGGCCGACCATCTCCTTGGTCAGACCCTCGGCGCGCATGGCCTCCACCACCTTGGCCTCGGTAGCAATGGAGGCGTGGTCAGTGCCGGGCACCCACAGGGCGGCGTAGCCCTGCATCCGCTTGGTGCGGATGAGGATATCCTGCATGGTGTTATCCACCGCATGACCCATGTGCAGCTGACCGGTAACGTTCGGCGGCGGCATCACGATGGTATAAGGTTTCTTGTCCGGATCGGCCTTCGTGTGGAAGTAGCCGCCATCCAGCCAGAACTGGTAGATACGATCTTCCACCTGACTGGGATCGTACTGCTTTGCAAGTTCTTTCATAGTGTCCTCCCAAAAATTTGATGAAGTGGGACGCAAAAAGCCGCCCCACGGAGCGTTCCATGGGACGGCTGTAAATACATAACCGCGGTACCACCCAAATTGCGCGGAAGGTTCCGCGCCCCTTGATGCCCCTGTAACGTAGGGCAGACCCGAAAGCGGCTTACCGGCAAGGCTCACCGCTCCTGCTCAAAAGTGACAGTGCCCCGCCGGTATCCCGCCGGGTTTTCAGCTACCCCCGGCTCTCTGTGCGGCTCCAGACGATGCACACTCTTTTTCAACGCATTTATAAAAAGAATATAACGTTTTTTGTGGGATTTGTCAATCAGTTTTTTCGTTCAGGTGCGCTCTTCATTTCTTTTCAAGATCTTCAGCCCGCGCTGCTTCAGCGTATCATATTCTTCGCTGCCATGGTAGACCAGAACGATTCCCCCTGCGAACACGACCGTGTAAAGCAGCCCGTCCAGAACAAAAACGCCGAAATTGCCCACCGGGAAGCGCTGCACCCAGAGCACCGCTGCCGCCGAGACCGCTGCCGTGAGCAGCAGCCGCTTCAGATACTCTGCAAAATAAGCCCGCAGCTTCTTCTGCCATGCATCCTGAACGCCGTACTTCAAAAAGATGTAGGGCTCTACCCAGACACAGGTGCACAGCGTGCTGATGATAGTGCCCCCGATAATGCCGGCCACGCCGTACCGCTGCACCAGCACAAGGGAGACCACCAGATTGATAACAGACTCTGCCACAGCCTTATAGCGGTCGTTCCAGAACAGCCCCATGACCTCCCGGAACAGCAGGTTCGTCTGCCGCATCCGTGTAATGTAAAACTCTGCCACAATGACCACCACGGTGGTCATCGGAAAACAGTATTCCCCGCCAAACAGTAGAGCGATCAAGGGATTGAACAGCATCATCAGCCCGCCGGTCAGGTAGGCGGACTGCACAAAAAAGAGAAAGTCCATCTCTTTATATACCCGATACAGCCGGTCAGAGTTTTCCAGCGCCGCAAAATTGCCCACACTGCCGGAAAAAGCCGTGGCAAACTTGTTCAGCAGATTGTTCAGCGCGTTGAGCACCAGCCGGTAATTGGAATAAAGTCCCACCGTTGTCAGCCCAATAAAGGAGGACATCAGCAGGCTGTCCGTGTTGCGCACGATGACGATTGCCAGCTTGTGCATGCTCATGGCGCCGATATTTTTCAGGATGCCGTTCCGTTCTTCTTTATCCGGCAGCTCCCGGCATTCCTTCAGGTAGGGAAACTCTTTATCCACCCTGCGGGAAACCATAATGTTGGGCAGAAACTGTACCGCCTGCTGAACCACCAGATACAGGATAAAGTTGCCTGTCAACAGCAATATTGCGATCTGCAAAACCGTTTTTATGAACTCGCACACCATGTTCCATCCGGCCCGGATATATCCCTTCTGATAAGCCTGATAGATAGAGCTTTTATAGTTCAGCAGATAGGAGCTTGCTGAACCGAACACATATATCATATAGATCAGGGTGATATGCTCAATGCCCTCGCCGCCCTTGATGAGGTGCGGCAGAAATGGCAGCAGCACCAGCCCGAACAGCAGCACCGAGGCTGCCACCGCCCGGTACATCCACTTGTACAGGTTCATCAGCCGTGCCAGTTTCTGCTCGTCATCCCGGGCAGCCGGCTCGTACATACTGAACACCATGGCCGTGCCGATGCCAAGTTCTGCAAAGTTCAGGATGCTGAGCACATCGGTAAACAGGCCGTTGACGCCCAGATAGGCTGCTGAAAGGCAGCGGATGAACACCATCCGGTTGATGAAGGACAGCAGCATCGTAAAAAATTGCCCGCCGATGTTGACCAGCATATTGATAAGCGTATAGCGTGTTCTCATGCGTTTTTCTCTTTCTCCTCAGCCCTTGAGTTCCCGCAGTCGGCTGTATGTCTGCGGGAAGTGCCACAGCAGCCAGCTTTGCAGCCAAAGCCCACCCGGGACGGTGCAGTACCGCCGGGTGCGGTCGACCACCTCAAACTGCATCCGCAGCATTTCCCGGCTGCGGGGTGCCTTGCGCAGCGCCGGGGGCAGCTGACGGTACACCCGGCTCACGCTGCCCATCGTAAACTTTGCCGCATTTGCCAGCGCATCGTATACCTCGTTTTCCACAAGGCAGTCCCAATACCGCTGCGCGGCCTCGGCAGCATCAAAATGGCGCAGTGTTTTGCTTCCGTTCATAATGCTGCTGCCGCGCTGCACATAATAATACAGCGCCTTTGGCACCACCACGGCCTTCTGGATCTGCAAACAGATTTTCGGGATCAGAAAAAGATCCTCGTTCAGCTTACCCTCCGGGTAGCGCAGCTGTGCAAAGATAGCGCGGCGGTACAGCTTGTTCCACGCAGGCTGCGCCATCGTATTCGTGGCTCTTTTCAGCAGTTCCCGCCCGGTAAAGATTCGCTGTGCAAGCCCGGTGTACGGCGGCAGGCAGGGTGTGCCTGCCTCGTCCACCGCAGTGTAATCGCACAGGGCAAGGTCTGCCCCGGTGCTTTGCACAGCCTTGTACAGTGCTTCATACATTTCCGGTGCAATATAGTCGTCAGAATCCACAAAGCCGATCCACTCGCCCCTTGCCACATCCAGCCCGGCGTTGCGGGCGGCAGAAAGCCCGCCGTTTTTCTGGTGGAGCACCCGGATGCGGGCATCTTTTGCGGCGGCGGCATCGCACAGCGCAGGGCAATTGTCCGGCGAGCCGTCCTCCACAAGGATCAGCTCAAAGTCCGTAAAGGTCTGCGCCAGAATGGAATCGATGCATTTTTGCAGATAGTTTTCCACCTTGTACACCGGCACAATGATGCTGAGCAATGGTTTTTCGCAGGGCACAGCGTGTTCCTCCCGTTTTATCTTTTCAGTCCGTCACTTCGGTGCGCAGGCGGGTAATGAGCCGTTCCATCAGCGCCACCCGGTTGAAGGGGGTCATCAGGTAAAAGCCGTCTGCATAGGGCGCAGCCGCCTTGGCAGCCTGCACCGAGACTTCCAAGCCCAGCTCCTCGCCTGCGGCGCGGTCCAGACCCTCAAACTTCTGGATAATGGCCTCCTCCACATGGATGCCGTTGACCTCATTTTCCATAAAAATGGCGTTGCGCTGGCTGACCACCGGCAGGATGCCCGCCAGAATTTTTGCCCGCTCGCCCAGCGTCTCCCGGGCTTTTTTCAGGTTTTCCACCGCCTGTGCCGACAGCACCGGCTGGGTAAGGAAGCCGCTCATGCCGTTTTCCAGCTTTTCAGCGGCACGGCGCAGCTCCACCTCAAAATTGCGGGCGTTCAGGTTCAGCGCACCGAACACCGTGATGGGGCTTGGCATCTCCCGTCCTTCTCCTGCCAGCGACACGATATACTGTGCCAGCTTGCGGGAGTTGAACTGGTACACATTTTTCACCTCGTCCCGCTCGGCGGTGGGGATGGGGTCGCCGGTAATAGCCAGTACCTCCCGCACGCCCTCGGCGTACAGTCCCAACAGCAGTGCTTTGGTAGCGTTCAGGTTGCGGTCCCGGCAGGTCATGTGGGGCAGTACGTTCATGCCCAGCTCCCGGTGCACCCGGCAGGCCACCAGCGAGGAATCCATCCGTGCCCGGGCAATAGGGCAGTCCGCAATGGTCAGCAGGTCCGCACCGGCAGCCTGCAACCGGCGGGCACCCTCGAGATACGCGGTCAGGTCGGCGTCCTTGGGGGAATCCAGTTCCACCGCAATGACCCGCTGTCCGGTGCGCAGCTTGCGCAAAAATGCATCGTCCGTTTCCACTGCGGGCTTTGCCGCTGCAGCGGGCTTTGCCGCCGGGGCGGCGGGCAGCGTTTCCGGCAAAGCATCCAGCGCGGTGCGCAGGGCAGCAATGTGCTGCGGGGTCGTGCCGCAGCAGCCGCCCAGAATGCGCACGCCCTCGCTGGCCAAGCGGCTCAGCTCCCGGGCAAAATATTCCGGCTTGCCCTGATAGCGCACCTGTGCCCGCGCCACCACCGGGTAGCCCGCATTGGGCATGACCGAAAGCGGCAGCCCCGCATCTCCCAGCTGCTGTACCAGTGCCCGCATCGCGCCCGGGGCAGATACGCAGTTCAGGCCTACGGCATCCACCACGCCGCTTTGCGCCATGCGGCGCACCAGCTCGGCACAGTAGCGGCCCTCCCGGGTGTAGCCGTCCGGCAGCACCGCAAAGGATACCAGTACAAAGGCCTCCGGCACGGTCTGCTTCAGCGCACGAATCGCTTCCAGCACACCATCCTCGGCGCTCAGGGTCTCGAACAGAAAATTCCGTGCACCCAGCAGCGCAAAGCGCTTTGCCACAGCAAGATACACCTGCTCCGCCGGGAGATTTTCGGTATCCGGTGCGGGGCCAAGGTCGGCAAACACTGCCGCGCCGGTCTCCCCGGCGGCCTTTGCTGCCAGCTGCCAGCCCGCATCTGCCAGCTGCTCCCAGCCCGGCTGCTGCGCTGCCGCCAGACGCGGCAGGCTGAAGGTATTGGTCTTGATGGCATCGGCTCCGGCGGCAAGATACGCCCGGTGCACCGCCAGAATGCCCTCGGGGTCGGTCAGGTTTGCCTGCTCGCACTCCTGCCCCGGCTTTGCCTTATAATAGGTACCCATGCCGCCATCGAACAGCAGCGGCCGCTGGGCTAACAGTTTGCGCACATCTAGCATAGATACTTTTCCCTCTTCCTATAAAGGATTTCATCTTTCAGTTTATCGTAGTTCACCCATCCGGTCAAGCGGTTTTCTTCATTTAGCTTGCGGCGCGGCCGTTTTTGTGCTATCTTAGGGATAACTTTTGAGAAAAGGGAGAGGATGGATCATGCGCCACACCGGCACACCTGAACTGGAGACCGACCGTCTGCTGCTGCGCCGTCTGCTGCCGCAGGACGCCCCGCAGATGTACGAAAACTGGGCAAATGACCCGGCTGTGACCCGGTTTTTGCGCTGGGAGCCGCACAAAAGCCCTGCCGAGACCCGGGAGCTGCTTTCGGCGTGGGCAGAGTTGTATCCGAACCCGGATTATTACCAGTGGGCCATGGTAGAAAAGGCCACCGGACAGGTGTTTGGCTCCATCTCCGTATACAACGCCCTGCTGGGTGAGCCGCAGCAAAAGGCCAAGTGGCCGGGGCTGGAGCTTTCCGGCGGCATCTGGGAGCCGGGCTACTGCATCGGGCAGAAGTGGTGGGGCAAGGGCTTTACCACCGAAGCGCTGCAAGCTGTGGTGGATTTCTGGTTCAATCAGGTGGGCGGTGCCTTCCTCACCTGCTGCCACGCGGTGCAGAACCCTGCCAGCGGTCGGGTGATGGAAAAGGCTGGCTTTGTGTACCAGCACAACGACGTTTACCACAAATTTGACGGCACACCGGTGGAATGCCGGTGCTACCTGCTGACAAAAGAACGCTACGATAACAGAAAGGACTTACTTTGAGCGAGCTTTATGATATTCTGACCGAGACCCCTCCCACAAAGGTGGTGCTGCTGGCACTGGATCAGGGGCTGTGGGACTGCGAGCGCAGTCTGGCAGAGCTTTCTGCCCTGTGCGAGGCCAACCACATGGAGGCCGTGGCGCAGATCACCCAGAAGCGCCAGACCCCGGAGACCGGCATCGTGCTGGGCAGCGGCAAGCTGGAGGAAGCATCCCTTGCCGCCGAAACGCTGGGCGCGGAATGCGCCGTATTTGACGGTGAACTGACCGGCAGCCAGATCCGCAACATCTCCAATGCGCTGGGCGGACTGGAAGTGATCGACCGCACCATGCTGATCCTTGAAATTTTCCGCAGCCGCGCCGTCACCAACGAGGGCAAGCTGCAGACCGAACTGGCCCTTCTGCGCTACCGCCTGCCCCGTCTGCAGGGCTTGGGCGAAGCGCTCAGCCGTCAGGGCGGCGGTGGCGGCGGCGGCGGTGGTGCACGCCGCGGTGCCGGTGAGACCAAGCTGGAACTGGACCGCCGCCATGTGCATGCCCGCATCGATGCGCTGGCTGAAAAGCTGGCCGAAATGGAAAAGCGCCGGGGCGAGAGCCGCAAGGCCCGTGCCAAGACCGGGATGCCGGTGGTCAGCCTTGTAGGCTATACCAACGTGGGCAAATCCAGCCTGATGAATGCTCTGTGCGGCCCCAGCGTAGCTGAAGCGGACATGCTGTTCGCCACACTGGACCCCACCAGCCGCAAGCTGATACTGCCCAGCGGCATGGCGGTGCTGCTGGTGGACACGGTGGGCTTTGTGTCCCGCCTGCCCCACAATCTGGTGGAAGCCTTCAAGTCCACGCTGGAAGAAGCGGCATGGTCGGACGTGATCATCCGTGTGGCAGACGCAGGCGATGAGCAGCGGGAAGAGCAGCTGGCCGTCACGGACGAGGTTCTGGACGGGCTGGACTGTGCGGACATCCCCCGCCTGACCGTCTACAACAAGTGCGATAAGCCGGGTGCCATGAGCTTTGACCCGGACATCCTGCTCACCAGTGCCAAGACCGGCTACGGTCTGGACACCCTGCTGGCAAAGCTGGACGAGGTGCTCAGCGACCGGGTGCACACCTTAAAGGTGCTGCTGCCCTACGATAAACTGGGCCTTGCCGCCCCCATGCGGGAGCGCGGCAGCGTGCAGGTGGAGGAATACCGGGAGGACGGGCTGTATCTGGAGGGCATCGTCAAGACCG
>OOCL01001528.1_pt1 | contig 13197 bp, 13 predicted proteins | sample 1671211 | NCBI WGS metagenome assembly OOCL01 (sample SAMN06348133, study PRJEB24527) | human gut metagenome | biome: human gut; feature: ankylosing spondylitis patient; material: feces | host: Homo sapiens | place: China | collected 2015-10 | reverse complement strand
ATGGTGGCGCAATTTTCAACTGGAACATTGGCGCACTTTTCAATTAGTATCTACACTACTTGAAAGAATATGGCACGTTCCAGCAGCAGAAATTGGCTATCGCCCAAGAGTATGCGGAAAAAATAAGGAAAGCACAGGAAGAAAACGGTGTTAATAGTGCACAAGTAAAGTTACTGGAGAAACAACGTGATGTTGCCATACAGAACAAGGAAACAGAAGCCATAAAAGCCAATATAGATTGGGTTACTGTGTTCGGTGAGTTTGGTTCCATGTTTTCCGACATGATAAAGCCCGCCTTGGACGAAGCGAAAAAATATGTACGGACTGACAAGTTCAAGAACTCCGATCAGGCAAGCCAGAAATCATTGATTGACGCCATCAGCCAGATGGAAAAGTCTTTGGGTGGTACAAGTGGAGTCAACTTCAAGAAACTTGGAGAGGATGTAAAAGCCTATCAAATAGCAGAACAGAATCGTATCAGTGCCATAGGGATTGAAACAGCTGCTTTGGAAAGACTAAAGAAATCACAGGATGATTACACCAAAGCGCAGAAGGGCGGAACGGAAAGTGAGAAACAAGCCGCAGCAAACGCTCTTGAAACAGCACGGCAGAATGCTGACATTGCATCCGCCAATGTGAAGACACAGACTGATATCGCCAATCAGGCCCAGCGTAATGTGACTGATACTGCCACCATACTGAAAGCAAGCATGGAAAATTTGTTGGGAGGCTTGCAGCAGATTTCATCCGGTGGATTGTATAACGCATATAGCGGAATTATCAAAACCGTGAACGGATTCAAGGATGTCATAGGAAAAACGTCAGAATCTCTTAAGGAGGTCCCCATTGTCGGATGGATTCTGTCCATCATTGACGTACTCAAAGACGGATTAAGTGATCTTGTCGGTGGTCTGCTTGATGCTGTTCTGAACGCTGTCAGTGGAATTATCGGTGATGTCTTGTCAGGGGATTTGTTTGTCACAATCGGCAAGTCATTGAGGAACGGCATAGGAAACATCCTGAACGCAATCTCATTCGGAGGCTTCAACTCCTTGTTTGGAATAGGTGGAAACGCCAAGGAAGTACAGGAAACGATAAACAGGCTTACAGAGCGCAACGAGATATTGGGTAAATCCATAGACCGTCTAACCGACATAATGGAAAAGTCTGCCGGGTCTAAGGCTATATCCGCCTATGAGGAAGCCCGGAAGAACCAGCAGGAGAAGAACGAAAATCTGCTTGACATCGCACAGGCGCAAGCGAGCTACCACAACTCACATAAGAGCTGGCAGTATTACATGAGGTGGACTGACGAACAGTTGAAATGGGCGCAGGAGAATGTGGATGCCAGCTTTACCGGGACAAACTCGCTGTGGAATCTTACTCCGGAGCAGATGAACAAGCTCCTTAGCAACGTCAACATCTACGAGCAGATAAAGAACGCTGGTAAAGGCGGTTATGGTGGGCGCGTCATGGAAGACCTGGAAGAATACGCTGAACAGGCTGGTAAGATAGCCGACCTTGAAGCCAGCATCAACGAGTCATTGATGAACGTTTCCTTTGACAGCCTGCGTAGCAGTTTCTTGGACTCCCTTATGGACATGGAGAAGGATGCCAAGGGATTCTCTGATGACTTCTCGGAAATGATGCAACGCGCATTGCTGGACTTCTCGCTCGGTGAAACGTTCTACAACGAGCTAAAGGACTGGTATAACGATGTGGCTAAATCCATAAGTGAGAATAGCGGGAAATTGTCTGAAATGCAAATAGCTGATTTCAAGAAACGCTATGACGACATTGTGAACGCTGCGATGTACGAGCGTGACAAGATTGCTGAACTTACCGGATACACTGGAGGCAAGGATTCCACCCGTGAAGTTTCACAGAAGGGAATCGCCACAGCCTCGCAAGATTCGGTAGACGAGAACAACGGGCGGCTGGCCGTCATGCAAGGGCATACATACTCCATCAATGAAAATGTCAACTGTATGGCTATTGGCATAGACACTATCACCGCCCATACCGTCAACCTCTCGTGCCTGACAAGCATAGACAAGGCCATGCAGTCCATTCTTTCCATGCGGGATGCCTCGCTTACTCATCTGTCGAATATAGACAGCCACACGGCAAGGTTGGAAGCTATCGAGAACGCCATCGTCTTTATGAAAAACGATATAAACACGATGTTGATTAAGGGTTTGAAACTTAGCAAGAATTAAAATATGAAAGGACAACTCTACATAGACGGCAAAGATGCTTCCGATTACGGAATGATTTCTATATGGGGCAGTTATAACGAATTAGTCGCATTTCCAAATTCCAAAACTCCCGATAGCAATGACTGGGCAGAAGAAGACGGAAAAGAGTTTGACCTATCCGCTATTGCTTTGGATTCTAAGGATGTCACCCTTGAATTTGGCTTCTTCGATGAATGGAAGTTCAACGACTTTGTAGCCCTTCTCTCAGATATGGGATACCACGACTTCAATTTCCCGCAACTCGGACGTACATTCCGGTTGAGACTTTCTTCACAGAGCAGCTTTGAGATGTTCAACAGCTCCGAGCGGTCGAAGTTCGTCTTTGCGCATGACTTCCCCCGTCCGGCCGATTACGTCTACGAAAAGCCTGTCAATCTATATACCATGCCTAAGGGCTATGAGCTGGACGATGTGGACTTATCCGCCTATGGTGTGATACTGCTTAAGGGAAGCAACCAAGAGATTCTCAAATCCCCTGCCGTGAAGAAGAACCTGCTTCAAAACTTCAAATATCAGGACGGGGCAATCTATGACGGGCAGTTCGTGAAGTTCCAGACGAAAGATGTGAACCTTAAATGTCTGATGCGCGCCCCGGACTTTGATACGTTTTGGCGAAACCGTGACGCTCTTTTGTATGACCTCACCAGACTATCCGCTAAGACCGATGCCGAAGGATACGAGTATGAAGACGCAGAGCGTATGTTTTATGTTGACGAATGGTCTGAAAGCTACCCGTGTTATTACAAAAGCTGTAAGACAGAACACTTCAATCCTCTTGGCGGGATATGGTGGGAGTTCACTTTGACCCTTGTGTTCACCAGCTTTCGACTTGGGGATACCGAGTATTTGCTTGCCTCGGAAGCAGGAGAGTTTATAATGACCGAAGATGAAGAATGTTTTATTGATTTAGGAGATTAGAGCTATGCCATTAAGAAAGAAGAAAATATCAGAGTTGCCCCTTGCCGACAGCCTAAAGGGATTATATACCATTGGTTACAAAATCATAGATGGTATCAAGACCAGTGTAAAGGTTAGCTTGGAAGATATTCAGACCGCTTATCAGGATGTCGTCAATGCAATTAAAAAATCAGAGGAAGCGACCAGGAACGCAAATAATGCCGCTGTAACCGCCAATGAAAAAGCCTCGCTTGCCAATACGGCCGCAGCCAATGCCAATGACACTGCGGAACACCCTACCTATATAGGAACAGACCATTATGTCTACAAATGGAACAAGACCGCCCAAGCATACGACAAGACGGATATTTATACCAAAGGTGATGCTTTCTCCATAAAGAAAGTGTATGTATCTGTTGCTGAAATGGAAGCCGACAAAGGGAATCCAGATATTGCAGAGGGTGATTTTGCATTGGTGAACACGGGGGATGTTGAAGACCCCGACAATGCAAAACTGTACGTCAAGGCTGCCGGTGATTACGAGTTCCTTGTCGATATGTCCGGCGCTATCGGTTTCACGGGCAAGACACCGCAGTTTTCAATGGGCACGGTTACTACACTTGAAGCCGGAGTATCCGCTATAGTTACAGTATCAGACGATGGTACGGATGATGGTGGCAATCCGAAATACAAAATTAACTTCGCCATTCCCCGCGGTAATCCCGGTGCTCCTTTCCGTATCTCCGGCGAATACGCCACCCTTGAAGCCTTGAAATCTGCCGTTCCCGACGGTTCGGCAGTTGACGGGTTTATGGCTGTAGGTACGGAAGCCCCTTATGATTACTACGCATGGGTGAACGGTGAATGGGTAAGCCAGGGGAAGATAGCGGGAGGAAATGTTATCAACTTTCCATCTGCATTGCTTAATTTAACATCGGGTTCTGAATCCTCTGAAATACTTAGCGTATTTGGCGGGTTGGATGCATTAAGGGCTACCATAGCCAAATTACGTTCCGATAATTGCATAATAGTATGCGGAAATAAAAATGGGAATTATACTTATGTGTTTGATGATTATCATGTAAATTATACAGATGAAAACAATTTCAAATTGTCTCTATTCGATATTAGTGGAAAATCCTCCATTAATGTTGATTTCTTATACATGATTGTAGCTCTTGTGGATGGTGTAGCCGAAATTGCTTCAAAAAAGAAACATTCTCTTGTCAAAGACTCCGACGTCCTCACCAAGACCAACACTTCATCATTCACCCCTACGGGCGATTACCAGCCTGCAACGAAGAAGTATGCGGATAATATCGGTTATGGCAAGGTTATTAATGCAGATAGTGGAACTATTTCCAATGATTTGGTTGGTAAGGGATTCAAGTTAACTGGTGTGGATGCAGAAGAGAGAGTTAAGAGGTATTTTGGCAACCTTAGTAATTTTAGAAGTGTAGTACAAGATATAATAGAAAATCACACAAGATACTTCATTCATAACAGCAATGATTGCAGAGAATTAGGTTGTTTAAATGCTTGGAAAAATACGGTAAACACTGAGCATGAATTACATTTTATATTAACAGGATTTGGTGATGGGAATTTGCACATAAAAAGATATTCAATAAGAATCACAGAGAATACTGATGATGCAAGATTTATAATAGTAAATATCATTAATTCCGACAACCTCACCACCCTCACCAAGAAAACCGCTGCCGAGTACGATGCTATTGGCTCTAAGGATGCCAATACAGCATATTGTGTAACCGATTAAAGGATAATGATTATGTTAAAAATAGGAGAATTGACCTCAGGGCTATTTGCTGGAGATAAGCTGATTGCGGGCAAAGAATTTGATATTAAACAACTTGTTAATGATTTTATAGATATTTCTGATGGTCCGAATGCAAGAAGAATTTTAATTGTCAATCTTAGTGATAGTTCCGAGACAGTATTGTATCGTGATGATATACAAACTAAAATACCTGCACAACATATTGAATGGTATTCTTATGATAATGTAAACAATCAAAGTATTGCTTACTATAACGAAGGTAATGCAGATTTAAGATGTTTACTTCAATATATGGAAAGTAAACGAAACCTTGTTACTTCTTATGTTGATAATATATGTAGTAATGGCGATAGTATGTTTGATATTTATGATGCCACAGTTCCAATAACTTATAATATAGTTTGCATTGTAATGAATGCGTAAAACAACAATATTAATAAAATAACAAAGTGTTGACTTTTTTGATTATGAGAGTAAAAGTATTTTATGAAAACTGGTTTGCGAAACTCATCCTCTTTGGCGGCTACACAACAATCATGCTCTTCGGCTTCATCCTTACGAAGCTGAAAGAGTTGTCCGAAACAACCATACGCCATGAACGGACACATCAGAAACAGTTCTTCGAGTGTATGGAGATAGCGGCTATCCCATCCGTATTGCTGGCGTTCAATGTCAGTGCATGGTGGTTGTTACTTATCCCGCTATTCTACTACATTTTGTATTTGGCAGAATGGTTTGTAAGCTTCGTGTATCACTTGTTCACAGACAACAAGATTGGCGGCGGCAAGGTAAACAATAACGCTTACCGTGCGAGCGCATTTGAAATGGAAGCCAAACTCAACCAGGATAATCCGAACTATCTGAAAGAGCGAAAGTGGGGCGCATGGTTCAGATATTACGGCACTATTTAAAGCAATATCTATTTTAAAATTATGATTACCATACATAACGGCAATGAAACAATCGAGCTTCTGACGGATGATAACAGTTATTCCTATGAAGCTGTAATGGGCGAAGATGCACTTACACTGTATTTCTCTCATCCGGGCTACCTGTCTATTCCCGTGGGTTCATGGTGCGAGTTCTATGGCAAGCGTTATTCCTTGAAGAAAGACAGCAATTTCAAGAAGAACGGAGAAAGGAACTATGATTATACGCTTATCCTTGAAACCTCGAAAGCCGATACGGAACTTTGGAAGATACGCAATACGGTAGATAACCGCATCAAGTTCCCATATACCGCCAAGCCGAAAGAGCACTTAAAGCTGATAGTGGACAATCTGAACAGACGTTCTTCGGGGTGGGTAATCGGTGATTGCATAGATGGTACGGAGAAGCTGATTAACTACAGCCATACCTATTGTTCGGACGGTTTGAGCCAACTGGCAGAAGCCTACGAAACCGAATATCAGATTACGGAAACCGTTGTAGAGGGCGTGCATACCAAGACTGTGCATCTAAAGAAAGTCGAGTACAACAAAGATAATCCTTTAACCCTATCCTACGGTAAGGGGCATGGCTTCAAGGCAGGTGTCGGTCGGGAAAGCGGTGACATTCCGCCTGAAATTATCCTTGTGGAAACAACCGACCGAAATATCGACTACTCCAAGTACGGTGCGAAAGAATTGCTGATGCCCAAATCACAGACCATTCGTTATGACGGTACGCACTTCGATGGAGAGGACGGTTTCAACGCTGCTATCTCCCGAACTTATAAGACTGACGAATACGGCACATCCGTCATGCGTGCCGACCGTGAGCTAACCACCGCCAAAGAGGACAGCCTTGATTGTACGGAGATTTATCCGTCACGTGAGGGAGAAATCAGCAAAGTAACTACGGTAGATACGGAAAAGCACTTCTATGATTTTTACGATAATGACATTCCCAGTAACCTCAATTTTGAAGACTGCCTTATCGAGGGGGAGAAAATGACAGTTGTCTTCCAATCCGGTATGCTTTCCGGCAAGGAGTTTGAGGTGAAATATACTCATGTCGGGCGTAAATTCGAGATAATCCCGCAGGAGATAGACGGTATCACCATGCCGGACGGTGGCGTATGGATGCCGGAAGTTGGCGACAAATACGCGGTGTTCGGCATTCAGTTGCCCGAAGCCTATATCAGTGACAATTCAACAAGAACGGGCGCATCATGGGATGTGTTCCGGGAAGCTGTCAAGTATCTCTACGAACACGAAGACAAGATGTTTACCTTCACCGGAACACTTGACGGCATTTGGGCAAAGAAACGCTGGCTCACGGTTGGCGGTAAAATCGTATTGGGCGGTTTCGTGAACTTCACGGACAACCAGTTCCATCCCGAAGGGTCACTCATTCGTATGGTAGGTATCAAACGGTTTGTAAACAATCCGTACAGCCCCGAAATAGAACTGTCTAATACTCCGGTAGGTACATCCGTTGCCGGCGAGCTTAATAAGATAGAGACGAACGAGGTACAGGTTGAGGAGAACCACAAGAAGGCGCTTCAATTTACCAAGCGTTACTATCGTGATGCAAAGGAGACGATGGAAATGCTTGCCGACAGCCTGCTAAACTTTTCCGGTGCAATCAACCCGATAACGGTTGCCACGATGCAGATGCTCGTTGGTGATGAAAGCCTCCAGTTCCGTTTCGTGAACTCCAAGACCAGTCCGGTGGTAGTCAACCACGACATAAATTACAATCCGAGTACAAAGGTTTTGAATGTTCCGGCGGGCATTATCCAGCACATGACATTAGGGATTAAGACCTTATCCAATGCTCATGCAGCCGGTGATTACAAGTATTGGGATATGGCGGAATACAATTCTCCCTCACTTGCCAATCCGGAAAAGAAATTCTATTTATATGCCAAGTGTAGCAAGGATAACCAATCAGGGGTATTCCTTTTGAGTGAAACTGCTATTGCGTTGGAACAGATAGACGGATATTATCATCTGCTTGTCGGTATCCTTAACAGTGAGAATAACGGGGAGAGAAGCTTTGCCACTTTGTACGGATTTACGGAGATACTACCGGGGCGGATAACTACGGATAAGATAGTTTCTTCTGACGGTAAGACTTATTTTGACTTGGTAGCGAATGAGATAGCCGGACGTATCAGGTTTTTGGACGGTCTTATTTCAGGTTTGGTCGGTATCGGTAATGGTGATGGCATCAATGCCGGTATGTCCGGTGAGGGAAACTCTGCTTCTGATGTACGGATATGGTCAGGTGCAAATGAGAAGAACAGGGAAAGTGCGCCTTTCAGGGTACTTCATAGCGGAAAAATGATAGGTACGGATGTGGATTTATCAGGTAAAGTAAACGCAAAAGAAGGTGCTGTAGGAGAATTTAAAATCTCATCAAGTTTGATGGCTGAAAGTGGTAATGATGAAATGCTTCTTTCAGCTTCACTGATACGTTTTACCAATCAATATGTATCAACATTCATCGGCGCCGATACTGTCCCGGCTACTTCAGGCGGGGCTATCATATCCCCGATAAGAATAAATGTAAGTCGCAACATGTCTTCCTATTCGGCAGGTATAAATACGTGTTTTCATTTATCAGTAGATGGGGCAAAGAATTATGATGATTTTGTAGAAACGGGAAATCATGCCTTGTTTATACCTAAGGGTGATATTTGTGGATTCAGATTAAGAACAAGAAGAATCGGCAGTAGCGAAACCTTATCGTTAATGGATAGTATTGTAATTGCCATATCCAAAGGCATTACAATGAATCTCCCGACTGATGCCGAAGATGGACAGATGTATTTTATAAGAAACCATTCCAACGGTGACGTCTATGTGTATGGCCGGATAAGCCCGCTGGGGTATCCTACATCGGGAACGACAAAAGTTCATATAACAGGGGGATGGCTGGCTATTTTCATCTATGACAAAGTTAACAATATATGGACAGGCAATAGATTACAGGGTTGGTAGAATACAAAAAAATAAGATATGGAACTGAATGATTGGTTAGCAATAATAGGTGCGATAGGCGGCAGCTCTACAATTACATGGGCGATAACTTTTTGGGTGAACCGGAAAACGAACGCCCGTAAAGAGGACGCTTCCGCTGATGCTATGGAGAATGAGAATGAGCGTAAACAGGTCGCTTGGCTGGAAGAACGCATAGCACAGCGTGACACGAAAATAGACGGACTGTATGTAGAACTGCGTCAGGTACAAAGTGCCCATCTGGAAGAAGTCCATAAGCGGCATGAGATAGAATTGAGACTGAAAGAGGCTGAAATGAAGCGGTGTGATGTCCGGGGATGCAGCGGACGGAAACCGCCGAGTGGTTACTGATTCGCTGGAAGGAAGGTGTTTCCCAACAGCTCCCTTCCATTCCATTTTTAAACAGAGAAAAAAATAAGGCTCAAACAAATGTGTTTTTTGTGTACAAATATAATCTAAAATCAAAGATATATGAAGTATTTTACAATTGAAGAACTTTGCCGTTCGACAACTGCCGACCGCAAAGGAATTGACAACAGATGTGGCTGTGATATAGAAGCCAATCTGACTGCATTGGTGGATAACGTTCTTGACCCGCTACGCGAATGGTATGGCAAACCTATCGTTGTGAACAGCGGTTATCGTTGTCCGGCATTGAATAAAGCAGTGGGCGGTGCGACAACCAGCCAGCACATGAGCGGACAGGCGGCGGACATTGATACCGGAGACAGGCAACAGAATAAGTTACTATTCGAGTATATCCGCAAGAATCTGCCTTTTGACCAGTTAATTGACGAGAGTAATTTTGCCTGGGTACATGTAAGTTATCGGGCGGACGGTAAGAATAGAAATCAGGTATTGAAACTTTAAAATGAGATATTATGTTGACCGAATTAGTTTTTAAGCAAGTGGAAGAAGCCGGAGTTATCCGCCATGTGAGTGACCCGGTACAGGTGACCGGAGATTTTGGATTGCAATTGAAATTCATAGCATCCAAAAATGATTTTTACATCCTGCATAGCATGGACGGTGCTGATTACAATATTGCCTATTTTAGCGGTAATACAAAAACTGACGTAATCAATGTGCCTGTTCGTGGTATCATTCCCGGCATGTACATCAAGATAAGTGCAAACACTGAACCGGCTTCAGGTAAAATCCTAATGAGTGAGTAATTATGGAAGCAATTACTATTCCTCATGTACGTATTCCGTCAATAAACATTGGCGGGATATGCCTGTCCGGTATCGGTGCTCCGGGTAGTATTGGTAAAAAGGGACTTATCTGGCCCGCTGGTATGAAAGAGCACATCAAGGCTTGGTATGACCCGAAGAAGCAGGGTATGACGAATTTCGATGTGATAGAGGCGTATGTGGAAGATTTTACTAATTGGAATTATGTAAAAGCAAGAGGAGTTGTAACTATTAGCCAACATAAATTCATAATAACAGAATGTATTCTAAACGGTTTAGGTATTGTAGAAGATATTCAAGAACCATATTCTAATTTAACTGTTCGTATTACTGGTATAACTGATAATCAAGAAGTTTTAATTACCGATTATTTTAATGGGCAACACCAAATCATTAATACTATAACAGAAGACGGAATATATACTATTGAAGACAGACATCATTTTGTAGGCTTTGGATGTAATTTTGTAGGTACATGTAATATCACTATTGAGCAACTTCCTACTTCTATTTTAAAAGACTTTAGCGGCAACGGCAACCACGCCTATCTGTATGGTGGTAAGGGTAAGCTGAATAGCGGGATGGGAGTGTATCAGCAAGACTTTAGCAATGTAAGAGGTGTTACTACTGTTTCTGCGAATGGTTTTGAGCTTTTTAGGGAAGGTACAGGCGGTACTTATTTAGCTCGTATTAGTATAGGCTATTGGAATAATAAAGAATGTAAGTTATTGTTTGAAACTAATAATACTTCTAATCTTTATTATATTCGTTACAGAAAGGCTAATAACGATATTGTTACATCTGTCAGACTTCATAATGGTGAAAATATTATTCCAGCTCAAGACGATTTGACTGATGTCTCAGAAGTTATATTTGAAGGTGCACTTAGAGATAACGAATATATTCGAGTTATAGAAATCCCCGACTACCCCGACCAGCTTTGCTACGACGGCAAGATGTATGCAGTGTGCTACGGTTTCCCGATATTAACGGATTACACAGTGATGGCGGAGAGGACGTGGTTTGAGAGACAAAATAGAGCTTGTTTCTTGTCTAAAATTACTACGAGTGGAACTGGAGCTTTTGGATTTGAATTTTATAATGAATATAATGAAGATACAACTTATAGTTTTGGTCGTGCGAACAATGTAGAGTATTTTAAAGACGGTATAACCTATCAAATAACAAATTCATATAATGGGATAGTGAAACTTGATTACATTGTTAATGGTAAAGATAATGCAGAGTTGTATATTGGGAAATTACGTCCTTCTGAACGCTCTGCTTTTATCGGCTGCCACGGTGCCATCATCATCGCCGACCGCAGCTTTACCGAAGAAGAGATAAACTGGCTTAAACAAAATTGGGATAAGATATGAGAAATAACATCTTAGGTGCGGTGGTCTATCTATCCACCGCCATAGTATTCGGTGGCAGTACTGCACTGCTGATGCTCTTTATCAAGGAGAACAGCGACCGTTGCCACTACTATAACGGCAAGTGGAACAAAACAGACTTGCTGTGTGGAGTTGCCGCAATATGTGCTGGTATGGTTGTAAATCATTATTTGTTGAGGTTATGAAAAAACTACCCTGGCTATTAGTTGTATTGCTGGCAATCGCTTGTGTGGCGGCGTGGTTCCGCCCGCTCGAGCCTTTGCCGGCAGAAATACGTACCGAAACAAAGATACAGACGGTTGTCAAACTTGACACGGTTCTTATCTCCGCACCGATAGCGGTCTTTTGGCAGATATTGCCGAATGACACTGTACGTATAGGCGATACCCTGCTCTACCGCAAACGGGTTGTATATGAAGACAGCTTGTATCGTGCAGAGGTGAGCGGGTATGTAGACCCGCGGCTGGATAGTATGACTGTGTATCCGAGGACGGTTTATCAGACGGTAACGAATGACGTCTATCATCCGGTTCCCATCAAGCCAAAAAAGAAACGTTGGGGATTAGGGTTGCAAGCCGGTTATGGCTATCCGGGCGGTTTTTATGTAGGTGGCGGTATAAGTTATGATTTATTTCAGTGGTAATTTGTATCTTTGTGACGTAGATGTTGTGCTTATCGTTTCAGATAAGTGTTGCCCCGGCTGGAAAGTCGGGGCTTTTTTATTTACTTTTTATTTGATAATACCTCTTGGCTTTGTATTTTTGTAGATTAACTTTGATTTTATAATACTATGGATGAATTGCAAAACTATAAAACAGTGTTTGTTGTAGGTAACGGGTTTGATTTAAATCTTGGTCTGAAAACTTCTTATAAGGATTTTATGAAAAGCCATTGGTTTTCTGATATAAAGAACAATTTTTTGGTGGACTATCTTCGGAAGAAGCAATCTTTAAATTTATGGATTGATATTGAAAATGAGTTAAGTGTGTATTCACAAAGTACTTTTCTTCCAAGAATATATATAGAAGGTAAACCTAAAAAGGGTGACACATTGCGTGATGAATACAATGAATTGTGCTCTCATTTAAAGTCATATTTGATGGAGGTGACTAAAGAAGGGGGCTATTTCTCAGCTATGGGCACTTATGTATTAGATCAAGCGTTTAAGTTATCCCCAGTATATATCCTTACATTTAATTATACCAATACAATTGAAAATATACTAAGTGATATTTCATATAATGAATCAGAATATATAATTAACCACGTACACGGTACATTAAAGAATGGCTTTGTATTTGGCGTAGAAGATAATGCCCAAGTAGATAAAAAGCATGTTTTTTTGTATAAATCTCATAGTCCTTATCAAAAAGTAAAGGGTTTACCTTATATTTTGGATAACGCAGAAAGAATAATATTTTTTGGATACTCTTTGGGGCAAACCGACCATTCTTATTTTGATGATTTTTTTAGACGACAATCTCAATTTGGGTGTAAAGAAAAAGAATTTGTATTTTATCACTATGGACAATACTCTTATGATGATATGAAGTGGCAAATTAAAATTTTGACAAATAATCAGCAAGCTAAATTTGGAGAATATAATAATATTAGTTTTATAGATATAAACAAAGAGAGATAGTTCAATTTTACTAATAGGAATGGTTGGTAGATTTAATATTATGACAGAACTCAAATATACGT
>OOCL01001524.1_pt1 | contig 13272 bp, 10 predicted proteins | sample 1671211 | NCBI WGS metagenome assembly OOCL01 (sample SAMN06348133, study PRJEB24527) | human gut metagenome | biome: human gut; feature: ankylosing spondylitis patient; material: feces | host: Homo sapiens | place: China | collected 2015-10 | reverse complement strand
ACGGCGACCACCGAGATCTACACTCTTTCCCTACACGACGCTCTTCCGATCTTCACGCCAAGCCGAAAGAGATTCGGGTAGATGGCGGTGCTATCGCTAATAACTTCTTGATGCAATTCCAGTCCGATATCTGCCGCTGTCCGGTCGTACGTCCGAATGTATTGGAGACGACTGCTTTGGGAGCCGCTTATTTGGCGGGCTTGGCGATCGGCTATTGGAAGGATATCGATGAACTGAAAGAACAATGGTGCTTGGATAAGGTCTTTAACCCACAAATGAAAGAGGATACCGCCCGTAAATTATTGAACGAATGGCATAAGGCGGTGGGGCGTTCTCAGAATTGGGCTGAATAATGAAAATCATCTTATAGGCAGATTAACAAGTTAACAAATTCTTAAATTATTATCTTATGTCTCCATTTTTAGCGGAATTATTAGGGACTATGCTCTTGATCCTGATGGGAGGAGGAGTTGTAGCGAATGTCTGTTTGTCGAAAACAAAAGGCAATGGAGCGGGCTGGATAGCGATAACGACCGCTTGGGCTTTAGGCGTATTTATCGGTGTTGTGGTAAGATCGGAAGAGCACACGTCTGAACTCCAGTCACTAGCTTATATCGGAGGGACTTTCCCTTGGTGTGATGTATGTACTTATATAGCCGGGCAAATGATAGGTGCCGCTTTGGGCGCTTTATTGGTCTGGCTGGTTTATAAGGATCACTTCAACGCTACGGATGATCCGGATGCGGAATTAGGCGTATTCTGTACGAGTCCTGCTATCAAAGATTATCCAATTAATTTCTTAGGTGAGATGATCGGTACGTTCGCCTTGATGTTTGTCGTATTTTTTATAACGGACGGAGAACTAACCTACGAAAGCAATAGTACCTTGCCGATAGGTTTAGGTTCGGTAGGTGCCATTCCGGTAGCGTTTACGGTCTGGGTAATCGGCCTTTCCTTAGGTGGAACTACCGGTTACGCGATTAACCCTGCCCGTGATTTAGCTCCCCGGTTCATACACTTTATTTTGCCGATCAAGGGAAAAGGCAGCAGCCATTGGGAGTATGCTTGGGTACCTGTTTTAGGGCCGATAGCTGGGGCCGCTATTGCCGGTATGCTCTATTATGTATTGAAATAATCTCTTGTATCATCCGGATCACTTTCGGAACCGCCGCTTTTACCTCGGGTGTCAGATCCATTCCGACCTCGTTGATATTGAGGGTGGAGATGACAATGAGATGGGTTTCCGGGAGATCGTCGGTCAGGATCATGGCGTCGATCATATCTTTTAGACCGATCTCGTGGGCGCTCATGAGCGGGGGGAAGTCGGTGGCGTAACGAGGTTGGATCAGACGGACGGTGCCCGGAGGGTTATTATCCAGCGTGGCATCGATCATGATGATACGGTCATATCCTTGCAGCCAACTTAATAAATGAAGCCCTCCCGTGCCCCCGTCCATCAAATGGACGTGAGCCGGGAGCTTCTCGTTTTCTAAAGCCTTGATAACGTGTATGCCTACACCTTCGTCTTTCAGCAATAAATTGCCTACTCCTAATACTAATGTTTCCTTCTCCGCTTTCATCCTTTTTTAGCGATCTTAGTGATAGTCTCGGCAGTCTCGGTTACCTCTTCTTTGTCCGCTATGTCTTCCTCGATAAACTTCCAGCCACCGATGATGGACGAAGTCTCGCCACGTTGCTCGATATAGTCATGATAAAATACCAGATAAATATGAACGATAGCGAAAAGGATGAAGAACCACATCAGGAAATGATGGATCTGGCGAGCCATCAAATCCCCGCCCATCAAGGGAACTGTCCATGCGAACAGTTGCGGGAAGAAGGACTGGCTCATCTTCGCGTACAGGCCGAATCCTGTGATACTTTGTAACAAAAATGCCCAGAAAGTTCCGAAATAAATCAAGCTAGCCAAGGCGTTATGCCCGATACTGTCTACCGGTTTGTTCTTAATCATCAAGATATCTACCTTGATCACCTCCAATACCTCTTTCCATTGGGATTTCTTTAAAGGGATGAAGTTATTCCATCTGGCATAACGATTCCCGACGAATCCCCAATAAAGCCGGAATACGAAATTGAAGAAGAATACGAACGCTGTTACAAAATGGATAAACCGAACCACGCCGAACCAATAGCTGAAATAAGCCTCCGAAGCGGACATGATTGCGGGAGGATCGGCGATGATAAAGCCTGTCACGCAGAGTATGACGATACAGAGCGCATTCACCCAATGATAGATACGTACGGGTAATTCCCATACATACACTTCTCTTAAACGTTTCTTACGACTCTTCATGGCTCTATTGTTTTTTAGAATGTATCAACTTGGTGCACATATTTTCCTTCCTCGTCATACAGATGCACGGCACAAGCCAGACAAGGATCGAAAGAGTGGATCGTCCGAAGAATCTCTAGGGGTTGCTTCGGATCGTATATCGGCGTACCGATCAAAGCGGATTCGTAGGCGGACAATACGCCGTTCTCATCCCTCGGTGAGGCGTTCCAAGTAGTAGGCACTACCATCTGGTAGTTCTTTACCCGGTTCTTGTCGATCACGATAAAATGGGCTAATGCTCCACGGGGAGCTTCGGCCAATCCTACGCCTTGCTCATGATCGGGCCAGTTCTCCCGTTCCCATTCGGCACTGTTTGCCATCCGGGAATCCCCGTTCTCGAGGTTCTTGATCAATTGGTTGAAAAACTCAAGGGCCCAGTCTGCTGCCATTCTACATTCCAATCCACGAGCGGCGGTGCGTCCTAGGGTAGAGAATAAAGCATCTACCGGCAAGTCGAGCTGACGTAAAGTCTCGTCTACGATACTCTTTTGGGGTTCCTTCCCTGCGGCGTAAGCTACGATCAAACGGGCTAACGGACCCACTTCCATTGGTTCCTGTTTCCACCGTGGCGTCTTGATCCAACTATATTTATCCTCTACGTCCAATAACTTATAGGGGGGACGAGGGCCGGTATATTCCAGATGGGTCTCTCCCTCGTAGGGATGCAAACCGGCTTTGTCTCCTTGCGTGTATTTATACCATGAATGATAAATGTACTCCTTGATTTCTTCCGGGGAGTTAGCGTCTACGGGATGTACCTTGCTAAGGTCACGATCCAAGACGATTCCTCTGGGGATCTTATAACTTTCCACTTCCCCGAGATCGAACACCGGGTAGTCTCCGTAAGACAAATAGTTTCGTACGCCTCCGCCAATCTTACTCCATTTGTCTTTATAGACGTTGGCGATCATCAATAAATCCGGGATATACACTTGATTGATGAAAGTTTTCGCCTCCTCTAGTTTCTGCTTTACCAGAGCGAGTCGATCTGCGTTGATCGCATTGGCCTCATTTAAGTCGATGCTGCAAGGCATACCGCCTACGATATAGTTTGGATGCGGATTCTTGCCCCCGAACACAGCGTGTACCTTGACGACCTCTTTCTGCCATTCCAATGCGTCCAGATAATGGACGGTAGCGATAAGGTTCTGTTCCGGCGTAAGTTTATAGTCCGGATGTCCCCAATACCCATTGGCGAATATACCAAGCTGCCCGCTGGCAACGAACTTCTTTAGTCGTTCTTGAGTGGCGGTGAAATACCCCTCGGTATTCTTTGCCCATGGAGAAAGTTGCTGGGCAAGTAAAGCGGCGGCTTTTGGATCGGCTTTTAAGGCGGATACCACATCTACCCAATCCAATGCATGCAATTGATAGAAATGCACCGTATGGTCATGCATGTACAATACGGCTTGCATGATATTACGAACCATACTGGCGTTGGGAGGGATCACGATACCCCGTGCGTTCTCGACCGCCCGTACCGAGGCAAGCGAGTGGATGGAAGTACATACGCCGCAAACACGGCCTACGAAAGCCCATACATCCCGGGGATCCCGGTCTTTTACGATATTCTCGATGCCCCGCACCATAGTACCCGAGCTATAAGCGTTCTTGATCGTGCCACCTTCTATTTCAGCCTCTACCCGCAGGTGGCCTTCTATACGGGTAATGGGGTCTATGACAATTCTTTCTGACATGATAGTAGTGTTTTATTAGATCGTAGATTTACTTTCCGGCTCATCATTGTCGATAAGCTCTTTTTTCCGTATGTTAGTTGCTACGGCATGTACGGCGATACCGGCGGCGGTAGCGGCTCCTAGAGCCAGACCGATCTGATCCGCCGTGGCCTCGATACCGAATCCGTGTATATCGGGCATACGTTTATAGAACGGGCTGTTGTCCCAGAAATTCTCCTCGCTGCAACCCAAACAGGGGTGACCGCTCTGGATCGGGTAACTGGTGCCCTCGTTCCATTTGATGATACCGCACGAGTTATAGGTGCTCGGACCTTTGCATCCCACTTTATACAAGCAGTAGCCATGCTTGGCGTTCTCATCGTCGAAGCTCTCCACGAACAAGCCGGCGTCGAAATTCGCACGGCGGTAGCACGTATCATGTACTCGGCGGGAGTAGAACATCTTCGGACGGCCCAATCCGTCCAATTGCGGCATGCGTTCGAAAGTCAACATATAAATAATGACACCCGCCATCACGTCGGCGATCGGAGGACAGCCTTGTACATTAATAATAGGTTTACCTTTGATGACTTTATGGATACCTTTAGCGCCGGTAGGATTCGGGTTCGCCGCTTGCACGCAACCGGCGGAAGCGCAGTTGCCCCAAGCGATGATCGCTTTAGCTCCTGCGGCGGCCTCTTCGGTGATCTGCAAGGCACTCTTGCCGCCTACGCAACAATAAGCCTCGTCCTTGGTAGGTAGCGACCCCTCGATCATCAGTAGATAATTGCCGTAATACTTTTTCATGGTCTCTTCCTTAGCGGCCTCGGCCTGTTCGCCGGCGGCGGCCATCAGCGTCTCGGTATAGTCTAGGGAAATCTTGTCTAACAACAAGGTCGCCACGATCGGGTGGGCGGCACGGATAAACGATTCGGTACAACAGGTACATTCCTGTAGGTGTAGCCAGATGATCGGAAGGCGGGGTTTCGTCTCCAAGGCATTTACTACCTGTGCCACTCCCGAAGCCTCCAATCCCATAAGGGCGGCCATGGTGGTACAGAACTTCAGGAAGTCCCGGCGGGAGATGCCTTTCTGACGGCACTCTTCGTAAACGGACGGTCTTTTATTTTCCATATCTCAGCAATTAAGTATTCTAACAAATACGGGGGAGTTGTTCCCCGCTTAGCATATCGATGATCCGGTAGTTACCGTATAATGTCTTCATCTTGACCCGGGCTTGCTTTCCGCTTTGCTTGGTGATACGACCGATAACGGTCGCTTGCCTGCCCTCCTCGAAACCTCTCATAAGGGGTAACGCTTGTTCCGCACGGCTTTCCGGCAGGATCACAAGAACTAATCCTTCGTTCGCTATATAGAGCGGGTCTAATCCTAGCATCTCGGATGCGGCACGTACCGCTTCAGGAATAGGCAGGGCGTCTTCGTCCAGCAGGATATCCACACCAGCGTCTTGGGCGATCTCGTTGAGGGTTCCGCTTACGCCACCTCGGGTGGGATCACGTAAGACATGTACCTCTCCTATAGTATGTAACAGCTCAGAAATCATAATGTTTAGCGAAGCGGTATCACTTTTTAGATCCGTCTCGAATCCCAAGCTTTCCCGTGCGGAAAGGATCGTGATACCATGTAGACCAATCGGGCCGCTACAAATGACGACATCGCCGGGAGTGGCTTGGTCTGGGGCGATTCGTATGCCCGGAGGGACGATCCCGATCCCACTGGTGTTGATAAACAATTTATCGCACTTGCCCCGTTCCACCACTTTTGTGTCCCCGGCTACGATCTGTACGCCGGCACGCTCCGCCGCACGTTTCATGGATTGTACGATACGCTGAAGATCTGCTAGAGGCAAGCCCTCTTCCAGTATAAACCCGGCGGTCAGATACAAAGGACGGGCACCGCAACAAGCCAGATCGTTAACGGTCCCGTTGATCGCCAGATCACCGATATCTCCTCCGGGGAAAAAGATCGGGTCTACCACGAAGGAGTCGGTAGAGTAGGCCAGTCGCCCTTCTTCCATAAGAAACACGCATCCGTCATGATCCTGCTCCAATAATGGGTTCCGGAAAGCCGGATAAAATACTTGGCTGATCAGTTGGTGTGTCATGCGTCCTCCCCCTCCGTGCGCTAGTAACACACGGTCTGAGTCGGTAAAAGGAATCGGGCAATTCAAGTGTATATCCATATCTTTCTATTTATATCTATAATAAGCGGCACAAACCCCTTCCGAGGAGACCATCGGGGCTCCTAGCGGATGGGTGGGATGGCAGGCCTTCCCGAAATGGGGACAGTCCGAGGGTTGTCTCAAACCTCTCATAATCAGACCGGCGATGCATTCGGATGCGATCTGGTTTTCTTCCGGACACAATTGAAATCTCATTCGGGAGGAATATCTTTTATATTCGGATCGAAGTTGAAGCCCGCTGGAGGGGATGATTCCGATGCCCCGCCAGTCTTGGTCGCAAGGTTCCAACATCTCGTCTATAAGTTGGCGGGCGGCGGCATTCCCTTGCTCGGGAACGGCCCGTTTGTAAGCGTTCTCTACCTCATAACTTCCGGCTTCCAACTGGGAGACACAGCGGTAGATACCATATAATAGATCTACCGGCTCGAATCCGGTGACGACCATCGGGATTTTATAGTGGGCGGCTAATCGGTGATAGGCCCTGTTGCCTGTGATGGCGCAGACATGTCCGGCTGTCAGGAAACCGTCTACTTTACTTTCCGGATCGGATAAGATAGCCTCGATAGCGGGTGGTACCGTGAATAGGGAAGTCAATATGGAAAAGTTCGGAAGTCCTCGGCGTATGGCCTCTTTCAAAGCCATGAGGTGGACAGGTGCGGTCGTCTCAAAACCAATTGCGAAGAATACGATTTCCTTATCCGGGTTCTCCTCGGCCAGTGATAGGGCATCCAAGGGCGTATATAGCATACGGATATCCGCTCCTCTCGCTTTTACGCTCAATAAATCCTCCTTACTTCCCGGAACTCGCATCATATCCCCGAAAGAGGCTAAGATCACATTCGGCTGTGTCGCCAACTTCAAGGCGTAGTCGATTGTCTCGACCGGTGTTACACAGACCGGGCAACCCGGCCCATGGAGCAGTTGAAGATCCGGCGGCAACATCTCTTCCAGCCGATAACGGGCGATAGCATGTGTTTGCCCGCCACAAATCTCCATGATATACCAAGGTCGTGTCACCTTTTTGCGGATGGCCTCCAGAAGAGTTTGTACCTTCTCGTTGCTTCTATATTCGTCTACGAAACGCACTTTTGTAATTCTTTAAGGTCTTTCAGTGTTTCCTCCGCTTCTTTCTCATCTACAACAGATATAGCGATCCCTGCGTGAGCGAGGATATAATCCCCCTGTTTCACATCCACCCATTCAATACATATATTCTTTAGGATGCCTCCGAAATCAACTTTAGCCATGGTCATTTCGGGGATGCTTCGATCGATTGAGATAATCTTTCCGGGTACCGCTAAACACATATCGTTTCAATTTATTTAATAACCTCAAAGATACTTAATATGTTTAAGAGGGAAAGATAAAATTGATAAATATTATTTATAAGATGATGGATAATATCTCTTTAGTAAATACGATAGTCGATTCGTGTCTGATTAGACATTTATTCCTATATTTGTGCTATGGCGAAGAATAAAGTATATGCGTTGATTATTCAAGGCTTGGTTCAAGGGGTTGGTTTTCGCCCTTTTATCTACCGGATCGCTAAAGATCTGGGGATGAAAGGTTGTGTGGAGAATATGAATAATGGAGTACGTATATTGGTTGCCACTACTCCGGATGATCGGGATTTGCTGATAAGTCGTATACGGACCGAGCATCCTCGTGTCGCTTATATCCATCGGATCTCCTATACATCTACGGAAATGGATGAAGATGATTTTGACGATTTTACGATTACGCCCAGCCATTCAGAATCGGATGAGGTCACGCAGGTCTCCCCGGATATCGCTGTTTGTGCGGATTGTATGCGAGACCGGACTACTCAACCCCATCGAATCGGATATCCTTTTATTAATTGTACGCATTGTGGCCCTCGTTTCTCTATTATCCGGGACCTTCCTTACGACCGTTCGCAGACAACGATGGGCGGTTTCCTTATGTGTCCCGATTGTGAGAAAGAATATACGAATGTTATCGATCGCCGTTTCCATGCCCAACCGGTCGCTTGCAATCATTGTGGCCCGACTTATTACGCGACTTATAACGAGGAGACTTATATCGATTATGAGACCTTATTGAAACTTACCTCTCGTCTATTGCTTGGTGGAGAGGTTATTGCGGCTAAAGGAATCGGAGGCTATCATTTGATTTGTGATGCCTCGAACGAGAGAGCGGTTGCCCGTCTGCGAGAGATAAAGCAGCGGGATACCAAACCATTCGCTGTTATGTTCCGTGATCTGGAACATTTGCAAGTCTATACGGCAACGGAGCCGATGGAGGAGCGATGCTTAGTTTCTTGGCGGCGTCCGATCGTGCTGCTGAGGCAACGGAGCCGGTTAGCTTCCGGAATCAATCCGGGCATGCATACGCTAGGATGTATGTTGTCTTATATGCCGATTCATTACGATTGGTTTGCTCGTACAGGGATACCTGCGTTGGTAATGACCAGCGGGAATCTAAGCGATTTGCCGATAGCGATCACCCCAGAGGATGCGGAGGCGCAATTAGCGGGAAAGGTAGCGATCCTCTTGCATCATAATCGCCCGATCCATAACCGGGTAGATGATTCTGTGTTGCAGGTCTGCGGAGGACAACCCTGCTTGATCCGTCGTTCCCGAGGCTATGTGCCGGAACCCTTTTTCACGGATACAAATGTGGAAGGGATCATGGCTTTCGGTGCGGAGAAAGTGAACACGTTCGCTTTGGGAAAAGGAGAGACGATCCTGCAAAGTCAATATATTGGCGACTTAAAGAACTGGGAGACTTTCCGGTTCTATACGGAATCTATGGAGCGGTTTCGTCATTTGTTTCGTTTCAATCTCCAGCGATTGGTTTGTGATCTGCATCCGGATTATCTTTCCAGCCAAGAGGCGGAACGTATCTCGAAATCTCTTTCCTTACCTTTATTAAAGGTACAACATCATCATGCTCATGCCGCTGCTTGTATGTTGGAGCATGGTTTGAATGAGCCGGTTCTCGCTATCGTGATGGATGGGACAGGTCTGGGTGATGATGGTAAGGTTTGGGGAGGCGAGTTCTTCTTTTGTGACCGAGCGAAATACCGTCGCCTTTCCCATTTTGAGTATGTCCCGTTACCGGGAGGCGACAAGGCGGCTGAGGAGCCATGGCGAATGGTTGTCGCCTATTTGTGGCATTATTTCAAGGACGAACCGTCGGGTATTCCTTATCCGGCCGATTTCGTGGAACGCATAGGCACGGAAAGGATCGCTATGCTTGAACGAATGATGGAGAAAGGTGTGAATACACCCTATACATCCAGCGCTGGCCGGCTGTTTGATGCGGTAGCTTCTTTATTGGGGATTTGCGATGTCTCCAGCCACCAAGCGGAGGCTCCGGTCTTATTGGAGCAGGCGGCGATGGGAGAGAGGAACGCTTATGCGTATCCAGTCTCGGCGGAGGGAGAGGAAATCTCTTTTTATTCTTTGTTTGAGGCATTATTGCATGATAAGACGAACGAGGTCCCGGTGAGCTTGATATCCGCCCGTTTCCATACGACATTGGCTTCCTTGTTTGTGCAGAAAGCCCGCTTGTTGATTAAACGGACGAAAGCGACACAAGTGGTTATCTCGGGAGGATGTTTCCAGAATAAATTATTGACGGAGTCGATGAGGAGACAGTTCATCATGGCTGGGGTCCCCGTCTATATTCCGTCTCGTATACCTTGTAACGATGGGGGGATAGCCGTGGGGCAATTAACGATCGCCTCGGTGACTCCCTTTTAAAAGAGATCAGATATGCATGAGTTGTCTATAGCCCGTAGCATCGTGGAGCTGGTCGAGGAACAAGCGGATAACCGGGGAGCCTCGGTGGTCGAAGAGTTGGAGTTAGAGATAGGACATTTGTCCGGCGTAGAGATCCAAACCTTAGAGTTCGCATTGGATAGCGCCATAAAAGGTAGCAAGCTGGAAAAGGCCCGGATTATCCGTCATTATATTGAGGGGGAAGGACAGTGTAGCGACTGTGAGACCATTTTCCCAATGAACGCCTTGTTTTCCCCTTGTCCCCATTGTGGCTCCTATTTAGTTAAAATCCTTAAAGGGAAGGAACTTCGGGTGAAGTCGATTGTTATTAAAAAGGAATGATATATTAATGAAATAAAAACTTAAATACTATGTGCGGAACTTGCGGATGCGGAGAGCATCATCACCATCACGATCATACGCATGAGCATTCTCATGGCCATGAACATCATCACCATCCTGATGAAGGGATCGTAATCAATCTGGAACAAGATATACTTCAACGTAACAACTTATTGGCGGAGCGAAACCGGGGATATTTCGAGGCTAAGAACCTGTTCTGCCTGAACTTGATGAGTTCGCCCGGATCCGGTAAGACAACTTTGCTGGAAGAGACGATCCGCCGTTTGAAAGCGAAGCGACCGATCTATGTGATAGAAGGTGATCAACAAACCTCAAACGATGCCGACCGTATAGCGGCGTTGGAGATTCCCGTGTTTCAGGTAAATACCGGTACCGGCTGTCATTTGGAAGCCGACATGGTCAATCATGCCGTTAAGCATCTGAATCCGAAGGAGGGAGCGATCCTTTTTATAGAGAATGTCGGCAATCTGGTCTGTCCGGCCATGTTCGATCTCGGAGAGTCCAAGAAAGTCGTTATCGTGAGTACGACGGAGGGGGATGATAAACCGTTGAAATACCCACATATCTTTCAGGAGGCAGATATCTGCGTAATCAACAAGATTGATCTGGCTCCTTATCTGAATACAAAAGTGGAAGTGCTTCGGGAAAACGCCTTGAAGGTAAATCACCATCTCCAGATATTCGAGGTATCCGCCACGAAAGGAGACGGGATGGATGCATGGTGTGACTGGTTGCAGACAGAGAGTGCAAAGTGTAAATAAATACCCCGGGTTTTAATGAATAAATGGAGAAAAAAACTATATTTGCTCCCATTCATTGAATCTAACTAATCAAAATGTTATGATTAACCGAGAATTGATTAATCCTCAAAGCATCGTAGTGGTGGGAGGTTCCAACAACGTACATAAACCGGGCGGTCGTATCGTGCGAAACCTGTTGGATGGAAAATATAAAGGAGAATTATGTGTGGTAAACGCCAAGGAGACAGACGTGCAAGGCGTCAAGTCTTATCCTTCTGTACATGATATCCCGGAGACGGAGTTGGCGATCATCTCGATTCCGAGTAAATCGTGCCCCGAGGTGATGGAAGTGCTGGCCCGGCAAAAGGGGGTAAAAGCTTTTATCGTGATCTCAGCCGGTTTCGGCGAGGAGACACACGAAGGCGGTATCTTGGAACAACAGATGCTGGATGTCGTGAATGAGGCGGGAGCTTCCTTGATCGGCCCGAACTGTATCGGGTTGATGAATATGAATTATCATGGCGTGTTTACGCAACCGATACCGGAATTCCATCCCGATGGCGTGGATTTCATCTCTAGCTCCGGCGGTACGGCCTTGTTCATTATCGAGTCGGCGCTGACAAAAGGGCTGCGTTTCTCTTCTGTTTGGTCGGTTGGAAACTCCAAGCAGAATGGAGTAGAGGATATCCTTGAATATATGGATCGGAACTTTGATCCGGTATTGGATTCCAAGATCAAGATGTTGTATATCGAGCAAATCAAGCAACCGGATAAATTGTTGTATCATGCGTCTTCCTTGATACGTAAGGGATGCAAGATCGCCGCTATCAAGGCGGGAAGTACGGAGTCGGGAAAGCGAGCTGCCTCTTCGCATACGGGCGCTATCGCTAGTTCGGACTCTGCCGTGGAGGCTTTGTTCCGTAAGGCGGGTATCGTGCGTTGTTTTAGCCGTGAGGAATTGACTACCGTGGCGAGTATCTTTACCTTGAAAGACGTGAAAGGGAAGAATTGTGCGATCGTGACACATGCCGGAGGGCCTGCGGTAATGCTGGCGGACGCTTTATCCAAGGGGCGTTTGAATGTTCCTAGTTTGGAAGGCCCTATCGCTGATGAGTTGAAATCCAAACTGTATCCGGGTGCCGCTGTCGGTAATCCGATTGATATTATCGGTACGGGGACACCGGAACATTTGGCTACAGCCATCGATTTCTGTGAGAATCGTTTCGATAATGTGGATTTGATGATGGTCATCTTCGGTAGTCCCGGTTTGGTAAAACTTTATGATACCTACGAGGTACTTCATAAAAAGATGGAAGAGTGCAAGAAGCCGATCTTCCCGATATTACCGTCTATCGTAACGGCCGGACCGGAAGTGAAGAGCTTTGTCAAGAAAGGCCATGTGAACTTCTCGGACGAGGTGACATTGGGTACCGCCCTTTCACGGGTGATCAATACGCCGAAACCGATGAGCACGGATATCCAGCTATATGGCGTGGATGTACCGGAAGTTCGTCGTATCATAGACCGGTTGCCGGGTAGCGGTTATTTAAATCCGGAGGAAGTGCGTACATTGTTGCGTGCCGCTAATATCCCGTTAGTGGAGGAATATGCTTCGGATGATAGGGATGCGTTGCTGGCTTTTGCCAAGAAGGTGAAATATCCGGTGGTAGCCAAGGTTGTAGGGCCTGTGCATAAGAGCGATATCGGTGGTGTGGCCTTGAATATCCGTGGAGAAGAGCATTTATTGTTCGAGTATGAACGTATGATGCGTCTGCCGGGTGTTACGGGCATCATGGTACAACCGATGTTGAAAGGACAGGAATTATTCTTGGGAGCTAAATATGAGGATCGTTTCGGCCATGTGGTACTTTGCGGGTTGGGTGGAATCTTCGTGGAGGTATTGAAAGATGTGTCTTATGGTTTGGCTCCGTTGTCATACGATGAGACTTATTCAATGATTCGTTCTTTGAGAGGGTATCCGATCATTAAAGGTACACGTGGGCAAAAGGGTATCGACGAGCAACAATATGCGGACATTATCGTTCGCCTCTCTACCTTATTGCGTTTTGCCAGCGAGATAAAGGAAATGGATATAAATCCGTTGGTGGCTACGGATAGAGGCTTGTTCGCTGTAGACGCCCGTATCCGTATAGAGAAATAAAAAAACAAG
>OOCL01001499.1_pt1 | contig 13406 bp, 8 predicted proteins | sample 1671211 | NCBI WGS metagenome assembly OOCL01 (sample SAMN06348133, study PRJEB24527) | human gut metagenome | biome: human gut; feature: ankylosing spondylitis patient; material: feces | host: Homo sapiens | place: China | collected 2015-10 | reverse complement strand
AGTAATCATTTTCAAAATATAACATTTCTAATTCCCCCTGACAATTGTTGTTTTAATATTTATAAAAATAGTTTCTATAGTTCATAAACCTTTGAAACTTTATCTCTTGATAACACGTCTAAAGTTAAATCCTTACCTATTATCATCTCATTTTTTGTTAATACATTTTTTGTTGTCGCATATGCTAACTCTGGAAAATTATTTTCTTTACTTAAATGTGCTAATAAAATTGATTCTGTTCCGCCTTCTACTAACTCTGTACAAAAACTTGCCGCTTGCGTACCAAAAGACAACCTAAAACACAAGGTCGCTCTATTCATGGCGCGGCTTGTATGGTCTTGCGGTTACAGTGTCCATACGGTCGAGTTGAGGAGCGGGCATGGTAAACGATTTGAGCGGTATAGACGACCTCGAGCTGATGCCGCTGGGCGGAGGCTATATGGTGCGACGCGAACGCTTGATGAATGAGCTTATCGCCAAGGGCCGAAAGGCCGGCATCGTGGTTCTTTATGCGCCCGAGGGGTTTGGGAAGACCTCGGTGCTGCTGCAGTACACCCATGAGGTTAAATGCGACCCGACGCGAGGCCCCGTGCGGATTATCGAGGCCGATCGCGCCATTGGGCGCGAGGTGTTTATGCAGCTCGAGGTGGTTACCGAAGAACTCAAAGACAAACCGCACTCCCTTATCGCGATTGATAATGTGCCAAACCTCGATCAGCACGATACCGAAGACCTCATCGACAGGATTCGCGGCTTGCGCGCTATGGGGATAGGGGTCTTTATCTCCTGCCGTCCTTCAAATCGTCAGCTGATTCATGGGCTGGGCGATTCGGTTAAGATCAATGCGCAGATGCTCAAGGTGCATGCCTATGAGTATTCGGCGTGGGCATCGGCGTTTTCGATCAGTACATCGCTCGACTTTTATCAGCTCACGCAGGGCGTGCCCGAGCTCGTTTCGGCATTGCAGACGGGTCTGTATGGCCAAGGCGACGTAGCCGGTCTGCTCGAAAACGAGATTGTCAACGTATATGGCGCGGCACTTGTCGATCTGGCTTCGCTCGACAATAATGCGCTGTTTTGCGTGGCATGTCTCATGGTTTTGATGGGCGAGGGCAATATCGCAGAACTCGAGGCTTGCGGGGTGAGGCTGTCGATGGTCGACCAGTCCTACTTTGTACGCGACTACCCGATCTTTGGCTTGGATCCCGCCGAGCGGAGTTTTACGTGTCTGGGCACGGAGGATAACGGACGCTTGCGTTTGCGTAAGTTGGTGGCCGAGGTTCGCCCCGAACTTGTTCCGAGGGCGGCCCGGATTTTGCTTAAGGCGGGCCGATGCGATGCGGCGATGGACCTGGCGGACGCCTTTTTGGACCGTGAAGCGGTCCTTGAACTTGCTGGGCAGTATGGGGCCGATCTGGCTCTGACGGGGCACGGGGCCGATATCTGCCGAGCAGCGCTGGGCACGATCGATGCCGACGATCCGGCTCCAGAGCCAACGCCTGCCGAGGCGCTCGGCGTATATCTGGCAGCGGTCAGCGTGTCCAATACAAAGCTCGCTCGCTATATGGCATCGGTCATCGAGCGCGGGGGCGAACGGGCGGCCTGCGAAATAGACCCTGTTTCATGGAGGGTGGCCCAGACACTGACGGCTGTTTGCTATGGGGACAACGGGCTTGGGCTCCCTATGAACCTGGCCGTGCCAGAAATAGAGACGTCCCACACCGCGCTCGACATGCTGTCCGCGCATATCGAGGTCAAGCGATGCCTGACCGAACGGGGAGATGACGGCGGCGTTCTACAGCAGCTCAAAACGAGCAAGGCCTATGACTGCGAGCTCGACATCGCGGGGATTGTTATACGGGCCGATAGCATGCTGGTGGAGCTCTTTGACGGGTCGTTTGCGGGAATCGACGAGCGCGACGACGAGATGACGGTGGTGCGGGAGGCGCTCGACGTACGCGGGCTTAAGGCGATGGCTATCTGGGTGCGCATGGTGTTGGCGGCACGGCGGCTCCTTTCCGGCCTGCCGGTAACCGACGACGCGGCGTTCAACGAGCTCGATCGTTTTGCCGTGCGCATGCGCGACAACCAGATTCAGCTGTTTGGCCTGTTGCTAGAAGGCTGGCAGTCGCTGGCAGAGGGACGGCCGGTTAATGCAAAGTTCCGTGCGGTCCAAGTGCTCAAACTTGCCGAGGAGTCGATTGCGTACATGCGCGATAATGCGTTACTGCTGGAGCGCGCGGCATATCTGCGTAACACCTCGATGGTTTCGGTACGCGAGGAAGCGGAGTTGCTCGATATAAGCCAGACGCAGGTTGGTGGCGCAGAAGCCTGGATGGTGGCGCTGCATTTGGCCTGTGCGGGCCGAGACAGCGACCTTGCAGCCTGGATGTCCATGAATCGCGCGGGGATTCTAGAGCCATCGTATCGGCTCTTTGCGCGCCTTGCCATGCATTGTCTGGGCGAGCCGGCGACCAGGATTCGCAAGAAGCTTCCCGTGCGCGAGCTGTCGCGGTACTCGCTGCGCGACGATTTGGAAGGGGAAGGCGAGCGCCTGTTCCAGGCCGGTGAGGTTGAAGCCGTTGATACCATTGACCATATCGAGATTCGCATGTTTGGGGCGTTTCGCGCCGAGCGCGACGGGTTTCCCATCACGGACAAAATGTGGCGCCGCAAGAAGGCGGCGACACTTGCCGAGCGGCTTGCGCTGGGCATGGATGCGCTCGTCGATCGTGAGACGCTGGCCATGGAGCTGTGGCCCCATGCCGAGTTCAATAGCGCCCGCAACAACCTGTACTCGACGATATCGCGCTTGCGGTCGGCTTTGGGACCGACGCCGGATGGCAAATCGTGTGTGCTCATCCAAAATGAATGCATCGGACTCAACGGCGACTACGTCAAGACCGATGTACGGCTGTTTGACCAGATAAGCCGCGAGGTTTTGGGAAATCGCACGGGTGCGCGCGGGCCCCATTTAGTTGAGCTGTGCCTTAAGATTGAGCAGCTTTATGCCGGCCCGTTGTATGTTCCCAATGGCTGTAACCCCACCTACTTTTTGCGTATGCGACGCATTATGCAGTCAAAGTACATCGATTGCATGATTAAGGGAGCAAATGCCGCTCTAGAAGAAAACGACCTGCAGTCGGCGATTTGGCTGGCGGAGTCGGGGCTTCGGCAGGAAACGGCGCGTGAGGATATGGTGCGCTGCGCCATGCGCGTCTACAGTGCGGCGGGGCGGCGGCGCGATATAGTCGAGCTGTACAGCGGGCATATGCACCACCTGAGGGAGCAGGTCAATGGCGTGCCCGAGCCCGAGACGCGGCGTCTATACGAGCGCTTGGTGGAGGGGCGGCTCAATCGCGTGCTGGTCGAGCGATAAAAACGGGCGCCCGAAGTACTTGGACACCCGTAAGCTCGCTATGTGTTGGCTCGCCGATCATTGGCTCTTAGACGAGCTTGATCTTCTGGATGTCCTTGCGCGAGGACTCGCGATACAGCGAGAACTTGCGGCCGATAACCTGAACGACCTCGGCGTGGCAACGCTCGGCGAGCTCTTCGGCGGCCTCGCGGGCGGAAAGACTGGAGCCATCGAGCACGGAGCACTTAACGAGCTCGTGCTTCTCCAGGTAGGCGACCGTCTGCTCGACGGTGCCCTCGTTGACATCGGACTTACCGATGATGATGGCGGGGTTGAGGTGATGGGCCATGCTGCGAAGCTGCTTGACCTGGGCTCCTGTCAGTGCCATGGGTTCTCGCTTTCTATGTATGGGGCGCCCCGCGACGGGGCCTTAATCTACGTGAGCTGTCCCACGATAGCGCAGGAACGGCGCGGTGTGGAGCGCGTTTGCCCAGTTCAAAAAGAATGCGGATGCCGAGGTGATGGGCAGTGCGGGCTGTGAACGGGCTACGAGCGGGATTCAGAGACCGGTTCCCATGCAATAAACGCCCAGCGAACCTTACGGATATGGTCGAGCATATAGCGCCCCTGCGGCACGCCCTTGGAGCCCGGCTCGCCGGCATGGGGGTTTTCGATCATGTGCTGAGCGATATAGTCGCGCAGGCGGTCGATCTTATCCTCGTTGCCATGCTCGAGCATACGGGAAAAATCCGCCACGCCTGCCTCAAGGCTATCGAAGGTATCGCGACGAGGCGATTCAAAGTATGTAACCTGCGGCAACGCACCCATCTGAATGAGGATGTTGAAGGCGTACACAAAGCCATTGCTGCAGGTAATCGAGGCGCCGATAGCGTTCATCAAGTGCAGATCATAGCGCGGGCTGGAGTTGGCGACCATCGTGACAGCACAACGCCGACGAGCCGTTCGATCAAGCTTGGCAAGCGCACCTTTTAGATCGGTCGTCGTAACCGACCGACTGGCAAAGGCAACATCCACCGTTTTCGCGACCGGTCCAACCAAATCCCAATCATCATCCCAAGCAAGCTCAAGCGGCGTAATTAGGTCCTCGAGCCCATAGTACTCAATGCCAGCATCAAGCGTGCCCAACATGGCAGGGGAGAAATCAGCCGCAATCACAGGATGCCCAGCCTGAGCAAGCGGAATAGCAATCGACCCAGCCCCGCACCCCATATCGAGTACCGACTCGCCGGGCTCAAGCGCCAGCAGCTTTATAAAATCCCGAGCATAAGGGGCAGTCTCCAACGGCCGAAAATGCCGAGCCCTTTTATCCCACTCAAAAGAATCGTCAGCCCGCCGCCGATCAGCTTGCAGACGCATCCACTCCAGATTCCAATCTGTGGAAAGCAGCTCAGAACGATTCTCCCCATCAGCCACGGGCCAACCTCCTAGCAACAAAAAAGCGACTCCTCCCAAAAGAAGAGCCGCAACCAGCATATATCAGAAAGAACCGATCCAACGCCAAACCGCCATACCAGCAAAGTAGGGCAGAAGCGAAGCGACTGCCAAAGGGATAGAACCCAACCGAGGGCCCGTTGTGCGGGAGCCCCGGGGAGGGCAAATATATAAGGTCGATCGCGAGTTCCGCACGAGCCGGAGAGCACTTAATGTGCTCTCCGTGCGAGCCAGGACTGTCCGAGCAGGCGACCTTATATATTTGCCCTCCCCGGGGCTCCTCGCCAGTCCCCCTCAGCTAGTTCTTCAGCGAGTTCAGCGGCGCCGGGAAACGTCCACCGCGATGGGCAAGCACGGTGCCGGCGTTGGGGTTCACCGGCATGATGGGCGCACGGCCGAACAGGCCGCCGTACTCGACGCAGTCACCCACGCCCTTGCCGATGGCGGGAATCACGCGGACGGCCGTGGTCTTGTTGTTGATGACGCCGATGGCCATCTCGTCGGCGATGATGCCGGCGATGGTCTCGACTGGGGTGTCGCCGGGGATGGCGATCATGTCCAGGCCGACGGAGCACACACAGGTCATGGCCTCGAGCTTCTCGAGCGAAAGCGCACCGGCCTCGACGGCGGCGATCATGCCGGCGTCCTCGGACACGGGGATAAAGGCGCCCGAGAGGCCGCCCACGCTGGAGCTGGCCATGACGCCGCCCTTCTTGACGGCATCGTTGAGCATGGCGAGCGCGCAGGTCGTGCCCGGGCCGCCGCAGGTGCCCACGCCGATGATCTCGAGGATGCGGGCAACGGAGTCACCGATGGCGGGCGTGGGGGCCAGCGACAGGTCGACAATGCCCTTCTCGACCCCCAGGCGATGGGCGGCCTCGCGGCTCATGAGCTCGCCGGCGCGGGTGATCTTAAAGGCGGTCTGCTTAATCTTTTCGGCGACTTCCATCATCGAGGCGGAATCGGGCAGCGTCTCCAGGGCTGCGGCCATAACACCGGGGCCCGAGACGCCTACGTTGATGACGGCGTCGGCCTCGCCACCGCCGTGGACGGCGCCCGCCATAAACGGGGAGTCCTCGACCATGTTGGCAAAGCAGACAAACTTGGAAGCGCCGACGGAATCCTGGTCGGCCGTGAGTCTAGCGGCATCGATGATGGTCTGGGCCGCCATAAGCACGGCGTCCATGTTGATGCCAGCGCGCAGGTTAGCAACATTGACGCTGGAGCAGACGCGGCTGGTGGTAGCGAGCGCCTGGGGGATGGACTGGATAACGCGGCGATCGGCGTCGCCGATGCCCTTCTGGACGAGTGCGGAGAAGCCGCCCAGGTAGTCGATGCCGAGCGTCTCGGCCGCGCGGTCGAGGGCGTGCGCGATAGGGGTGAGGTCCTCATCCTTGCAGCAAGCGGCGATCTGCGCCACCGGGGTAACGGAGACGCGCTTGTTGACGATGGGGATACCGTACTCGCGCTCGAGGTTCTCGGCGGTCTCGACCAGATGCTCAGCCGTGTGCGTCACGTGGTCGTAGATCTTCGTGCACATGCGGTCGAGGTTCTCGTCACCGCAACCCATGAGCGAAACACCCATGGTGATGGTCCTGATGTCGAGGTTCTGTTCCTCAACCATGCCGCGGGTTTCCGCGATTTCTGCGGGCGTGATCGCCATCCTTGCGCTCCTATCTGCCAAAACGAGCATAGTCTTATCTATTTTAACGTGCCGCACGTGCCAGGTGGCGCGTGCGGCACGTTTTAGTGCTCGGTTGTTTCCGTTGTGTTACTGCCCAAAGACCTCTTCGGCGATACGCGCGCTCTCGGCGGCGTCCTTGGCGTAGTAGTCCGCGCCAATCTGCTTGGCGTATTCGGGGGTGAGCACGGCGCCGCCCACGATGATCTTGACGCCCGGCACCTCGGCATGAAGCAGCTTGATGGTCTCCTCCATGGCCACGACGGTGGTAGTCATAAGCGCCGAGAGGCCGACGAGCTTAATGTCACGCTCCTTGACGGTCTTGAGCACCTCCTGCGGATCGACGTCGCGACCCAGATCAAAGACGGTGTAGCCGTAGTTGTCGAGCAGCATCTTGACGATGTTCTTACCGATGTCGTGGATATCGCCCTTAACGGTGGCCACGCAGATCTTGCCCTTGTCGGCAATCTCGCCGGCGGGCATCAGGCGCTTGATGGTGTCGAAGCCCACGCGCGCGGCCTCGGCCGAGGCCATGAGCTGCGGCAAGAAGAACTTTCCCTGGTCAAAGAGGACTCCGACCTCATCGAGGGCGGGGATAAAGTGGTTGTTGATGAGGTCCATAGCGTCGTGGTCGGCCAGCAGGCGCTCGGTCTCGGCCGCGATCTCGCCTTTGCGGCCCGAGACGACCATGTGGCGGATGGGGTCGTCGTTGCCGTCGGTGCCAGCGGTGCCAGCAGCGGGCACGGTGTCGGTCGATGCGGCCTGAGCCGCTGCCGGGTTGGCGGCGATCTTGTACGGATCGGTCCAGCCGGCATAGCGCTCGATGTATCCGGTCGAGCCCTCGTCCTCAACGCTCAGGACGCGATAGCTGTAGACGGTGTCCATAAAGCGCTTGGAGCCCGGGTTCATGATGGGGGCGTCCAGGCCCGCGCCAAAGGCGGCGGCCAAAAAGACCGAGCCCAGCAGCGGCCGCGCGGGCAGACCAAAGCTGATGTTCGACACGCCGAGCGCGCATTTGACGCCCAGGCGCTCCTTGCACAGGGACATGGCGCGCAGGATCTGCTCGGCCTGGCGTTGATTGGTCGAGGCGGTCATGACCAGACAGTCGATGAGGATGCGGTCCGGGCCGATGCCGTAGCGGGCGGCCTCGGCCACGATGCGCTCAGCGATGGCGAAGCGAGCCTCGGCGGTATCGGGGATGCCGCCTTCGTCGAGCGTAAGGCCGACGACGTTGGTGCCGTAGTGGGCGACCAGCGGAAAGATCTCATCCATGATCTGCTGCTTGCCATTGACCGAGTTGATGATGGGCTTGCCGGCGTAGCGGCGCACGGCGGCCTCGACGGCTGCGGGGTCGGTGGAGTCGATCTGCAGCGGCAGCAGCGTGGAGCCTTGGAGCTGCTCGGTCGCTTGCTGGATAATCTTGACCTCGTCGATCTCGGGCAGGCCCACGTTAACGTCCAGGATATCGGCGCCCTGTTCTTGCTGGCTGATGCCCTGACTTACGACGTAGTCCAGATCGCCGTCGCGCAGGGCCTGCTGCAGGCGCTTTTTGCCGGTGGGATTGATGCACTCGCCGATGACGGCAATCTTGTGGCCATCGCAGGGAAGGTCCACGACCGTCTGGGCGCTCGTGACCGACATGCTGGGCTTGCGGTGACGCGGACTGGGCGTGTGGTTGTCGATAAGCGTGCGCAAGGCCGCCATGTGCGCGGGCGTGGTGCCGCAGCAACCGCCCACGACGCTCACGCCATCCTTGATCATGCCGGCGACGGCCGCGGCGTACTCGGGCGCCTGGATATCAAAGACGGTGTTGCCGTCGTCGTCCACGCGGGGCAGTCCCGCATTGGCCTGCACCATAACGGGCTTGTCGGTGACGGTGAGCATGCGCGCGGCGAGTCCTCGGAGCTCGGCCGGGCCCTGGCTGCAGTTGATGCCAAGGACGTCGGCGCCGATGGCGTCGAGGGTGATGGCGGCGACCTCGGGGCTCGTGCCCAAGAAGGTGCGGCCGTCTTCCTCAAAGGTCATGGTGGCAAAGACGGGCAGGTCGGAGTTCTCGCGGCAGGCGAGGACTGCCGCCTTGATCTCGGCAAGATCGGTCATGGTCTCGATAATAAAGAGGTCGACGCCCGCAGCGACGCCGGCGCGCACCTCCTCGGCAAAGAGGTCGTAGGCCTCGTCAAAGTTGAGGGTGCCCAGGGGACGCAGCAGGGCGCCGATGGGGCCGATGTCGCCGGCGACGTAGCGGGCACCGGCCTCGCGGGCGCAGGTGACTGCCGCGGCAAAGACGTCTGCCACGGTGGCAGCGCCGTCGAGCTTGTGAGCGTTGGCGCCAAAGGTGTTGGCGGTGATCACGTCGCAGCCGGCCTCGACGTACTGACGCTGGATATCGGTGATGACCTGGGGCTCCTCAAAGTTGAGCAGCTCGGGCAGGGCTCCGGCTTTCATGCCGGCCGCCTGCAGCATGGTGCCCATGCCGCCGTCGAACAGCAGATGCCCCGTGCCCTCGATGGCCGCACGCAGGCGATCGTCCTTAATGCGCAGATCGTCGATCGTGCGCGTCTTGTACGTGGCACCGTTGCGACGTGCGGCATCAACGGGTGCCGCCAATGCAGTGCCGTCAGAATCATGAGTGATAAGCGGAGTAAACATCGAGGGCTCCTAATGGCTGGAATAGCAGGTGGTGTGGGCGGCGCGGAAGCGGCAGTGCTCACGCATGCGGCAGATATTGCAGGTGGGGCGGCTCTGGGCGTCGTGGACTTCGCCGTCAAACAGACCGATCACCGCGGTCACGCTCTTGGTGGGCATGAGCAGGCTGGTGGGGGTCACGGTAAGTCCAATGAGGCGCGTGGCGTTGAGTGCATCCACGATTGAGCGCTGGGCCGAGAGCGGGCAGTCGCCATAGCCGGGACTAAAGCGCCAGTTACCGGCGAGCCCGTGTGCAGCGGCCGCAGCCTTGACCTGCTGGTCCATCTGCTCGATGGCGGCTTCTACATAGGCAGAGCATGCGGCGTCGAGCACGGCGCCTTCCAGAGGCTGCTGGGCTCCCGTGGTACGCAGACGACGCTCAGCGTCCATTCCGAGGGTGCATGCCATGAGTGCGGCAAAGCGGGCGTCCTTAAGGTGGCGATAGATATCACGACCCCGCAGCTCAACATTGGTGCCAACCAAGCGGATGCAGGGCTCGCCCTGCTCGTCGATGCTCGTGGCATCGACGGCAAACACGCGTCGCACGCCGCGGGGCTCGATATCCAGCTCCAGACGCTCAACGACAAGCTCAATTCGACGTGACAGCTCGGGCTCAATCTGCTGGCCGCCGTAGCCCAGATACCGCAGCATCTCGGCACGGTCGACACGAGGGTGGTGGGCAGCGTCGATACGGTAAAGCGCCGGCGACGCAAGGTCGGCCGGCACTTCTACAACGGTTGTATCGACGTGCGGTTTTTCCATTACCCCAGGCGCTCCATAATGGTCGCGGCGATTGCAGGACGGTTCATAGTGTACAGGTGCAGACCGTCGGCACCGTGCTCCTTAAGGTCGCAAAGCTGACGAGCAGCATAATCTACACCGGCCGCCTGCAGGCTCTCGGGGTCGTTCTCGTACTTGGCGAGGATCTTGATGACGGGGGAGGGCAGCGACGCGCCGCACATAAAGACCATGCGGCTGATCTGCGACTTGCCCATAAACGGCATGATGCCCGCGGTGATGGGCACGGTGATGCCGGCCTTGTCGGCGAGCTCGCGGAAGCGATAGAAGCACTCGTTATCAAAGAAGAGCTGTGTCACAAAGAAGCTTGCGCCGGCATCTTGCTTTTGCTTGAGGTGCTCGACCGAGAGGTTGAGATCCTCGCAGGCAATGTGACCCTCGGGGTAGGCTGCGGCGCCCACGCAAAAGCCGGCGTCGACGAGCTCGGGGATGAGGTCACGGGCGTAGGCGTAGTCGGAGGCGGGCTTGTCGTCCTCAGCCGCGCCAGCGGGCAGGTCGCCGCGCAGGGCCAGCACGTTTTCCACGCCGGCCGAGCGATACTCGTCGATCTTGGCGGCGATATCGGCATGTGTGCGGCCAACGCAGGTGAGGTGCGCTACCGAGGGCGTATCGAATTCGCTCGTAATCATATGTGCAATGGGGGCGGTGGTGGCACCGTTACCCGAGCCGCCAGCGGAACAAGTGACCGAGACAAAGCTCGGTGAAAGCTTGCACAGGTTGCCTGCCACCTCGCGAGCCGTATCGAGGGTAAGCTCACCCTTGGGCGGGAACATCTCAAACGAAATGGGCGTGGTGCCTTGGGATGCTGCCTGCTTAAAAACCTCGTCGACGCGCATATCGTGCTCCTTTAGATACGTAATAGTGTGATGTGTTGTAAGGATTCTACAGCACCACTGTGTCACGGTGGAGTTTCACTCGCTATTCGGGGATACCAATCAAAGATGCCTTGCTATCGACATTCCCTATAGCAGAGCGGTCAATCTAGGATGGGGCTATAAAGACTGGTATCTGATGCGAAATACCAGTTAATAGAGCCCCATCCCAAATTGACTACCCTTAAACCATGGGGAGAGGTCTGCAATTTATACAGTTGATTGGCTGTTGAGGGCGGCAACGCCGCCGCGATGCGGTAACCTCATTGATTGGTTTCGTGACAGCAACATAACGGTAATGTTGCGGAAACACGACGAGCCTAATCTATGACTCGTTCGTTAGTAATCAACACCGCTTCTCACGCGGTGCCGATACGAAGGGAGTTCCGTATGGCCGAACTTACTGACCGCTTCGGGACCATGGTGTTCTCTGAGGAAGTCATGAAGGACTACCTCCCCAAGGACATTTGGAAGCGCCTTGCTGCAACCCTCGAGGACGGTGAGCCGCTCGACCTGGATGTGGCCAACGCCGTTGCCCATGCCATGAAGGTCTGGGCCATCTCCAAGGGCGCGACACACTACGCGCACTGGTTCCAGCCGCTTTCGGGCATTACTTCCGAGAAGCACGACAGCTTCCTCGAGCCCAACCACGACGGCACCGCCATTACCAAGTTTACGGGCAAGAACCTCATCCAGGGCGAGCCCGATGCTTCCAGCTTCCCCAACGGCGGCCTGCGCGCCACCTTCGAGGCCCGTGGCTACACCGCTTGGGATCCCACCAGCCCCGCCTTTATCAAGGACGATGTCCTGTGCATCCCCACGGCTTTCTGCTCCTACACGGGCGAGGCCCTGGACAAGAAGACCCCGCTGCTGCGTTCCATGACTGCGCTCTCGCGTGAGTCCAAGCGCGTTTTGGCGCTGTTTGGCAAGACCCCCAAGAAGGTCGTTCCTTCCGTGGGCGATGAGCAGGAGTACTTCCTGATCAAGAAGGACGCTTACCGCAAGCGCAGGGACCTGGTCATCACCGGTCGCACCCTCTTTGGCGCTGCCCCCTGCAAGGGCCAGGAGCTCGAGGAGCACTACTTTGGCGCTATCCGCCCCACCGTCTCGGCCTATATGAAGGACCTGGACGATGAACTGTGGGCGCTTGGCATTCCTGCCAAGACCAAGCACAACGAGGTCGCTCCCTGCCAGCATGAGCTCGCCCCTGTCTACGGCGAGGTCAACGAGGCCATCGACCAGAATCTGGTCATGATGGAGAAGATGAAGCTCATCGCCTCCCGCCACGACTTGGTCTGCCTGCTGCACGAGAAGCCCTTCGAGGGCATCAACGGTTCGGGCAAGCACAACAACTGGTCGCTTGGCACCGAGTCCGAGAACCTGCTCGACCCGGGCGACACCCCGCTCGACAACCTGCAGTTCATTGTCTTCCTCACCGCGGTGATCGAGGCCGTCGATAACTATCAGGAGCTCCTGCGTGCCTCCGTTGCCTCGGCCGGCAACGATCATCGTCTGGGCGCCAACGAGGCTCCTCCGGCGATTATGTCTATCTTCCTGGGCGACCAGCTTACCGAGGTCGTCGAGAAGATCATCGATGGCAAGGCTTCCGTCCATGCCACGCGCGGCGTGCTCGACCTGGGCGCTGATACCCTGCCCAAACTGATGCAGGACAACACCGACCGCAACCGCACCTCCCCGTTCGCCTTCACCGGCAACAAGTTCGAGTTCCGTGCCTGCGGCTCCGAGCAGAACGTCTCCGACTCCAACCTGGTGCTCGATGCCGCCGTTGCCAAGTCGCTCAAGTCCTTCGCCGATGAGCTCGAGGATACGCCCGAGGATAAGTTCCAGGACGCCGCGCTCGAGTACTGCAAGAAGGTGCTGACCGATCATCAGCGCATCCTGTTCTCCGGCGACGGTTACTCCGACGAGTGGCCCATCGAGGCCGAGAAGCGCGGCCTTGCCAACAACAAGACCACGGCCGACGCTCTTCCCGCCTTTGTTTCCGATAAGGCTATCGCGCTCTTTGAGGAGACGGGCGTCCTGACCAAGGCCGAGGCCCAGTGCCGCTACGACTGCAAGCTCGAGAAGTACAACAAGCTCATGAACATCGAGGCCACCACGATGGTTCGCGAGGCGCGTCGTACCTATCGCCCGGTCATTACCGCCTATGCCACCAAGGTCGCTAAGGGCCTTGAGACTATTCGTGCCGCTGGTGCGGAGGCCGCCATGCAGTGCGAGCAGAACACGCTCAACAAGCTCTGCAACGGTATCACCACCATCAACGACTCCATCAAGGCGCTCGACGCCGTGCATCAGAAGGCCGAGGCCCTCGATGGTCAGGAGCAGGCCAACGTGTATGCGCACGAGGTCGTTCCCACTATGGATGCGCTGCGCGCCGCCGTGGACGCCATGGAGGAGATCGTGGCTGCCGACTACTGGCCGGTCCCGACCTACGACGACATTCTGTTCTACGTGTAGAGCGTAGCTGACATATCGTCACGGTATTGAGCCGGGGTCCGCATCGAGCGGGCCCCGGCTATTTGTTTGCGAAGGACGCTTT
>OOCL01001495.1_pt1 | contig 13429 bp, 9 predicted proteins | sample 1671211 | NCBI WGS metagenome assembly OOCL01 (sample SAMN06348133, study PRJEB24527) | human gut metagenome | biome: human gut; feature: ankylosing spondylitis patient; material: feces | host: Homo sapiens | place: China | collected 2015-10 | reverse complement strand
CGGCCTAGTCGCTATTTAGGGCGTCCAAGATTTGGGACGCAGTTCACACAAACGTGAGGCGGGCCGTTTTCGATTGAGCAATCACGCAGCGACGTGATGAGCCAAGTTAATCCACGCGCTTGTCGCCCATAAAGAAGAGCGCCACCGTACCAGGTCCGGTATGCGAGCCAATCAGAGTACCGATATCATTGATCTCAATCTTGCCTTTAAGCAGCGCCGCAACTGCCTCGGCATCCTCGCGGCACGCCGAGTGCGACATGATGCACTTACCCGAATAATCCACACCGTCCTGCACGTGTACCATCATGGTCTTAGCCATCTCGGAAATCGCGCGCTTCTTAGTGCGAATCTTCTCACGTGGCGACAGCCCACCTTCGCAATCGACCGTCATAAGCGGGCAAATCTTAAGCGCCGTGCCGATGATCGCGCTCGCAGCCGAAATGCGACCGCCGCGCAGGTAGCTCGACAGATCGGTCGAAAAGAACCAGTGGTGCAGGTTGAGTTTATGCTCCTCAATCCAAGCGGCAGTCTCGTCGAGCGAAGCGCCGCTATCGCGAACGTCGGCGGCACATTCCGCCAGCAGGCCAAAGCCCGAAGACGCCGCCAGCGAATCGATGACGCGAACCTTGCCGCCCTGGGGATAGCGATCCGCGAGCATCTGCGCCGCAACGCAGGCCGATCCATACGTGCCCGAAATACCAGACGACAACGTCAGGTGCAGCACGTCTTTACCCTCGGCAACAAACGGCTCCCAAAACTCCTCGTACTCACCCACGCTCACCTGAGATGTCTTGGGCATGGCGCCCGCGGCAATCTGAGCAAAAAACTTGTCCGGCGTAATCGACTGATACAGATCGTCCGTATAGACAACATCGTCGATCTCGTAATGAAAACACACGACAGGGATATTGCGCGACGCAAAGAACTCACGGGTTCGGTCGGCGGCGGATTCACAGGTCAGGACAAAATCACTCATATGAGGCTCCTTACTCATTGCTGCGCAAATTATCGCACAGTGAGCCTACATACGGTACATATGTCCACTATTTACCAAATCGAAGCAATAATAGCGAACATCTTTACCACCATCGTCTCCACCGGTCCCACGCATAAATAACTGAGAAAACACCTTCTGTCGTCTCCACTCAACCGCCATATCTACCTCAACTAAATCGATTTACCAAACCGTTCAGCCGACAATTCAGCCGCTGGCGCAAAATCGAAACAAAAGCGGCGCATACTGATAAACGTTTGACGCTGTTTATCAGTTTTACCAGCCCCATCGGAAGGTGTTTCATGGTCGCATTCGATCGCAACCCGCAAGACTTCAAGTATCTGCGCCTGCTGTCGAGACAGTTCCCCACCGAACAATCCGCGTTTACCGAAATTATCAACCTCTCGGCCATCCTCAACCTACCCAAGGGCACCGAGCATTTTATGAGCGACGTGCACGGCGAGTACGAAGCCTTTATGCACATCCTCAATAACTGCTCGGGCGTCGTGCGCGAACATGTCGACGAGATCTTTGGCGACACGCTCTCCTTTGACGAAAAGGGCGAGCTGTGCACGCTCATCTACTACCCGCGCGAGAAGATCGACCTGGTCCGCAGCCGGCGCGAGGACTCGCCCACCTGGTACAAGACGATGCTTGACCAGCTCATTGTGGTTGCCCGCTCGCTTTCGAGCCGCTACACGCGCTCCAAGGTGCGTAAGGCCATCCCGCGCGACTACGCCTACATCATCGACGAGCTGCTGCACACGCATCCGGACGAGAACAACTATCGCGTGCGCTATCACGAGCGCATCGTGGAGTCCATCCTGGAGACCGCCAGCGCCGACGACTTTATCGAGTCGCTCGCTTCGCTCATCAAGCGCCTTGCCGTCGACCACCTGCACCTGGTGGGCGACATCTTCGACCGCGGCGGTGGCGCGGCCAAGATTATGGACCGCCTGCTCACCTACCATTCGCTCGACATCCAGTGGGGCAACCACGACCTGCTGTGGATGGGCGCTGCGGCCGGTGAGCCAGCCTGCATCGCCACGGTATTGCGCAACAACCTACGCTACGACAACTACGAGATTCTAGAGAACGACTACGGCATCTCGCTGCGTGAGCTTGTTGCCTTTGCCGATGCCACCTACACCGCCGGCGAGTCCATCACCCCGCTGATCAAGGCCATCAACGTGCTGCTCTTTAAGCTCGAGGGCCAGATTATCCAGCGCCACCCCGAGTTCGATATGACCGACCGCCTGTTACTCGACAAGATCAATCACGACACCGGCACGGTCACGCTCGCCGACGGCAGCGTGTGGCCGCTCACGACCAACGACTTCCCCACCGTCGACCCGGCGGACCCCTATACGCTCACGTCTCAGGAGCAGCACATCATCGACAAGCTCGTGTCCGAGTTTGTCACCGCCGATCACCTGCATCGACATATCGATTTCCTCTATTCCCACGGCTCGATGTACAAGGTCGCCAACGGCAACCTGCTGTTCCATGGCTGCGTGCCGCTCAACGAAGACGGCACCTTTAGCAGCATGAACTGCCTGGGCACCTGGCACGCTGGCCGCGATTATCTTGATTTTTGCGACCACATCGCCCGCCGCGCCTGGCGCGTGGGCGACCGCGACGCCCTCGACTGGATGTGGTACCTGTGGATCGGCTTTAACTCACCCGCCAGCGGACGCCTGGTGCGTACCTTTGAGCGCGCCTATATCGCCGATAAGAGCACCTGGGTCGAGCCGATGGACCCGTATTTTACGCTTACCAAGTCGCCCTCGGTCTGCGACGACATCATGCGCGAGTTTGGCGTCGCGCCCATGGCATGTTCACCGACCGGTCACATCATCAACGGCCACACGCCCGTTAAAACCACCAAGGGCGAGCAGCCCATCCGCGCCGAGGGCAAGCTGCTGGTCATCGATGGCGGCTTCTGCCGCGCTTACCATCCCAAGACGGGTATCGCCGGCTATACGCTCATCTCGAGCTCACGCGGCTGCCGTCTCAAGTCGCACCGAGCCTTTACGACGGTTGCCGAGGCACTCACGCGCAACGTGGACATCGAAAGCGAGACCAACCGTTTTGACCAAGCAGACCGTCGCCGCATGGTGAGCGACACCGATTCCGGAGCCAAGATCCGCAGCCAGATCCAAGACCTGCGCCAGCTGCTCGATGCATATAGAAACGGTGCTATCGAGGAGCGCGCCTAACCCCACCCGCGGGGATTGGCTAAACTGTGCCAAGTTTGTCATCCCCGCGGCGCTTCGGCGCCAGCTTAAGGCAGGTACCATGCAAAAGCTCCTTGCGCAGATCATGAAGTTTGGCGTCGTCGGTGTCATTGCCACGATCATCGACTTTGGCATTATGAATCTGCTCCACTACGGTCTGGGCCTCAACATCCTAATCGCCAATACCAGCGGCTTTATCGTCTCGCTCATCTTTAACTACCTCGCAAGCATGAAGTACGTGTTTGCGCACAAGGAAGGCATGAGCCGCCGCCGCGAGTTCATTATCTTTGTCGTGCTGTCCGTGATCGGCCTGGCACTCAACGACGGTATCGTGCTGACACTCAACGCCGGTCTGGGGCTCGAGGCCAATATCGCCAAGATCTGCGCCACCGCGCTTGTCATGGTCTACAACTTTGTGACCCGAAAGATCTTCCTGGAGGGCGACGAGACCAAATAGCTCGACACCCCTGCAGCATTACGGCGCCCACGGACGACGCGCGCTCAGCGCAGTATCGTCCGTGGGTGCCGCTCGTTTACGGGCAAATTTTCAACGTTTGCGGATTAGCACTTGATAATTTGGCGAGTTCGTATAGTTCTTGGCAAAGACCTTACGTTTCCCTTGCAAAAGCTCTAAAGTATCCTCTGCTCGATTCATCAACGCATTGGATGTGATTACGTGCGCAAGGCACTGGCACAACCTCATACTAAGCAGTTCCTCAAGTTCGCTGTCGTGGGCCTTATCTCCTTTGGCATCGACTGGGGTATGCTCATTGCGCTCGTCGAGCTGTTCCACCTCGACTTTTTGATGAGCACCACGATCTCGTTCATCACGTCCGTCGTGGTCAACTACTGGCTCAGCATGAAGTACGTGTTCGACCATCGCGAGGGCATGAGCCGCAAGCGCGAGTTCACGATCTTCACCATCCTGTCGGTGATCGGTTTGGGTCTCAACGACCTGTACATGTTTGTGGGCGTCACGTTCTTGAGCATCGGCTACCAAGCCATGAAGGCCATCGCCACGTTCCTCGTCACCTGGTACAACTACTTCAGCCGCCGCTTCTTCCTTGAGGGCGCACGGTCGTAGTCGATTCACTATTTGCTTGAATGTATAACCGGTTGGAATTCCCATTCCAACCGGTTTTTTATTTGTCGAGGTCCCCGGCGACCCAGTCCAATTCGCATGAAAAACGGGCGGCCCGGATGTTTGTCCGAACCGCCCGTTTGGTGCGATATGTCGAGGTCTCTAGCCTGTAACGTAATACCAGACCACGTTGTCGCCGTTGGAGAGAACGTAGTTGCTGCAGGCCGTCATAGGCGTTGTGCCGTTGACGGAGTACATCCAGCCGCTCGTGCCGCCGTACTGTTTCTCGGCCAAACCACCAATCGCGGAGACATACGTGCCGTACGACGAGCCATGTGCGTTGACAGAAAGGCCCAGCGCGCACAGGGCATCGTAGACGGTAGCGCCTTCGTTAAAGGTAAAGGTGCCACCAGAGGACACAGGATTGCCCACAGCGCTCGATGTAACCGAAACCGTCACTGTTACGTAGCTGGACTCCTGCGAGCCGCTCTGGCCGCCCGAGGAGGCGTTTCCACCATTAGAGCTGGAGGCTCCATCAGACGACTGGCCGCCGCCCGAAGAAGCACCGCCAGACACATTGGAAGTATCGCCGGCTCCCGTATTCTGGGCAGCGGATTTATCTCCAGACTTCTTGCCGTCCTGACCATCGGACTTCTTGCTATCCGAGCTTTTATCCGATTCCTTGTTTGAAGACTCGGAATCGTCCTTGGACTCATCTTTTGCGTCATTCGATGACTTGGAATCCTTGGAACTGGCCTCGCCCGAAGTCGTAGTCGAGTCAGACCCCTTGGTGTCCTTGGTGACGACGCTCTCCCCCGTCGCGGTCTGAACGATCCAGTCAATGGACCAGGCGCCGCTCTCGGAAGGATGGACGAAGCCCAGCGATATGACAATCAGCGCAACGCACGCGGCAGTCAGAACGCCAAGGAGCGCTTTGCGCCGTGGGGCGGACGCCGCCGAAGCGGCGCCCTGTTGCTTTGTATCGTCGAACTGAATGAACGAGGAATCTGGTTGCTTGGGGTCAGCGTCCTTGGATTTATTGGACACAGCCCTCACCTACCGACGTTTGGTGAACACGAACACGCCGACGATGGCGAGACCGATGACGCCGGCGGCAACGCCAACAATGGCGAGCGGGTTGGTGCCAGCCTCCTGCTCGGAGGCACTAGAGGACTTCTTAGCAGTGGTCGTGGAAGCAGCACCCGTATCGGACTTGGAATCGGACTTCTTGTCGGACTTGCTGTCCTTCTTGTCAGACTTCTTGTCAGACTTCTTCTCGTCCTTCTTATCGGACTTATCGGTGTCCTTCTTGTCGGACTTGTTGTCCTTGGTCTCGGTCTTGGTCGACACCGTCGTCTTGGTCGTCGGCTTATGACCCGGGGCGATAGCGCCGCCGGCCTGCTGGCCCTTCGTGCCGGAGCCGGAACCCGTGCCCGTGCCAGCACCGGAGCCGTTGCCAGCGCCGCCGTTGCCGCCATTAGTGCCAGAACCGCCATTACCGCCAGGGTTGGTGGCATTCTTGGTCCACTTGGCATACAGCGTCAGATCGGCCGTCACCGGCGTACTGAAGTCATACGCCTGCGTGCAAGCCTCATCGGTATACCAACCGTCGAAAGTGTAGCCATCGCGCGTCGGATCGGCCGGCTTGACCAGCTTGCCATCGGCCGCAGCAACAAACTTAGTGTCGCAAGCAGACCCGCCGTTGGAATTAAAGGCAACCGTCCAAGACTCAACAGCCCCGAGCTTGAACAGCGTACCCGAATCATTGATGTAGTACAGGTTGCCAGAAGCATCGGCAATGACCGGAGAGTCACAGTACTGGTAATGGCCAGCCGCATCATAAATCTGCGTCGCCTCTGCATCACCGAGCGTATAGCGATACACGCCACCACCAGCAGAATAGTTGACGTAATCCTTGCTATCCGCGCTGTTCACGGTGAAGTACACGTAGGTCTTGCCGCCCTGAACACTCACCAGCGGAGTAGCGGCAATACCGTTGAGGCCAGCCGGCAGCGCCTTGCCGTCGGCAGCAGCGACCATCGTGGTCTTACCCGTCTTCAGGTTATAGAGAACCAGAGCAGAGCCAGTAGCCGTCTGCCCACCGACAATCAGATTGTCGCCAGACACCGCAGGGGCGCTCAGATTATTCGTAAGGCCCAGATCAACCGTCTTCTGTTCACTCAGCACGCCCTTTGCCGAAAGCGAAATCACATGGAGCTTTCCGTCGTGCGTCATCTGATAGAAGGTCGAACCATTGGACGGATCGGCAATGCAATCGGCATTTGCGACAGCGCCGAGCTTCATGGCCGAAACGACATTGCCCGTCGTCTTATCAATGCACTTAAGCGTGCCCGCGCTCGTAGGAACAATGGTGTACTTATCCGTCAGCGCAGCGCCAGTCCAATAATAGCCCTCGGAAGGGTCAATGTTCTGCCAAGAGACTTCGCCCGTGGCAATCTTGATACGCTTCAGGGAGCCGTTGCCGTAGGTCGCGTTGTAGTTCTCGTCATACGAAATATCGACCGTACCAACATAGACATACTCGCCGTCCGAAACGACGGTGCAGGAGCTCTGCGTCAAGTCCGTCAAACCAGGCGTCAGCCACTTGCAGATCAGCTTGTCTGCAGTAATCGCCTGGACCGCACCGCCGTTGAGCGGAACGATGATAAGGCCGTTGGTATAGATCGGACGAGAGGTATAGCTCACCTTGGAGGCAAGCGGCGCAGAGGCAACCTTTTTGCCCGTGGACGAATCGATCTTAATGAGCTCGTTCTCGGTCGCGATGTACACAAAACCGTTAGCGATGACAGGCTCGCTGCAGTTGGCATACTGCTGGCCAGACTCGGCCTTCCAATCGAAGGCCCACTTAAGACCGGCGGCCTGCGCAGGCGTCTTGGCATCCGTTACGGTCGAACCGTTGCCACTGTTGCCGTAGCCGGCCCACTCGGCATCCCAATCAGGAGTCGTCGCACTCGGGTCCACGACAATCTTGTCGGGATCGGGCATGGGCGAATCGTCGGTGGTATAGGCAAGCGTAACCTTATCGTCGCTCTTGAGCGTAATCTGATTGGCGCAGAGAGATGAGGGCTCTCCGTTGATAAACAGACGCCAATATTTCTTGGTCGCACCATCCCAGGCATACGGCTTGTGATCGAACGGCGAGTTGATGGAATTGAGGAGCCAGTACTCACCACTCTGGGAGCCGTTGTACGTAACGCCCTTGGCCTTCAGGACCGTCTCAATAAGGTTCTGGGCAGTAGAGCCTTCGGGCAAAGAAACACTGCTTGCCGAGCCCCAGCAAGTATTGTTGCCGTTGACATCGGGGCCGACAACATCGACAGACCCAAGAACCTGACCGGGGAGGGCATCGGCGTCAGCACCATACATAAAGGTGACGGCGTCGCCCTCTTGGAGCTCGTAGTTGCCGGCACCGACCGTGACGGACTTGCCATTTACATAGAATTGCCAATAACTGCGGGTCGCAGGATCATACTTATAGGTCTTACCGTCAAGCGGCGATTTAATGCCGCTGAGGTACCAGCCCCAAGACTCTTCACTAGCAACGAGATCAAGACCAGTCTGCTCCAGCAGATCCTTGGCAGTAGAGCCCGCCTTGAGACTCATCTGACCCGTCGAAGCCCAAACCTGCTGCTTGCCGTCCTTGTCCTTGCCAAGCACCTGAACGGAAGCATGGACAGAATCGGACGGCAACTGGTCGCCCCAGCCACCGTAGAACCACGTGACGGTATCGCCGGCATGGATGGTGACATTGTCCGCCGTATAGTCACTCGACTTGCCGTTGATAAACAGCCGCCAATAGGTCGAATAATCGAGCGGCGTACCCAGCTCAACACCGTTGTACTTAAGGCTCAGAATAAAGGAGCCCGCAGCAACGGCGTCAATATCATTCGCCTCAAGCGCGACCTTCGTAAGGTCAAGTGCGCTCGAGCCGGACGTCACCACATACTGCGCGTTATCGACCCAAGTCTGAGTCTTGCCCTGGGCATCGCGACCAATGACGGTCACATTTGCGGCAACCTGGTCCTTAACGACAGGGGACGCGCTACCAGCCGTATAGGCAAACTCAATCTTCTGCCCCTGGGTGAGCTTAACGCCGCTCGCGCCAACCGAGGAAGACGCGCCGTCGACGAACAGCTGCCAGTAGGCATAAGTCGCCGGATCGAAGGCAAGCGTGCGGCCATCACTCGGGGACGTGATGCTTTCGAGGTAGAAACCGTATGCCGTGTTCGGATCGTATTTCGCCTTGAAGCCCGTCTTCTGCTGCAGCTTAACGAAGGCGTCCGCAGCCGTCGAGCCCTCGTCGAGCTTGAGCTGCGTAGGTGCCACCCAGGTCTGAGCCTTGCCGTCGGCATCGGTGCCGATAATCGAGAACGAGACCTCGACTTGCTTCTTGGCGACATCGCCGGTTTCTGTCGGGTTCTCTGTCTGGACGGCAGCCGCGGCGGCAGATCCTGCTTGGCCAGTGGGCGCCGTCGAAGACTGCTCGCTCGCAGCAGGGCTCTCCCCCGTCGCCGAGCCTTCGTCGCCAGTTGCTGCCTCTGTTATGGCTGCACTGGCTGCAGGCGCGCCCTCGGAATCCGAAACCTCGGCGTTGCCCTGGTCGGCAGCACCATCCGCAGCCACCGTGCCCTCACTCGGCGTCGTAGCCTGAGCCACAGCCTCGGCAATGCCCTCGGCGCCCTCGGCCCAAAGTTGCGCCGGCGTGGTGCCAAAAGCCATGGCAAAAGCCAGGAACGCCACCAGACCGCGCTTGGCTACGCCACGGGCAATCGCTCCATGACGACGCCACGAGACGCGCTGGCGCTCGTCCACAAACATATCCATTTGCCTCCCATTGTCTGTACTTGGAGCGTTGCCTTGAGGTTGCCCCACGTCATCGCGCATGTTGCGCTCGAGTTCCCCCATCGGGGTCCCCCTTCCCTCCAGAGCCCTATGCACACCGGCGGCATACGCCGCAGCCGCATGCAAGATGGGAGGCGATCCGACTTAACCTTAACGACTCGGGCACGTCGTCCGATCTGCGACGCGAACATCCCGAGCCAAGAGGAATTACGGTTACTGGTACAGCCGGGGACTTGCACCCCAATTCTCCCAAACGCGCAGGTAAACCGCGTATTCATGCGTCTCCGCACCACCATCTAGGCCATCGATTGTTACCGTCAAAATGGTATCACGCAAAAGGGCCTCGCACGCAGGCGAAGCCCAAGGTAAAAGCTATTGTTTGCGATAGGAAAATGCGGTGACGGTCGCGGCCTCTAGTGCTTGCCGCCGTGACTGTTGAGCCAGATATTGCGGCCCAGCATAAGCGCCAGCACCAGTGCGCTAACGTAGCCCATAAAGCCAATGACCGGGATACCAAACACAACCGGCTCGATGCGCGCGTAGTACACCACCGACGAGCCGATAAACAGGCCGGCAATCACAATTGCCATCGACATGCGGTCGATAATTCCACCCAGCTGTCGCAGCGCCTTATCGCTGCTCATGATCTGCGTGTTCACCTTAAGCTGGCCGCGCGTGAGCATGCGCGATGCCAAGCCCAGATACTCGGCCGCCTCGAGCGAGCCTTTTGCTGCGCGATAGCTGCTCGCGGCAAGATCGCGCCCCATTTCGCGGACGCGCACATAGGTGCTCTTCTCGTTTTTGATGTGCGTCTGGATGATCTGGATCATGTTGACGTTGGGCATGTACTCGGTCAGCAGGCCCTCGAGCGTCACCATGCCGCGGGCGAACATCGTGACCACACTCGGCAGCTCAACGTCATTTTTGCGCGCCAGATTGAGCAGCGAGGTCAAAAACTCGCCGATATCAAGGTCCTTCAGGTCAAGGCCCGCAAAGTCAGCCACGATAAAGTCCAAATCGGACAAAAAGGCCGAATGATCGAGCTCGCCCGAATCGCCACGCGTCACGGCAAAGCGCATGAGCGAATCCTTGAGCTTGGGCACGTCGCCCTCGGCCACGGCGAAAATCATGTCCTTGACGATGCCACGATCGTGGCTCGACATGCGTCCGACCATGCCCAAGTCGATAAAGTAGACAATGCCGTCCTTGAGGATGATGTTTCCCGCATGCGGGTCGGCATGGAAAAAGCCGTCGTCGAGCACCTGCGTCGAGTAGTCCTCGACGATTGCAGCACCGATCTTTTCCAAGTCATAGCCCTCGGCCACCAAGCGTTCAGGATCGGCGATCGAAATGCCGTCGACGTAATCCATGACCACCACGTGCTCAGTGCACAGGTCCAGATAGGATTTAGGGCACCCCACGCCATGAACGCTCTTATGGAACTCGTAGAAGTCGTTGAGGTTTTTGGCCTCGGCCAAAAAGTTGGTCTCCTCGCGAAACGAGGTCCACAACTCCTCGACTACGCCGTGCAGGTCAACGAATTGATCGGTGTTGACGAACTTGGAAACGATACGCACAACCGAGCGGATGATATCGATGTCCTGTGCCATAACCTGCTGCGCACCGGGGCGCTGCACCTTAACGGCCACGTCCTCGCCCGTCACCAGGCGAGCGCGGTGCACCTGCGCGAGCGATGCGCTACCAAGCGGGTTGGGATCGATCGCGTCGAACATCTCCCCCAGGCGCAGGCCGTATTCTTCTTCCAGACAACTGAGTACGACCTCGTACGGCACCGGCTCCACGTCGGAGCGCAGACGACGCAGCTCGTCGCAAAAGCGTTGCGGCAGAATCTCGGACCGGTTAGCCAGAATCTGCCCCATCTTGACGAACATGGGGCCGAGTTCCTCGAGCAGGCGGCGCAAACGAACCGGCGTGAGGTTGTCCCACACGCGGTACTTTTTGACCAGGCGAACAATCTGCCCGATGCGCTCGCGGCGACCCGCCGGCGTGAGCTGGTATTCTTCATCCGGCGCCATCGCGTCGGGCTCCTCGGGGACCATATCGACAGCGCGCGGCTTCTTGCGAGCGCCCGAGACGGCGGCATCGACCTCATCGACAACCGCCGCCTCGTCACCCAAGGGATCTAGATTGTTGTAATCGGTGGTGGAATCTGCCATCTGCGCTGCTACTCGGCCTCTTCGGTATCCTTCGCATCGTCGGGCTCAACGGACTCGACGGGCACCGAGGTCACGTTGTCCTCGACTGAATCGACGATGTCGCGCACATGGGCCAGGAAGGCCGTGCGCTCGGGGGCGGTCATGACGCGGACGCGAGCCAGAATGAGCTCGTCAAGCACGCGCTGGGCCGCGGTCTCGCCCTGCATACCCAGACGCTCGGTCAGGTCGGAGATGGTGCCACCGGCCTGCTCGAACATGTCGGACACACTGCGGGCGATATCGGGAGCACCTGCGTCCTTGCGCACCTGCTCACCCTTGGTGTTGAGGTCGTCGAGGACCTTCTTGCTACCCTCGATGGCAACGGCGGCGGCGCCGAAGCCCACGTTGATGGCGCCGTTAACAAGCTGATCGAGTTTCATAACCATGGTTGTCTCCAATCACAAACAACTGCATTGGCGTTCTTGTACCCAAGATTGAGTGAAAGCGACAAAGCGTTTTAGCGCTATTCGATCGACGGGAGATCCCTACCTCACGTTGTCGTTCATCGCGAAAGAGTTCTTCATGGCGCAGCTCGTGGTATAGAGCACCTTGCCCAACAGGGCATCGGTTTCTACACGAACACGCTCGGCAAACTCCTCGTTGGCGCGGGCGAGCTCGGCAGGCACCTCGGCCTCGGGCAGGGTAGCTACGGCGGCGTCGACGTCATGAATCTGCTTGTGGCCCATGCCGCCGACCTTCTCCTGATAATCCTCGACTGCGCGGCCGCACTCATGGAAGCGGACGTCGGCCAGCGCGCCGATCAGGCGGTTGGCCCAGTAGAAGTTTTCGGACGTCACGCGAGCCTGCGTGTCGGCAAAGTACTCGGGCATGGTCTCGACGTTGGCGTACAGCGGAACCAGCGCGTTAAACGAGTTGGAGCCAAAGGCCATCCACTGCACGGCGCGGTAGGCCGGATGCGCATAGGGGCGCAGCTGCAGCACAGCGAGCTGGCTGTTGCGGTTGATGCCGATGGGGCGATAGGCGCCACGCGTGGCGGGCGTGCCCTTGCTGCCGTAGCAGTCGTACTCCGTGCCCTGGTAGTGGCTCGAGAGTACGTACTTGATGTCCTCGATGGTCACCTTGCGCTCGGGCACGCGGCTCCAGGGAATATCGTCGCTCTCGGGCGTGTAGTCGGCCTCGGGACCGTCCCACACATCGCTGGGGTTAAGGCAGCGCTGCATATACCAGGCGCGCGGCGTGTTGTAGACGTGGTCGCTGTCGCTGTGCGAGCCAAAGGCCTCGCGCGGGTTGAAGACCGCGGCCGGACCGTCGCCCTCGACGCCCAGCGTCAGGTCCAGATGCCACTCGGCCATCCAAGCGCGCAGGTCGGCGGAGCACATGTGATCGGCCTGGGCGCCCTCGGCGTCATCCAGGTCAAAGCTGTCGATACCCAGCTGGTTGGGCATGGTCACATAGGCGTCGTCAGGCACGCGCTTGGCGATCCAGTGGTGACCGCCGATGGTCTCCAGCCACCAGATCTCGTCCACGTCGCTAAAGGCGATGCCGTTGTTCTCGTAGGTGCCATAACGCTCGAGCAGGTCACCCAGAATGCGTACGCCGTCGCGGGCGGATTTGGCATATGGCAGCACCAGGGTCACCATGTCCTCCTCGCCCAGACCGCCGGGCTGCGCCGGAACATAGCCGTCCTCGTCCTCGTTGCCCTTGGCGGGCACGTAGTCGACGAGCGGGTCGGCGCCGCGAACGCGCTCGTTGGTGGTGAGCGTCTCGGTTGCGGACATGCCCACATTGAGCTCGTTGAAACCGGCCTCGGCCCAGATGCCGTGGCCCGGGACAACATCGGGGACGCTCGTGTAGCGCATGGGGTTATCGGGCAGTTCAACGGTCAGGTGACTCAGGACGCTCGTGTAGACGCGCGGCTGTTCGTCGGGATGCACCACGCGCATACGCTTGGGCTCAAACACCCCGTTGGACGAGTCCTCGTTACGCGCGACCAGGGTCGACCCGTCGTAGCTCGCGTTCTTACCAACCAAAATCGTTGTGCACGGCATGCGCATCCTCCTTGAGCGAAGAAATCAAA
>OOCL01001488.1_pt1 | contig 13465 bp, 9 predicted proteins | sample 1671211 | NCBI WGS metagenome assembly OOCL01 (sample SAMN06348133, study PRJEB24527) | human gut metagenome | biome: human gut; feature: ankylosing spondylitis patient; material: feces | host: Homo sapiens | place: China | collected 2015-10 | reverse complement strand
ACACCCCATTTCCTAAACAGTATACCATACTGTCTAACAAATGGGGTGCAGTTCATTTCTGCACGGGGTGTTTCTCATCACTGCATCTTAAAGTTCAGATTCATGCGTTGGTCTCGCTGCCCTCAACGACCAGCTCATCCTCATAGTCCAGGCCGTAGGTATCCACCAGCGTCTCCTCGTAATCCTTGTGGAAGAAGCTTTCCTCGCCCAGGCTCTTGATCTCGTCGTTGATCCAGTCCAGCAGGGTGGTGTTGCCCTTGCTCACAGCGGGGGCAATGGTATCCTGGCTGCCCAGAGAGGGGATGCCCACTGTGTAGCCGGAGTTCTGCTTTGCAAAAGCGATGACCTCGGTGTTGTCGTTGGCCCATGCAGCGCCATTGCCGTTTTCCAGCGCGTTCTTGGCGGTTGCATAGGAATCATACTTCTGCAGGGGAATGTCGGGATATTCCTTGGTCAGGTAGGTCTCGGCGGTGGTGCCGGAAATGACGATCATCTGATCGTCGGCGTTCCAGTTGTCCAGACTGGTGATGACATTGCTGTCGTGAGAGATGACACCCAGTGCAACGTTCATGTAGGGCAGTGCAAAGTCCACCTCCTCAGCGCGCTCGGGCGTGACGGTGAAGTTTGCCAGAATGATATCGACCTTGCCGGTCTGCAGGTACTCAATGCGGTTGGCAGCTTCCGTGGAGACGAAGTTGGCTTCCACGCCCAGATCCTCGGCCAGGCGGCGGGCGAAGTAGACATCATAGCCCTGATACTCGCCGTTCTCATCCACATAGCCAAACGGGTTCTTGTCGGAGAAAACGCCGATGTTCACGGTGCCGTCCGCCTTGATCTCGTCCAGCGTGCGGAACACGTCACTGGCCACACCCAGACGCAGGGTGAGCCAGGCCGCTTTTTCATACTGCGGCAGATATTGCGCCATCACATTCCAATCCATGTCTGTTCCCCTCCTTTTCTCCTGATCTTGCGGATATTTGTTTCCGTTGGCCGTATGATATACCCATTTTCCCAGAATGTCAATAGGTTTATAGGTTTTTTGTTGCACAAATTCCGGTCAAATTGATAAACAAGCTATTCATCGCTGATTTTTCATTTCGGTTTTTCCACGCAAAAACGCCGTCTCTTGCCTTTTTGCACAAGAGACGGCGGGATGTTTTGGTGATTTAGTTTTGTTTTTCGAGAAGCTGGTCTACCTTTTTCTGAATTTCTTTGTTGTCGCCCTCATAGTTGATTTCTGATAATGCAAAGCAGCACTCAAATGCAGAATTACCAATCGTCGAGATCTCTTTTCCCAAAAATACCGTTTTCAAAGAAATACAGTTCGCAAATGTATGCGGTCGGATCTCTCCCTTTATCTCTACTCTTGCCCGGGTCAACTTCTCACAGTTTGCAAAAACGCAGTCATCTTCCAACTTTACATTCTTTGGAAGGTCCAGTTCTCGCAGTCCGGTACTTGCAAATGCCGAATTAGAAAGCTCTAGCCCACTATTCTCCGGAAACTCTACCTTTTGCAACGCAGCACAGCCAAAAAAAGCTGACGCACCGATTTTGATCAGCGATTTTGGCAGCTGCACAGATTTCAGATTATAACACCCTGAAAATGCAGCAAATCCAATCTCCGTAACGCCTTCCGGGATACTCACCGATTCCATGGTGGTATTATTTTTGAAGCATCCTGAATCAATTTTGGTAAACTTCCCGCTGGGCAGAACAACATCCTTTTGCTTGCCGGTATCGTAGCTTTTCAGCACGCCATTCACGATCAATGGATTCTCTTTTTCCGGCACGCTGGATGCCGGCGGCTCCGGTTCACTGGAAGAAGCCGGTTCCGAGGGGGCGGGCACTTCCTCCGGCTGAGAGGGAGCCGATACCTCACTGGAAGTGGGCGGTTCCGCAGGCGCGGGCATCTCTCCCCCGCCGCAGGCAGAAAGCAGCATGGTACCGCACAAAAACAGCACTGTGCACAGAACAGTCCTCCATTTCATAGCGAGCCTCCTATTCTGCCCCGCAGGGGCTATCTTCTTTTTTTCAGAACACCTTGCGGCACTCCACCACAAGGCCGACCACCCGCACCTGCACCCGTTTCAGATCATAGATCTGGGGCTGGTGCACGGGGTTGAAGCTTTTGGGTGTCAGGACCACAAGGCTCCCCTCCTGACGGAAATATTTCACGGTGGCTTCATCGCCGTTGACCATCACCACGGCAAGCTGGCCGTTTTCCACCTCCGGCTGCTCCCGCACCAGGATCTCATCGTTTTCCGAAATGCCTACGGCGTTCATGCTGTCGCCCCGGACACGGAGCCAGAAGTACCGTGCCCCGTCCTTCCGGGTGATGGGGATGTAGCCCTCAATGTTTTCTTCCGCATACATGGGCAGGCCTGCACGCACCGTGCCCAGCAGCGGAGCCGTGAGGGCGGGATCGAACGGGACAGCCCCTTCGGGCAGCTTCCGCTCCTCCTGCGCCGACGGGACGGCTTCGCCCAGCAGTTCCCCCACCGGCACGCCAAAATAGGCGGACACCCTGGCCAGCGTCTCGCCCGAGGGGGTCGCCCCGGTGTTTTTCCATTTGGTCACTGTGGAGTTGCTCAGGCCCATCTCCTGCGCGGCCCGGCTGCGGCTGATGCCTTTGGCCTGACACAGGGCCGTATAGCAGTCATAAAACACAAATTTTGCACCCCTTCTTGTGCAGAACGCCGGTTTTCTAACCAGATTCAGATTTTCACTTGACTTTCTGAATTTAATCAGATATTATAGCCTCATAAGCTGATTTTGGTTAGATTTCATTCACCAAACCTTCTGCGGTCTTTTCACAATCTTACCGGAAACTCTAACCAAAGTCAAGCTTTTTGAACGCAAAAACCACGACAAAAGGAGTGAAACTGTATGATCGAACGTCAGATCCATTTATCCTCGGGCGGCGGGGCTGCTTTGCAGGGGTACGATGGCCTGCTCCGCTTCGGCTACACCAGAAACCGGGGCATCTACGCCCTGCGGGTGGAAGCCGACGGCGAGTGGCAGGGCATGACCCTGCGGGCCTTCTGGCACCTGCCGGGCGGGAACGCTGCCCCCTCCACACTGGTGGTGGACGGCCTTGTGGAGGTGCCCGCCCTCATCACGGCTGTGCCCGGGGAGGGGCGCATCACCTTTGAGGGCACCGATGGCACCCGCACCCTGACCAGCGCGGACGTGTGCTACTGCGTGGCCGAAAATTCCGGCACGGAGGACAGCACCCTGCCCCAGCCCGGCACGCCCGCCTGGCAGGCCCTGCTGGAACGGCTGAAAGCCGCTGTGGAAAGCGGTGCATTCCGGGGCGAAAAGGGGGAACCCGGACCGCAGGGAGAACCCGGTGCCGCAGGACCCACCGGCCCCAAAGGAGAGCCCGGCCCGCAAGGCCCGCAGGGAGAACCTGGCCCCCAAGGCCCAAAGGGTGACCCCAGCGATTCCGGCCAGTGGGAGCTGCTGGAAAAGGTGTCCCTGAACGCCGCCGCTGCCAGCTTTGAGCGCACCTTTCCCACCGAACTGCAGGCGCTGAAGGTGCTGTTTCAGGCAGGCAGCAGCCAATCCAAGGGCACGCTGCACTGGGTGTGCAGCACCAGCGATGGTGCCCAGCTGCTCAGTGCTTCTGCCCCCTGTGCTGCCAGCAGCTTGATGTCCAGCCCGCCCACCCGCACCTTTGCCAGCTTTCAGGCACTTCCCTGCTTCGGGCAGTATCTCTGTTTTGCCGCATCTGGCACCACGGGTGCAACGCCTGCGGTCGTTCTGCCTGCCGGAAGCAGCGGCCAGAATGTGGATGCCAGCCAGAAGCTCGGCAGGCTGACCCTGACCGTGGACACCAATGTCCGGCTTGCCGCCGGTGCCACGATCGAGCTGTGGGGCGTTCCGGCCTGAGCAGACGCACCGAAACCGTTTCCGACAGAACTTTCGGTAAAATTTCTTTCACTTTCCATGAAATTTTTGTGTTTCGCCTTGATGCATCTTCCATATTTTGTTATACTGGTTAAAAAGCGGAAAGTGGGGAATCGGCCATGGATGTCCCTGTTCGGTTTATCGATTCAATCATCAACAATCCCCTGCTGATGCAGTTTCTTGTGCATCGGTGGTTTTTTCTGTTGGAATATGACCCCCGTCTGGATCAGCTGCGGGTCTACGATACCCGGAGCCGCACGCTGGAAACGCTGGATGCCTACCTTGGCTCCGAGAAGCCGGAGCACGCCACCATCTTCGCGGAGGACCGCTGGAAGATGCGTGCCCTGCTCACCGGTGAGCTGTACGGCCCGCTGGAGATGCGTTTTGTCTCGCCGGATGGGGTGTATTATTCCCGGGAGGTGGATGCCCGCCCGGTCGAAGACCCCGCCCGCGGCACACTCTATGTGGGCTACGCTAAGGACATCACCGACCAGAAGAATCAGACCCAGGAGCTGCTGGAGCAGGCCCGCCACGATTCCCTGACCCAGCTGTATAACAACCGCACCGGCAAGGAGCTCATTGACCGCTATCTGCAGGCCAAAGATCCCTATGCCTCCTGCGGAATGCTGGTCATCGACCTTGATTTTTTCAAGAACGTCAACGACCGCTACGGGCATCTGTTCGGCGACAAGGTCCTGCAGGAGTTTGCCCGGCTGCTGCGCACCCTGTTCCGCTCCAGCGACATTCTGGTGCGGTTCGGCGGCGATGAATTCGTGGTGTTTCTGAAGGATATTCCCAACACCACCCTGCTTCAGAAGACCCGCCAGCTGTCGGAATCCGTGCAGCAGGTGAAGTTCTGGGAAAACGATTACCGGATGACCTGCAGCATCGGTGCCTGCTTCCTGCCTGAAAACACAGCGGGCTATTCCTTTGACCAGCTGTTCGAAAACGCGGACTGGGCCCTGTATCAGGCCAAGCAGAATGGCCGCAACCAGTATGTGTTCTGCGATAATCTGCGGCGCTATGCCCAGGCGGTTCCTGCCGCCCCGGAAACGGCCGATATCGATGCACGCTACCTGCACAACGACCTGATCTCCACCGCCTTTGAACTGTTCGAGAAGAACAACAGCTTTGAGACCGCCATTCCCCTCTTCCTGAAGATCGTCGGCATCCGGCTGCAGCTGGACCGCATCACCATTGTGGACACCTGCATCCGGGAACGCAGCGTCTCCCGGCAGTTCCAGTGGACCTCTCCCCACGCGGAGCCGGTGCCTCTGAACGGTAACTCCTTTACCAAGGAGGACTTCCTGACCCTGTTCCACAGCTACGATGAATACGGTACCACCGTGCTGCAGGCCGACAATATGGGAATGTACTCGCCGCAGGGGCGCGCACTGCTGATGCAGGGCGGAGCACAGACGGTGGTCTACGCTGCCATGTACGGCGAGGGCGAGTATCAGGGTGCCATTGCCTATGTGGTGTGCGGCAGCAAGCGGTACTGGACACCCCAGAACCGCCGGGAGCTGGGCGAGATCACAAAGATCATCAACGCCTACCTGAGCAAGCATCTGGCCGTGAACGCCGTGAGCCGCGGCATGACTTCTGCTCCTGAGTTTGACCGGCTGACCGGCCTGCTGGCCTTTACCCGTTTCAAGGAGGAGGTCTCCCACAAGATCATCGGCGGCTATGCCGAGGGCTACCAGATCTTCTACTGCGACTTCGAGAACTTCAAATATTTCAACGAGAAATACAGCTATGCCACCGGCGATCAGCTGCTGAAGGAATTCAGCGATTTCCTCATCGAGGCAGCCCGTCACTGGGGCGAGTGCTACCTGTGCCGGGTGGTGGGCGACCAGTTCGTGCTCTACCTCTCCTGCCGTGACGAGAAAGGCCCGCTCCATTATGCAGACACGCTCTGCCGCCGGTTTGAGCAGTATCAGGCACAGCATTACCCGGAGGTGCGCCTGCGGGTGCGGATGGGTGTGTACGCCATTGAGCCCGGCTGCCTGAGCGCATCTGCCGCCATCGACAAGGCAAACTTTGCCCGCAAGCAGGTGCACAGCAATACCCGCGAGTCTGCTGTCCAGTTTGACAAAAAGCTGGAGGTCAAGCAGACCCTGACCGGTGAGCTGCTGAGTGGCCTGCCGCAGGCGCTTGAGAACGGCGAATTCAAGCTGTACCTCCAGCCCAAGTTCTCGCCCAAGGATCTCTCGGTCATCGGGGCTGAGGCGCTGACCCGCTGGATCAAGCCGGACGGCACCGTGGTCTACCCCGACCAGTTCATTCCCATTCTGGAATCCACAGGCCGCATCGTGGAGCTGGATCTGTACATCTTCGAGCAGGTGGCCCAGTTCCTGCAGCGCAATGCACAGGCCGGGCACCGGCTGCTGCCCATTGCGGTGAATGCCTCGGCGGTGCTGGCCCGGGAGGATGCCCCCACCCAGGAGTACAGCGAAATTCTGGAAAAGCACAACATCAGCGCCCGGATGCTGGAGATCGAACTGACCGAGACTGCGATGGTCTCGGAGTACGACCGGGTGAAACGCCTGCTTTCCTCCTTCCAGAGCGATGGAATGCAGACCTCGCTGGACGATTTCGGCGCGGGCAGTTCCCTGCTGAACAACATAGTGGATATCCCTGTGAACACCATCAAGCTGGACAAGCTCTTTCTGACCCGGTGCAGCTCCAATGCGCGGGGCACCGATTTTCTGCGGGAGGTCGTACATCTGGTCAAACGGCTGGGCTACAACGTCATCTGCGAAGGCATCGAGACCGAGGAGCAGGTGCAGCTCCTCCGCTCGCTGGACTGCGACGGCGCACAGGGCTTCTGGTTCTCCAAGGCCATCCCGGCTGAGGAGTTCGAGCGGCGGTATCTCTGCAGCTAAGACAAAAAACACTCCCCTTCGGGTGGAGCCGTGCGGCACACGGTCCTGCCCGAAGGGGAGTGTTGCTGTTTAGAAAGAATTATACCGTGGTCTCGACCCGGGGAGCCCCACCGGCGATCTCTTCTGCCGTCAGGGGGGCGGCCTGCGCCGGGGCGTTCAGGCGCTCCTTAGCGACTGCCAGCATCAGCTTGATGCGGTTTTCCTGGTTGACCCGGGTGGCACTGGGGTCATAATCGATGGGGGTGATGTTGGCGCTGGGATACAGGGCACGGATCTTGTTCACCATGCCCTTGCCCACGATATGGTTGGGCAGGCAGCCGAAGGGCTGGGCACAGACGATGTTGCCGTAGCCGCCCTGCACCAGCTCGATCATCTCGGCGGTCAGCAGCCAGCCCTCGCCCATCTTGGCCCCCAGCGAAATGATACCGTGGGGCTTTTCCACCAGCTCCTTGAAGGGCCCGGGGGCGTAGAACCCGGCATCGGCTGTGGCCTTGAGCATGGCACGCTCCACACTGTCCAGCCAGTTGAGCAATTGATCCGTGCCCATCTTGACGGCCAGCTTGCCGCCGTAAAGGACATGATCCTCGCCCATATTGAAGATGCAGTACTGCACAAAGCCCATCAGGCCCGGGAAGTTCACCTCACAGTCCTGGCTCTCCAGGAACTTCTGCAGGTCGTTGTTGCCCAAGGGGCTGTATTTAACGTAGATCTCGCCGACTACGCCCACCTTGACCTTGGGCACCCGGGTCACGGGGATGGCCGCAAAATCCTTTGCAATGAGCGGGAAGGTGTGCTTCATTTCCCGGGCAGTAAAGCCCCTGCCGGCCAGCAGAACGCGGCCCAGACGCTCGACCCACAGATCGACCATCCGGTCAGCGGCTCCCTTTTCGTTCTCGTAAGGGGCCACCTGATTGCGCAGGGCACAGAGCATATCGCCGTAGAAAATGCAGGCCAGCGCGCGGCGGGCCAGCGGCAGGGTCATCTGGAAGCCGCTGTCTTTTTCCAGACCGGAGAAGTTCAGGCTGGCAACGGGGATCTGGGGATAGCCCGCCTTGACCAGAGCTTTGCGGAGCAGGTGGATGTAGTTGGAGGCACGGCAGCCGCCGCCGGTCTGGGTGATAAGCAGGGCCGTGTGATCCAGGTCATACTTGCCGCTGTTCAGGGCGTCCAGAAACTGGCCGATGACCAGCAGGGCCGGATAGCAGGTGTCGTTGTGGACGTATTTCAGGCCAAGCTGTGCCACGGCGCTGCCGCAGTTGCCCAGGATCTCACACTTGTAGCCGTCGTAGCGCAGGGCGTATTCCAACAGCCGGAACTGGGTAATGGCCATGTTGGGGATGAGGATGGTGTGGGTCTGCTTCATCTCCGGGGTAAATTTGGGATAATTGTATTCCATAGGTTCCTCCTATGTATCAGGCTTCTGCCTTGGGGGCGGCCTTTTCCTCTGCTGCCTCGTCGCGCTCCTCCAGAGCGGCGAACAGGCTGCGCAGACGGATGTTGACCGCACCCAGATTGGTGATCTCGTCGATCTTGAGCTGGGTGTAGAGCTTACTGCCTGCCTGCAGGATCTCGCGGGTCTCATCGGTGGTAATGGCATCCACGCCGCAGCCAAAGGAGACCAGCTGCACCAGATCCATATCCTTCTGGGTGGTGCAGTACTTGGCCGCCGCATACAGGCGGCTGTGGTAAGTCCACTGGTTCAGCACGCTGGTGGGGAACTTTTCCACCCGGTTGGAGATACTGTCCTCGGTGACAACAGCCGCGCCGTGGCGGGTGATGAGGTGGTCGATGCCATGGTTGATCTCAGGGTCAACGTGATAGGGGCGGCCTGCCAGCACGATGATGCGCTTGCCCTGACGGCGTGCCTCATCAATGATCTCGCTGCCCTTGACCCGGATCTGGGCCATGTGGGCCTCGTGCTCGGCGTAGGCAGCATCGGCAGCGGCCTGCACTTCCTTCTCGGAAATACCGCCGAAGTATTTGGGCAGGACTTCCTTTGCCATCTTGCGGACAAAGTCCTTGGGGCGGTGGATGCCCACATAGTCATAGATAAACTTCTGGCCCTCCAGCTCGGGGCAGTTGCCTGCCAGAACTTCAGGGTAATAGGCCACCACCGGGCAGTTATAGTGGTTGTCGCCCAGTCCTTCGTCAAAGTTGTAAGTCAGACAGGGGTAGAAGATGGCATCCAGGTGCATCTGGCTCAGGGCCTTGATGTGGCCGTGGCTCAGCTTGGCCGGGAAGCAGGCGGTGTCACTGGGGATGGTGGCCTGACCGGCCAGATACAGTCCCCGGCTGGACACCGGGCTGGTGTGCACGGCAAAGCCCAGCCTGGTCCAGAAGGTGTGCCAGAAGGGCAGCAGCTCGTACATATTCAGGCAGAGCGGAATGCCAATGGAGCCGCGCTTGCCGGGCACAGGCTTGTAACCGGCCAGCAGCTGCTGCTTGTAGGCGTACAGATTCAGGCTGTCGTCCTCGTTCTTGCCGGTCACGGGCTTATCGCAGCGGTTGCCGGAGATGAACTTGCGGCCATCGGCAAAGGTGTTGACGGTCAGCTGGCAATGGTTGCCGCAGCCGCCGCACTTGACGCTGACCACTTGCTGTGCAAACTTTTCCAGCTCCTGCTCGTCCATCATGGCAGAGGTGGTCTGGTTGTTTTTATGGCTCTGGCGCAGGCCGTACAAAGCAGCGCCGTAAGCGCCCATCAGACCGGCAATGTCCGGCCGGATGACCTCCACGCCCATCTCTTTTTCAAAGGCACGGAGCACGGCTTCATTATAAAAGGTACCGCCCTGTACCACGATCTTGTGGCCCAGCTCTTCCGGGCTGGAAGCGCGGATCACCTTGTACAGTGCGTTCTTGACCACGCTGATGGACAGGCCTGCGGAGATATTCTCGATGCTGGCACCGTCCTTTTGCGCCTGCTTGACTGAGCTGTTCATGAACACAGTGCAGCGGCTGCCCAAGTCCACCGGGCGGTCTGCGAACAGACCCAGCGCGGCAAACTCCTTGACATCATAGCCCAGCGCCTGCGCAAAGGTCTGCAAAAAGCTGCCGCAGCCGGAGGAACAGGCCTCGTTCAGGAAGATGTTGCTGATGGCACCATCCTCGATCTTGAAGCACTTCATGTCCTGCCCGCCGATGTCAATGATGAAGTCCACGTCCGGCATAAAGTACTTGGCAGCGGTAAAATGCGCCACCGTTTCCACCAGACCGTAATCACAACGGAAAGCGTTTTTCACCAGTTCCTCACCGTAGCCGGTGGTGGTAACGCTGGCCACCTGCAGCCCCGGATGCTCCTTGTAGAGCTTGAGCAGCTGCTCCCGGATGAGGGGCAGCGGGTTGCCAAGGTTGGGCTGATAGTTGGTGTACAAGATCTGGCTCTTTTCGTCCACCACCACCAGCTTGACGGTGGTAGAACCGGAATCGATGCCGATATGCACCGGCCCGCAGTGGGCACTAAAAGCCACGCGGGGCACACTATGGGACATGTGCCGTGCATGGAAAGCCTCGTACTCCTCCTTGCTGGCGAACAGCGGCGGCTCGCTGGCATAGGTAGCAGTGGCGGCGTACTTGTCCAGCGCATCGGCCACCTCGGTGAGCACAAATTCCTTGTCGGCATACAACGCAGCGCCCAGCGCCACATACAGCAGGCTGTTTTCCGGGCAGGTGCCGGTCACGTTCAGCGCTTCGTCAAAGCTCTTGCGCAGCACGGTGCTGAAAGTGAGCGGGCCGCCCAGATAAAGGATATTGCCCTTGATGGGACGTCCCTGTGCCAGACCGGCGATGGTCTGGTTGACCACGGCCTTATAGATGCTGGCGGCGATATCCTCGGTGCGGGCACCCTGATTGATCAGCGGCTGCACGTCACTTTTTGCAAACACGCCGCAGCGGCTGGCGATGGTATAGGTACGCTGCGCCTGTTCGGCGGCCTTGTTCATTTCCTCGGCGCTCATCTTCAGCAGGGTGGCCATCTGGTCGATGAAAGCACCGGTGCCGCCGGCACAGCTGCCGTTCATGCGCACCTCGGTGCCGTTGGTCAGAAACAGGATCTTGGCATCCTCGCCGCCCAGCTCAATGACACAATCGGTCTTTGGCATAAAGCGCTTGACTGCCACGCGGGTGGAGAACACCTCCTGCACAAAGGGCACGCCGCAGCTGTCGGCTAAGCCCATACCGGCAGAGCCGGAGATGCTGAGCAGCGCCTTGCGGCCATGCAGCTGCTCGGCATCAATGCGCCGCAGCAGCTCCTGCGCCTTTTCCAGAATATGACTATAATGTCGTTCGTATGTAGAATACAGCAGTTCATCATGCTCGCCCAACACCACGCACTTGATGGTGGTGCTACCGATGTCAAGACCTACTCTCACCTTGTTTTTCCTCCTAAGGACAAATAACCGGAACGAAACGCCCCGGCTGCTATGGCAAACAAGCCGTTTGCGGCAAAGACCCGCAACGGCGTTTTTTCTTTTCAGCCGTCCACATTGCGCAGCTACGTCATTTTCAAGCAGTACGCGTTATAGAAAACACAGCAAATGCGCTTTTGCATACATTATTATTATAATCCAATCACGGGCAGCATTCAATCCATGTTGTCTATTTTACACGAAAAAAATAGTATTTTTTGCTCAAAAGGCTGAACTTTTTGTGAACATGTGTCGGTTTTCCCGCAAAAAAGCCGCTGCACAGCGCTTTGTGCAGCGGCCTTGTACCGGCGGGACGATTTCGAATGGCTCCGCATGCGCTTTGGCTATTTTCAGCGGAAGTTCCTCTCTACGCCCCACGCGTAAAATATTTTTGGAGTGCTCCATTCTCCTTACCGGTTCACGAAATTCAGCACCAGAACCAGCAGCAGCATGTGCATGGGGTAAAAGGCGTAGCAGGCATACTGGAAAGGCTTACTGTGATAGCCCTGCCGACCGCAGTACAGCCAGATGGGCACCAGTGCCAGCAGCGCCAGCCCCTGCTGGCAAAGCTCAAAGTCCATGCCGAAGAGCTGAATGGGGTACATAAGCCCGCCCAGCAGCTCCACGTTGACCCAGTACAGCGCTGCCAGCTGCCCCAACAGACACCACCACTTGCGCCCGTGCCCGTGAAAAAAGTAAAAGATGAACACGGTCAACACACCGGCGCCGTAGTAGTCCACCATGCCCAGCGTGCCCAGCACCGCGCCCGCCACCACCACAAGGGCGGATACCAGCAGGTACAGTCCTGTTTTTTGCTTTTTGCGCACTGTTTCCATCAGATGGATGCCCAGAATGCCCAAAAGCAGCGTCCAGATAACGTTCTGGTGCACCGGGTAGAACCATGTACCACCGTACATCAAATCGAAGGGCACTTCCGAAAGCAGGGCAAACAGCAGCAGACGCAGGGTGTATTTTTTCAAATCGTGGGTGTGGAAGTAGCCCTCCACCGCCATAAAGGCAAAGATGGGAAAGGCCAAGCGCCCGGCGCAGGTCAGCCATTCCTGCGCGGGCAGCAACGTCGCCCACAGGTGGTCCATCAGCATCAGCGCCATGGCAAGGATATGAAGCGCCGCTGCGCTCAGGTCAAAGCGGGTCGCGGCAGTGGAATCGATCGGTTTGGTTGACATACACATACCTCGTCTTTGTCGAAATTTCGTTGTTCTGTCTGGAATACGAACGAGCCCCGCAAAGAATTGCAGCCCCGGCCAGATTTTTCCACCGCCGGGGCTGCAGGAATGCTTTATTTTTTCTGCTGTGAAGCACCCAGACATAGAAAGGTCGAGCCAAGGCAGAGCCACACCACCGCCGTGGAGCGATTTTTCGCAGTGATAAAATTCAACATCGCAGTAAGAAAAGACAGCAGTCCGCTGAGATAAAATAGATTCCATTTTTTCATGGCTTATCCCTCCGGTTTTGGTTTTTTCACCGGCTATTTTGGATACGGCAAGCGCAGGGGCAGCTGCCATTTTACTCCGCGTGCAAAGGGGCGCAGAGCGCCCACCCGGCACGCAGAAAGTGTGTGCCCGCAGCAGTCTGCGGGGCAAATTCATGAAGGGTGGCTTGCCTGCCTGCCCATGGAGACGTAAGCGCAAAAGCAGGAATGCGGGAAGGAGCAAGGGACGGTTTCGGCGAAAAAGCGTCTGGCGGTGGCGGAAAAGCCGAACGCAAGATTTTTTCATAATAGCTGGCTCGTAAGGTGAGCCGTACCAAAACTTCCTTGCGGAAATGTGCAGCGTTATAGTTCATCTGCACCTGAACCGGCAGCTGTACACCCGGTGCTTGCCGCACCCAAAATAGCCGGTGGAACGTTCATTTAGTTTTTGGCGTTTTCCAGATAGATCTCAAAGGCTTCAGCAAAGCTGGCATTTACATCAAAGGGGACAGTGTAGTCTACCTTGGAGGTCACAAGGCAGAGGTCCAGCCGGTTGGAGGTTTCGTCTGCCTGCCGGTTCAGTTTGCTCAGCGCCGCATGGATGACCTTGCGGTCGTAGTTGATGGTGATCACCCGCTTCACATCGCAGCAGTAGGAGATCTGGTTGCCCTCGGCGTTGAAGCGGTAGCCGGTGCCCCCGCCGGAGAGCAGCTGCTCAGAACTGCGCAGGTCGTTCATCCGTTTGAAGGTGCGGGCAATGCTCTGCCGCGCGGCATTCAGGCTGACCTCGCTGTCCATATCCATGTCCAGCGCATCCTTTGCCTTGCGGATGGCGG
>OOCL01001473.1_pt1 | contig 13548 bp, 10 predicted proteins | sample 1671211 | NCBI WGS metagenome assembly OOCL01 (sample SAMN06348133, study PRJEB24527) | human gut metagenome | biome: human gut; feature: ankylosing spondylitis patient; material: feces | host: Homo sapiens | place: China | collected 2015-10 | reverse complement strand
TCAACCAGCTGCGGAGAGAGGTGCATGGCATTAAAGTATTTTCTTCCACGTTAGATCGTCGAAAAGGTGATAGAATTGACCGGGCGAAACAGCTTTCCGGCAGGTTAAAGGAATATGAGGAGGTCTTAGACCTGACGGAGCGCAAAGAAACGTTAACGCAGGTCATGGAGTATCAGGAACGGATGAAAAATGTGGCGACGCTCTTTCATTTCCATACGGATCTGCAGGGGCGTCAGCTGCGGAATCTGGATGAAAAAATCCAGAAGATCGGTGAGATATCTGAGCGGGATGCAATGGCTCTATTAGACCGCAATGAGGATGAATTTTACAGTTATCTGTATTATACCTCCGCAAAATACGTCAAGGAGCTGGAAAGTAACAGGTTTCAGGATTTACGGAAAATTTTAGATGATGATGAAGATGTGAATGAGCAGGCAGCAGCATTTAACAAGTATCTGCAGAAATCGGAGAATGTAAAGAAGTTGCAGAAGGTATTTCCAATCATGATAACGACCTGCATTTCTTCCCATAAACTGGGTGAACCGGAACCGCTGTTTGATATGACAATCATGGATGAGGCGAGCCAGTGCAATGTTGCGGTCTCACTTGTGCCAATCATCCGGGGTGAAAAACTGATGCTGGTGGGAGATCCGCAGCAGTTAAAGCCGGTTATTTTATTGGACGAACTCACGAACCGGAAACTGCGCAGAAAATACCATGTTGCGGATGAATATGATTACCGTGAAAATTCCATTTATAAGACGTATCTTGCCTGTGATGCGGTCAGCGATGAGATACTTTTGCGAAATCATTACCGCTGTAATAAAAAAATCATAGACTTTAACAACAAAAAATATTATAACTCCAAACTTCAGGTGCAGTCCGACAGCAGGGAAAGACAGCCGCTTGTCTATGTCAATGTGGATGGCGGACCGAGTGACATGAAGAATACCTCTCCGGCAGAGGTGGAGGAGATCATGCGTTATGCGGGGGAAAATCCTGATAAAAGTATTGCTGTCATCACACCGTTTGTGAATCAGCGGATACTGATCGAGCGCGGGATCAAAGAAAACGGATTTGAGCATGTTGTATGCGGAACGGTACATGCATTTCAGGGAGACGAAAAGGATGTGGTGCTGTTTTCCACGGCGTTAAGCGACCGGACTGGAAAGGGAACTTATGACTGGCTCAAAAATAATAAGGAACTGATCAATGTCGCAACGTCGCGGGCGAAGGACAAGCTGATCCTTCTTGCGGACGGGAAAGAATTGGAGCGCCTTCATCAGGGAAATGAGGACGATGATCTGTACGAGCTGGTGCAGTATGTGAAAATGAACGGGGAATCCAAAATTACGGAAAAACATATCAGTTCGAGAGCACTTGGAATCCAGCCGTTTTCCACGGAAACAGAAGCGGCATTTATGAAAAACCTGACACATGCGCTGGAAAATATCTGGCTCACCCGGAATAAATATACGATTCACAAAGAGGTTGCCATATCCCAGGTGTTCCACGATAATGTCACTTATGATAATCTGTTTTATATGGGAAGATTCGACGTTGTCTATGAAAAGAGGGGAAAAAGCGAGCTGCCCGTTTTTGCGATCGAACTCGACGGCAAGGAGCATTTTGAGGATGAAGTGGTACGGGAGCGGGACAGACAGAAAAATGAGATCTGTAAGGCGCACCATATGCAGATCATCCGCGTGGAAAACTCTTATGCGAGGCGTTATCATTATATCAAAGAGATATTAAACGACTATTTTGCGAAGGCACGTTAAAAATTTTGCGTTCAAACATCCGGCAAAAAGTGGTATGATGTCTTTATGTATCACACAGGACAAAGGAGAAAATAATACAATATGGAAAAAAAGAGCCGGGAATTATTAGCACCGCATGTGGAAGAAGAACTGATGGATTATATTTTGCATACACCGGTGAAAATAGGTGAGAAACTGCCAAATGAGTTTGAACTGGCAGAGCTGTTCGGCGTTGGGCGGAGCACGGTGCGGGAGACGGTAAAAAGCCTGGTTTCCAAAGGTGTGCTTGAGGTTCGCAGGGGTTCCGGGACTTATGTGATCGGGACAAACCGCTTAGAGGATGATCCGTTAGGGCTTTCAGGGTTTACGGACAAATATGAACTGGCGTTAGACCTCTGCAATGTGCGCCTGATGTTAGAGCCGGAGATCGCCATGCTGGCAAGTGAAAACGCGACGGACGAGGAAAAGGCGGAGTTAAAGCGGCTGTGTGATGAGGTGGAAAATCTGTATCTTGCCGGGGAGAACCATCTGCAGAAAGATGTGGAATTTCACACTTACATTGCGCGGTGCAGCAAAAATAAAGTCATTGAGAAACTGGTACCGATCATTCAGTCGGCGGTCATCACGTTCGTGAACCTGACACACCGCCAGTTAAAAGACGAAACGATTGATACCCACCGTGCGATCACGGATGCAATCTTAAATGGAGACAGTGCGGGTGCAAAATATGCGATGATCATGCACCTCAATTATAATCGTCAGATGATTTTGAAAAAACAGGCGGAGGCGCAGCAAAAAAATGAGTAAGGGACAAAAACTCCAAAAACTGGTAAGACGTCATATGACATGATGCAATATCGGAAAAATATACAAAAAACAAGGTGCTTTTTTAGGAAAACACCTTGTTTTTTTGTCTAAAAGAGAGGTTTTAACAAACTAGACATCAGATGTATTGACAAAAAATGAACAATAAAATACAATAATCACAACAAAACATCAGACGTCATACAAATATCAATAAGGAGGTATATCATGGGTAACGTCGCAGAATTAGATACAACCCGGCTGGTTATCGCAGCAATTATCGGACTGGCATTGTTGTTAGTTTTGATCATCAAATTTAAGGTTCACGCAATGCTTTCGATCTTAATCGGTGCGATTGCAATCGGACTGATCGCAGGAATGCCGTTTGAAGAAATCGTAACGGCGGTGGACGATGGTATAGGAAACACGCTAAAGGGAATGCGATACTTGAAGCATCGGGTGGAGCACAGACTTTAGCAGTTACAATGGTAAAGAAATTTGGGGATGAGAAGGCTGCATGGGCGCTTGGAATCACTGGTCTGGTTATTTCTATCCCGGTATTCTTTGATGCAGGACTTATCATTTTAATTCCACTTGCATTTTCTCTTGCAAAAAGAACAAAGAAATCTTCCCTGTTTTATGCGATCCCGCTTTTAGCAGGACTTGCCGTTGGACATGCATTTATTCCACCGACACCTGGCCCGGTATTAGTTGCCACAATGTTAAATGTGGAACTTGGATGGGTTATTTTAGTCGGCGTATGCTGTGGATTTTTTGCAATGATCGTTGCAGGCCCGGTCTGGGGAGCTGTCTGCGGAAAGAAATATTATGTTCCGGTTCCGGATCAGATCGCAAACCAGGAAGATATTGATGAATCCAAACTTCCGAGTTTTGCATCGGTCGTTACCATCATCATGATCCCTCTGGTACTTATCATATTGAAATCTGTTGCAGGCGTGGTTCCGGCGTTAGCAGGTGTGGCACCGTTATTTAACTTTTTAGGACAGCCGTTTGCCGCACTTCTGATCGCAACATTAGCCGCAATGTTCATCCTTGGAACAAGACATGGATACACGATGCCGGAATTAGAGAAGATCCTCACAAAATCTTTAGAGCCGACAGGACTGATCCTTCTTGTGACAGCATGTGGCGGCGTGCTCCGTTATATTTTACAGTATTCCGGCTTAGGTGAGATCATTGGTAATGCTGTGGCATCCATAAATCTTCCAATCGTTATTGTAGCATTTTTAGTTGCAGCACTGGTAAGAATCTGTGTAGGTTCTGCAACCGTAGCAATGACCATGGCAGCAGGAATTGTAGCAGCAATGCCGGAGATCGCATCCTTATCACCGATGTATCTTGCATGTGTGGTTGCAGCAGTTGCCGGTGGAGCGACAGTCTGCTCACACTTTAACGATTCCGGATTCTGGCTGGTAAGATCACTGATCGGACTTGACGAGAAGACAACGTTAAAAACCTGGACGATCATGGAGACATTGGTTGGTGGAACCGGATTTATCGTTGCACTGATCATTTCTTTCTTCGTGTAGAAGAAACGGTAATGACAGAGCAGTCACAGAGCATGAAATTTAGTATATTATAGATTTTCACGGTAAAAAGCAGCGCAGGAATGGAGGCTAGTGTGAAAAATAAGATTTTTCACACGCAAGATTTGTGCTTACGCACAAACTTGAGATGCGCAAAAAAGCAGCGCAGGAATGGAGATTATCATGGAATTAAGAAGTCAGAAAGTAAGAGAACTTGCACCGGAGATGGACCCGCTTCGCATGGGTATGGGATGGAAGGCGGAGGAGCTTTCCAAACCACAGATCATCATTGAGAGTACTTATGGAAACAGCCATCCGGGTTCAAGCCATTTAAATATTTTTGTGGAAGAAGCAGTAAAAGGTGTTGATGAAAACGGCGGAAAAGCAGCGCGTTATTATGCAACAGATATGTGCGATGGAATGTCCCAGGGACACGATGGAATCAATTATTCTTTAGCACACAGAGATGCGATCACAAACCTTGTGGAGGCGCAGGCAAACGCTACAACGTTTGATGGTGGTGTTTTTATCGCAAGCTGTGACAAGGCAATGCCGGCGATGCTTATGAGTATCGGCCGTTTAAAAGAGATGAGCGCGATCGTTGTGACCGGTGGCGTTATGGAAGCCACGGTTGTAAAACCGGAATACGTGGAAAATGATCCGGGCTGTAAGATCAATGAGCTTTTAACCTTAGAGCAGATCGGAAAATTCAGCGCGCAGTATGAGCGTGGTGAGATCCCGGAAGAGCAGCTCTGCTATTACAAACACAATGCATGTCCAAGCTGTGGCGCATGTTCTTTCATGGGAACCGCTTCCACAATGCAGGTTATGGCTGAAGCACTTGGACTGATGCTTCCGGGAACAGCACTGATGCCGGCAACTGCGCCGGAATTAAAAAAGGCTGCCTATGATGCAGGAAAACAGTTAATGAAATTAGTTGAGATGGGAATTGCTGCAAAAGATATCGTCACAATGGAAAGTCTTGAGAATGCGATCATGGTACATGCTGCAATCTCAGGTTCCACCAACGCGGTCATGCACATTCCGGCAATCGCACATGAATTTGGTTTTGAAATTGATGCGGATACGTTTGACAGAATGCACCGCGGTGCACATTATCTGCTAAACATCCGCCCGGCAGGAGACTGGCCGGCACAGTATTTCTACTATGCAGGCGGTGTGCCGAGAGTCATGGAAGAAATCAAGAGCATGCTCCACCTTGATGTGATGACAGTTACCGGAAAAACACTCGGTGAGAATTTAGAAGAGTTAAAAAAGAACGGTTTCTACGAGCACTGTGATGCGATCTTAAAAGAGAAATCAGCCCTGATCGGAAAAGAGATCAAACGTACCGATATCATCGCTGATTTTGACCATGCGATCGGTACAGAGGGAAGCATCGCAATCCTGCGCGGCAACCTTGCACCGGAGGGAGCAGTCATTAAACACACTGCCTGCCCGAAAGAAATGTTCCATGCAAGATTAAACGCAAAACCGTATGACAGCGAGGAAGAAGCGATCGATGCGATCCTGAAGGGAAAAGTAGTACCGGGAGATGCCGTATTTATCCGCTACGAGGGACCGAGAGGCAGCGGTATGCCGGAGATGTTCTACACCGGCGAGGCAATCTGTTCTGACCCGAAACTTGCAGCCAGCGTTGCACTGATCACAGACGGACGTTTTTCCGGCGCATCCAGAGGACCGGTCGTAGGACATGTATCTCCGGAGGCAGCAGCCGGCGGCCCGATCGCATTCGTGGAAGAGGGAGATCTCATTGAACTTGATGTTGAGAACCGCCGTCTTGCAATCGTAGGAGTCAAAGGCGAGGAAAAGACCGGGGAAGAGATCGCACAGATCTTAGAAGAACGTAAAAAGAACTGGAAAGGTTTTACCAGCAAATATAAGAGTGGTCTGTTAAAATTGTATGCACAGCATGCGACCAGCGCGATGAAGGGTGCCTATATGGACTAAGTATCCAGAACATAAAAAAATCCGGGTGTTGATGCCCGGATTTTTTGTATTCATGATATATATTAATTCGTAAAATAATCAGGATACAGGTTCAGCAGTTCTTCTTTTTCGGACAAATGCCTTGTTAAATGCCTTGTCATAAGCATCTCAGCCATTTCTGTATCATGTCGTCTGATGGCATATAAAATATCTTCGTGGTCTTTTAATACATAATCATGCTGCTTTGATTTGGTGGAAAGGGAACGGAGACGGTCAAAATGCACCATCTGTTCCTTAATAATATGGTAGGACCACATTTTATCTGCGGCGCGGAACAACAGTTCGTGAAATTCATTGTCTAATTCCAGGAAAGTTTCACGATCCTGCTGTTCAAGGCTGCGCTGCTGTTTCTTTACATTATATTCCAATGCATCCATATCAGAATCGCTAATTTTATCACATAAAAGTTTTAAGATGGCATTTTCTGTCACCAGTCGTAAAAACCGCGATTCTTCTACAATATTATAATCAATTTTTGAAATATAACTGCCCCGCTGTGGGAGTATTTCAACAAGTCCGATACGGTTTAATTCGATTAACGCTTCACGGACAGGTGTTCTTGATAAAGACAGCGTGCTGGAAAGCTCATTTTCACTGACTGCGGTTCCAGGCTGTAACTCCAGGTGAATGATGTTGTATAAAAGAACCCTGACAGCATAGGATCTGGCATTCTCAGAGCGTTCTTTTTCAAGAATAATCATTGTTATTTCCTCGTTTCACTAATAATATACTAGTATACTATTGGAAGAAAACTTTTTCCAGCTATTTTTAAAAATCAAAAGTAAAAACGATCTTGCGGATGGAAGGATCTCTGCTGTCCACAAAATCAAAGGCTTCCTGGGCTTTTGTAAGAGGAAATGTATGTGAAATGGAATTGTTCAGATCAAGCGTTCCTTCTTTGATCATTTCAATTGCTTTTCCAAACATTTTGTTCTGCAGGCGTGAACCTCTTACGTCCAGTTCTTTTGAGGTGATCAGGAACTGGTTTACTTCGGTTGGAGCGGTGGAAAAGCCCATAGTGATAACACGACCGGCATTACCAGTAGCCTGAAGTAATAACAAGAGAGAATTTTTTACACATGCGGCATCAATAGAAACAGTGGAACCTCTGCCGTGTGTGTATTCGAGGACTTTTGCCTGAAAATCTTCGGTTGCTGCGTTGATCGTAAATTGTGCGCCGTGTGCTTTGGCTTCTGAGAGTTTGTCATCCATAATATCTGCTACAATAATATGGTCACAGATCGTGTGCGCGATTTTTAAAATAGAACTTCCAAGTGCGCCTGCGCCATAAATGAGAAGCATATCATCCTTTTCGAGTTCGGCACGCGTGCAGGACTGGATAGCAATTGTGGTTGGCTCGATCATCACGGCATCCTGATCAGAAAGTGAATCTGGAAGAAGATAACAATCCGATTCAGGAACAGCAATATATTCGCGGTATCCACCGTCAATATGTACACCTCGTACTTTAAGGCTGTCACACACATTGCCACGGTTTTTGGAGCATGGATAGCAGTGACCACAGCTTGTAACCTGGTTGATGATAACACGGTCTCCTTTTTTTAAAGAAGAAACAGTATCACCTGTTTCGGCAACGACACCGACCATTTCATGTCCGATAATACGCGGATAGGTAGCTGCGGCATTGGTGCCATGGTAAATTCCAACATCAGATCCGCAGATTCCGGCAGCGGTCATTTTTACTAATACATTATTTTTGGAATCAATAACAGGTTTTTCAACATCGATAACTTCTAATTGATTTGGTTTTATAATTTGTACGGCTTTCATAATAGTCTCCTTATCTGAATATGTGATAGATTATTTATGAACACCATAAAGGTAACTTACATACTAGTATTCTACACAAAAGAAAAAAGAAGTCAATATAGAAAGAAAAAACAAATGATAATTATGCAAAATAGACAAAAATATGGTGGATAATATGTTAAAATATACATCTTGAAAAAATAAAACAGATATACTACCATACTAGCATGCAAACGAAACACCAGAGATAACTTACAAACATTTCATTTAGGAGGAAAGTAATTATGGGACTTGCAAATGCGGTAAAAAGAGGCGCAAGTGCATTACTGATCGGTTCAATGATGACAGGACTTTTTACAGGCTGTTCATCGACCGGTGAAAACAGTGGAGGTAAATTAGTAAAAATCGCGGTCTGTGTATCAGATCAGACACCTGCCGCACAGGCATTAACGGATGTATTTAAACCGATGGTGGAAGAGGCGACAGATGGACGTTACGATATCCAGATTTATAATTCCGGCGTTCTTGGAAGTGAAAAGGTGACGTATGACTATACGAAAAGTGGAATCGTGGAAATGTGCGTAGTCGGAACAACCATGTGGTCTGAAACACCGAAAATGTCTATCCCGGATTTTCCATTCCTGTTTGACGGCGTAGAACATGCAAGAGTTTGTTATCAGGGAGAACTTGGGGAATATATTGCAGAAGACCTTGAGAGTACACAGCCATTGAAGCTGCTTTCCTGGTATCCAAACGGGGCCAGAGCGTTTACATCTAATAAGAAGCTGGAAAGCCTTGATGATTTCAACGGACAGAAGCTTAGGATGCCCAATAACCCAATTCATGTAAAACTTGCCGAAAGTCTTGGAGCCAACGTTGTTATCATGGATATGGGAGAAGTGTTTACGGCATTGGAGCAGGGAGTGGCAGATGGACAGGACAATCCGCTTGCCACGGTAAAGACAGAAGGCTGGTACGAAGTTCAGGATTATGTTTATGAGACAAATCATATTGTTTCATCACTGGAGCTGTTTGCAGGCGATGAGTTCTGGAACAGTCTGAGTACAGACGATCAGAAAGCATTTGAAGAGGCTTCACAGGCAGCATCAGATTATGCATGGGATTTGTATGAGGAGCAGCTTTCAGATGACAAGCAGTTTATGAAAGATAACGGGCTGGTCGTTACAGAACTCTCCGATGAGGACAGAGAAGCGATGAAAGAGAAAATACAGCCGGTTTATGATTATTTGAATGCACAGTATGACTGGGTAGATGATGTCAGAAAAATGGTAGATGACATTAAAGTAGAGTAAGGAGAAGCAGACTATGAACAAATTAGTAGATAAGCTATTTAAAGGTATTGACTATTTTACAGGTATTCTTACCGGCTTAATGGTGTTCTTTGTATTTTTGAATGTTGTACTTCGAACCTTTTTTAATGCCGGTCTGACCTGGTCAGAAGAACTGGCAAGATACCTTTTTGTATACGTTACCTATATCGGAGCAATCAGTGCAATGCGTGCCAATGCACATCTTGGCGTGGATACACTCATCAGCAGAATGAAGCCACAGGTTCAGATGGTAATGTATATTGTATCCCAGACAATTATTGCGATCTTAATGATTATTTTAGTGTGGGGTTCTGAAAAAATGGTGGCACAGAATACCGCCTCAAGAACAGCAGCACTCGGGATTCCATATTCTGTATTATATTTTGCTGGAATCATCACAGGCGTGGCAATTGCGATCATGGCGGTGATAAACATCGTCCATGCGCTGAAAAATCCATCTGAAATATCAGAGATTGTTACGATGAGCACTTCGGATGATGATGAGATCGCTGCAGAGGCAAAAGATGGTGCAGAGAATCTTTCGGATGAAGAATATGCAAGAAGACTGAGAGAAGAGGGAGGAAAATAACATGACATTAGTAATATTTTTAGCTGCCCTGATCGGTGGTATGCTGATTGGACTTCCAATCTGCTTCGCACTTTTATTCAGTGGTGTTTGTATGATGTTATATCTGAATGGCTTTAATGCCCAGATTTTATCACAGAATTTATTTTCTGGTGCAGATTCCTTTTCCATGATGGCAGTTCCGTTTTTTATCATGGCAGGTGAATTTATGAACCGCGGCGGTATTACAAAGCGTATTGTAAATGCAGCGAATGCGATTATCGGACATGTCCGCGGCGGACTGGGCTATGTTGCAATCATGGCAATTCTCTTATTTGCAAGTATGATCGGATCAGCTGTTGCTTCCACTGCATTCCTTGGAGCAATCCTCATTCCTATGATGGTACGTGCCGGTTATAAGCGTGATACCTGTACCGGACTGATCGCAGCAGGAAATATTTTATCGCCGATCATGCCACCGTCTGTACCAATGATTATCTTTGGCGTGCAGGCAGGTGTTTCCGTTACAAAATTATTTATGGGCGGTATTGCACCGGCTGTATATTTATCAGGTGCTTTGTGTGTATTATGGTTCTTTATTGCGAAAAAAGATAATCTTGCAAAGGCAGAGAGACAGTCAGCAAAACAGGTTGCAAAAGCATTGCTCGATGGACTCTGGGCATTGATACTTCCGGTATTTATTTTGGTTGGACTTCGCAGTGGTAAATTTACACCGACAGAGGCAGGCGTTATTGCAGCGGTTTATGCATTAGTGATCGGACTGTTTGTATACAAAGAATTAAAAATCAGCATGCTGATGGAATGCCTTGTTTCTGCGGCAAAGTCATCTTCTGTAATCATGTTTCTCGCTGCAGCAGCAATGGTATCTTCCTGGATGATGACAGTAGCAAATGTTCCATCTATCGTTACCGGTATTCTGGCACCATTTATTGAGCATCCGACAGCGTTAATGTTAATTATCTGTCTGATCGTGCTTCTTGTTGGAACGTCCATGGATGTAACACCTACGATTATGATCCTGACACCTGTATTACTGCCGGCAGTGAAAGCAGCAGGAATCGATGTTGCATATTTTGGAGTGGTATTTATCTTAATGACGGTTTTAGGTTTACTTACACCACCGGTAGGAACAGTATTAAATGTTGCCTGCGGCGCAGGAAAGATCAACATGGAGAGAATGGTAAAATCGATATGGCCGTTCCTTCTGGCTGAGGTAGTGATATTACTGCTTATGGTTTTGTTCCCGTCTCTTGTGACGGTTCCGATGAACTTTTTCCTCGGATAAATCAGTGATTGCGGAGTTTTGATTCAGGTTAAAACTTCGCAGTTGTTTTTGAATATAACAGATAGAAATGGAGATCAGAAAAATGGAAATGACAATGAGATGGTTCGGAAAAGATTATGATACCGTAACTTTAGAACAGATCAGACAGACACGCTATGCAACAGGAATTATCACTACGTTATACAACAAACTGCCAGGAGAGGTGTGGAATCTGGATGAGATCCTTGCAATGAAAAAAGAAGTGGAAGACGCAGGACTTCATCTTGCTGGAATTGAGAGTGTCAATGTCAGCGATGCGATCAAGACGGGCGGAGAAGGCAGGGATCGTGATATCCAGGCGTATATTGAGACATTGGAAAACCTCGGAAAAGCGGATATCCATATGGTCTGCTACAACTTCATGCCGGTATTTGACTGGACAAGAACAGAATTAGACCGTGTGAGAGAAGATGGTACCACTGTTATGGCATATAATCAGGATGCAATTGACAGAATGGATCCGGAAAAAATGTTTGATGCCATTAAAGGTGACATGAACGGAACGGTTATGCCTGGCTGGGAACCGGAGCGTATGGCGAAAATCAAAGATTTATTTGCATTATACAAAGGGATTGATGAGGAAAAACTTTTTGAAAATCTGAAGTATTTTCTGGAAGCAATCATGCCGGTCTGCGACAAATATGACATTAACATGGCAATCCATCCGGATGATCCGGGCTGGAGTGTGTTCGGTCTGCCGAGAATCATTTCATCACAGGAAAAATTAAAACGAATGATGGATATGGTGCCAAATAAACATAACGGTGTGACATTCTGCATGGGCTCGTATGGAACAAACTTAAATAACGACCTGATCGCAACCATTCATATGTTAAAAGGAAGAATTCATTTTGCACATATCAGGAATTTAAGATTCAATGATGGAATGAGAGACTTCGAAGAGAGTGCACATCTGAGTGAGGACGGCACATTTGATATGTATGCCATTATCAAAGCGCTTTATGAAGATGGGTTTGATGGCCCAATCCGTCCGGATCACGGAAGAATGATCTGGGGAGAAAAAGCAATGCCGGGGTATGGACTTTATGACCGTGCATTAGGCGCAGCATATCTTCGCGGATTGTGGGAAGCTGCAAAAAAGGAAGGAGAGCAGAGATGAAACTGACATTACAGGGTTTACAGGAAAAAGAACAGTGGAAAAACGCAGGAATCGGACTTCCTTCTTATGATATTGAAAAAGTGGCAGAAGAGACAAAGAAAAACCCGGTGTGGGTACATTTTGGAGCCGGAAATATCTTTCGTATTTTTATAGGAGGAATCGCAGACGAACTGATTTCTTCCGGTGAAATGAAAAAAGGAATTACCTGTGTGGAAACCTTTGATTTTGATGTGGTAGACAAAATATACAGACCGTATGATAACCTCGTTTTAGCTGTGACATTAAAAGCCGACGGCTCAACGGATAAAAAGGTGCTAGGTTCTCTGGCAGAGGCAATCAAAGCGCAGTCAGAAGTGCCGGAGGAGTGGGATCGGTTAAAAGAAATCTTTTCCGATAAAAATCTCCAGATGATCTCATTTACCATCACGGAGAAAGGATATGCGTTGAAGGGAGTGGATGGAAATTATTTTCCATTTATTCGGAAAGATATTGAAAATGGACCGGAAAAACCAGTGTCTGCAATGGCGGTTGTCTGCGCCCTGTTGAATGAACGTTTTAAAGCAGGGAAAGCCCCGCTTGCGGTCGTTTCCATGGATAACTGTTCCCACAACGGGGAAAAATTAAGAAATTCAGTTCTTGCGATGGCGAAAGAGTGGAAAGAAAGAGGATATGTGACCGGCGAATTTGTAAACTATATCTCCGATGAGAATCAGGTATCATTCCCATGGTCTATGATCGATAAAATCACACCAAGACCGGCAGAATCCGTTTGTAAGTCTTTAGAAGAACTTGGAGTAGAAGATATTGCTCCGGTGATCACAGCAAAAAATACATATATCGCACCGTTTGTGAATGCAGAAGGTCCGCAGTATCTGGTCATTGAAGATCATTTTCCAAATGGAAGACCGGCATTGGAAAAGGCGGGTGTTTATATGACAGACCGTGATACGGTAAACAAGGTGGAACGAATGAAAGTTACGACCTGTCTGAATCCGCTTCATACTGCACTCGCAGTTTATGGATGTGTTTTAGGGTATACGTTGATTGCGGATGAAATGAAAGATCAGGAACTCAATAAACTGGTTCATGAAATCGGCCCGGTGGAGGGCATGCCGGTGGTTACGAATCCTGGCATTTTATCACCGGAAGCGTTTATAGACGAAGTGATCAATGTGCGGATCCCAAACCCGTTTATGCCGGATACGCCTCAGCGTATAGCAACAGATACTTCCCAGAAAGTGGGGATCCGTTACGGAGAAACGATTAAATCTTATGTGGAACGTTACGGAGATGCAA
>OOCL01001460.1_pt1 | contig 13636 bp, 9 predicted proteins | sample 1671211 | NCBI WGS metagenome assembly OOCL01 (sample SAMN06348133, study PRJEB24527) | human gut metagenome | biome: human gut; feature: ankylosing spondylitis patient; material: feces | host: Homo sapiens | place: China | collected 2015-10 | reverse complement strand
TACGAAAACTGAGCCGTTCGCCGAATATTCCGTGCATTTCGCGGTATTATAGGGGCTGCATGTCATGTCCCTTTCGAAGGGTCGCCCGGCAATCGCCAGCCACGACCCCCAGACGGGACGCCAACACGATAGAGAGGAGAGGCATGCAGTACTCACAGGAAGTGGAGAACATGTGCCCCGTTGCCAAGGGTGCATACCACGGCCCCGCACCCATCCCCGAGGAGGGCAAGTGGGTCCAGGCTAAGGAGATTTCCGACATCTCCGGTCTTACGCACGGTGTGGGTTGGTGCGCACCTCAGCAGGGCGCCTGCAAGCTCACGCTGAACGTCAAGGACGGCATCATCGAGGAGGCCCTCGTTGAGACCATCGGCTGCTCGGGCATGACCCACTCTGCCGCCATGGCTTCCGAGATCCTTCCCGGTAAGACCATCCTCGAGGCCCTCAACACCGACCTCGTCTGCGACGCCATCAACGTTGCTATGCGCGAGATCTTCCTGCAGATCGTTTACGGCCGCAGCCAGACCGCGTTCTCCGAGGGCGGCCTGCCCGTGGGCGCCTCCCTCGACGACCTCGGCAAGGGCCTTCGCTCTCAGGTCGGCACCATGTTCGGCACCAAGGCCAAGGGCGCTCGTTACCTCGAGCTCGCTCAGGGCTACGTCACCCGCATGGCTCTCAACGACAAGAACGAGATCATCGCTTTCGAGTTCCTGAACCTCGGCAAGTTCACCGACGCCGTCAAGGCCGGCAAGACCCCCGAGGAGGCCATCGCTGGCGCTATGGGCCACTATGGTCAGTGGGAGAACGCTGCCAAGTACATCGACCCGCGCACCGACGAGGAGACTCACTCCGTCGCCAGCGTGTTCCCGGTTCACGAGTAGAAAGGGAGGGAAATAACTATGACTGTTACGTTCGAAGGTTACGAGCGCCGCGCTGACAAGATCAACAAGTGCCTCGCCGACAACGACATCGCCTCCCTCGAGGAAGCTCTGCAGATCTGCACCGACAAGGGCTTCAACCCGCGTGAGATCGTCAACAACACCCAGTCCATCGCCTTCCAGAACGCCGAGTGGGCCTACACCCTCGGCTGCGCTCTCGCTGTCAAGCGTGGCGCCAAGACTGCTTCTGAGGCTGCCGCCATCATCGGCGAGGGCATCCAGGCCTTCACCGTTCCCGGCTCCGTCGCCGAGGACCGCAAGGTCGGTCTGGGCCACGGCAACCTGGGCGCTATGCTGCTCTCCGACGACACCGAGTGCTTCGCCTTCCTGGCCGGCCACGAGTCCTTCGCTGCCGCTGAGGGTGCTATCGGCCTGGCTCTGAACGCCAACAAGGCTCGCAAGAAGCCGCTGCGCGTTATCCTGAACGGTCTGGGCAAGGACGCTGCTCAGATCATCGCCCGCATCAACGGCTTCACCTATGTGAAGACCCAGTTCGACTACTACACGGGCGAGCTCAAGGTCGTCGAGACCATCCCCTACTCCGATGGTCCCCGCGCTGCCGTTAACTGCTACGGCTCCGACGACGTCCGCGAGGGCGTTGCCATCATGTGGCACGAGAACGTCGACATCTCGATCACCGGTAACTCCACCAACCCCACGCGCTTCCAGCACCCCGTCGCTGGCACCTACAAGAAGGAGCGCCTCGAGGCTGGCAAGAAGTACTTCTCCGTCGCTTCTGGTGGCGGCACTGGCCGTACCCTGCACCCGGACAACATGGGCGCCGGCCCTGCCTCTTACGGCATGACCGACACCATGGGCCGTATGCACTCCGACGCCCAGTTCGCCGGTTCTTCCTCCGTGCCTGCGCACGTCGACATGATGGGTCTCATCGGCATGGGCAACAACCCCATGGTCGGTGCCACCGTCGCCTGCGCTGTCGCCGTCGAGGAGGCCCTCAAGGCCTAATCGCGCCCGCGCGATGCTCACATAGTTGAGCTTTGGAGCCGCTACCCACCCGGGTAGCGGCTCTTTTTGTTTGCGCTGTCGCAGGATAGCTAATGCCGATATATCAGTTGGGGCGAAATACGAGATGTGATGAGATGGAGCGTCAGAGCGTCCACGACGCCCACCTGTCATATTTGCCCTTTACCGATTTGCCGAGTCTTTGCGGCCCCATTGCCGATCACCCGTGCGACAATGCGCCGGACGAGAAAGGAATCCGATGGAATCGACTGATGTACTGGTAATTGGATCTGGCATTGCGGGCCTTTGCGCCGCCTTCGAAGCGGCACGCACGGGCGCAACCGTCGCTGTGGCAAGCGCCGGCAAGACTATGAGTGGATCGAGCTTTTTCCCGGGCACCTGGGGTCTGGGCCTTATTGGCCCCGTCGACGAGGGCGACGAGCAGGACCTCATCGACACCATCCAGGCCGTCGGCGGCGGTGCTGCCGACCCTACGCTCGTCCATACGTTTGTCCACGGTATTCCTCAGGCCATCCAATGGCTCGAGCAGGATCTAGGTGTTGAGCTCCAGCGTCCGCAAAGTGCCGAAAGCGCCCAGCAGAAGCAGTTTATCCCCTGCTTTGACCATAAGACGCGTATGTGGCGCGGCCTCACCCGCAAGCCGCTTGAGGACGCGTGTACGGCCCAGATCGAGTCTCTCGGCATTCGCCTGCTCCCCCGCCACGAACTTATCGACCTTGTTGAGGACACAATCGGAAAGATTACCGGCGCCGTGCTCTACGACCGCGCAAACGAGCATCTCGTGCCTATGGCAGCCAAGGCCACTATCATCGCTGCGGGCGGCACGGGTGGCCTGTTCGAGCGAAGCCTCACTTCCGCCGATGTGCTCAGCTCCTCGCAGGCCATCGCGCTGGCGCACGGCGCAACACTTACTAATATAGAGTTCATGCAGATGATGCCCGGCTTCATCGAGCCCAAGCGCAACCTGGTCTTCAACGAGAAAACCTGGCGCTACGTACATGTAGACCAACCGGTAGATATTGCCGACGACAAGCTGGACGACCTGCTCGAGCAGCGCTCTGGATATGGTCCCTTCACGTCACGCTTGGCCTCCCGCGCTATCGATCTCGTCATCGATCAGACAGGTGTCGAAGGACTGGCGCTCCACTACGACTTCCCTCGCGAGGATGTCCCAGAGTTTGTGCAGACCTTTGCCACCTGGCTGCAAGACGAGCACGGCATCGCCCCGACTGACGAGATGCGCGTTGCGATGTATGCCCACGCCGCTAACGGCGGTATCAAGATCGACATGACCGCGTACACGGGCATTGAGGGCCTCTTCGCCTGCGGTGAGGCAACAGGCGGCATGCACGGCGCCGACCGCATCGGCGGCTTGTCAAGCGCCAACGGCATCGTGTTTGGGCGCATCGCGGGCGCATCGGCAGCCCAAGCAGCGCTGGACGCTCCCGAGGCGGCCGCTCCGATGGATATCGCCCTCCCTCAGTATGGCATTGCCACAACAGATGCCGAACGCCTGACACACAGCCTTAAGCACACGATGAGTACCTATTGCATGATCAACAGGACCGAAGCAGGTCTATCCAAGGCTCTTCAACAGCTTGAAAGCCTGCAAGACGAGGCAACGGCGCTGAGCAAGCCGCATGCCAATGACAGCGAGATCGCAGCCCTCGCCCGCCTGCAATCGCAGAATCAGCTGGCAACGGAGATGGTCAAAGCCATGCGCAAGCGGACCGAAAGCCTGGGTTCGCACTATCGATCGAATTAAACTGGACACCTATCTAGAGCAGAGCACAACTAATCGATATCTATGGGCCCCGTGACCTCGAAGTGGCACGGGGCCCATTCGTGTCCGCACGGCAGCGTATCCTTATTCTGAGTACAGAGCGGGCAAAGCGCGCATAGACAATAGATCAGCGAGGAGGAGATATGGACAGTAGAGATATCGAGAAGTGGCGTGTCGAACTTGATAGCTACGCCAATGTGGAAGACGGCGTTGAGTATTGGCTCGCACGCGATTTAATGGAACCCATGGGATACACTCGATGGGAGAACTTTGCCGAAGTTGTTAAGAGGGCAAAAGTCTCGTGCGAAACAAACAAAACTCCAGTTGATTCCCATTTTCGTGACACCACGAAAATGATAACTGCCGGTGTCGCCGCTCGCGCGTTTAAAGACTACAAGCTTACGCGCTATGCATGCTATTTAATCGCCCAAAACGGAGATTCAAACAAGCAAGAAATCGCGCTCGCACAGGCATACTTCGCCGTGCAGACGCGCCGGTTTCACCGATCCCCAGGGTAGACTCGATCTGTGAAAGCGGCCGTGCCCTTTCGGGTTCGACCCCATGAAAGGTCAACAAAAAAGACGGCCAACTTTCGTTGACCGTCTTAACTTGCTTTGGTGGGCCGTCAGGGGGGGGTCAGCCTGCTGCGCAGGCGGCCGCTGCGGCGCCAAGGCGCCTTGCGCGCTGCGCTGGTAAATGCTCACGCATTTCCTCAGCTCCGCGCCCCGACGGGTTCGACCCCATGAAAGGTCAACAAAAAAAGACGGCCAACCTTCGTTGACCGTCTTAATCATCTTTGGGTGGGCCGTCAGGGGGTCGAACCCTGGACCTTGGGATTAAGAGTCCCCTGCTCTACCAACTGAGCTAACGACCCGATATCAACACGAAGCAAGAACTGGGGTGGGTAAAGGGACTCGAACCCTCGACCTACGGGACCACAACCCGTCGCTCTAGCCAACTGAGCTACACCCACCGTGTCCTGTGCGCTTCGCGCTCGACTATTATTGCAAGGAACGCCACGCGATGCAAGCCCTAATTTTCAAGAATTTTGAAAAGAGTTTTTCGAGACCATTTCGAGCATTTCCCACCGGTTTCATAGGAGTAAACTTGCCCCACTGCAAATGCTCGAAAGGACCGGCATGAAAGAACTCTCCAACCGCACGGCAACGTTTACCGATTCGGTCATCCGCCGCATGACGCGCATCTCCAACAAGTATGGCGCCGTCAACCTGTCGCAGGGCTTCCCTGACTTCGATCCCCCGGCGCAGCTGCTCGATAGCCTCAGCACCATTGCCACCGACCCCAAGCCGCTTTACCACCAGTACTCCATCACCTGGGGCTCCCAGGCCATGCGTGAGGCGCTTGCCGCCAAGCAGGAGCGCTTTATGGGCATATCGATCAACCCCAACGAGAACATCGTGGTCACCTGCGGCTCCACCGAAGCCATGATGGCCGCCATGATGACGATCACGAACCCCGGCGACAAGGTCGTCATCTTCTCGCCGTTCTACGAGAACTACGGCGCCGACACGATCCTTTCGGGTGCCGAGCCCATCTATGTGCCGCTCAACCCGCCCGCTTTCGACTTTGACCGTGAGGTGCTTGAGGCGGCCTTCCGCGACAACGACCCCAAAGCCATCGTCCTGTGCAACCCTTCCAACCCCTGCGGCAAGGTCTTTACGCGCGAGGAGCTCACCTTTATCGCCGACCTCTGCAAAAAGTACGACGCCTACTGCATCACCGACGAAGTCTACGAGCACATCGTCTACGCGCCCCACGAGCACGTGTACATGGCCACGCTGCCCGGCATGTTTGAGCGCACCATCAGCTGCAGTTCACTGTCTAAGACGTACTCCATCACCGGCTGGCGTCTGGGCTACACCATCGCTCCCGCCGAAATCACCGAGCGCATCAAGAAGGTCCACGACTTCCTCACCGTGGGTGCCGCCGCTCCCCTGCAGGAAGCCGTCGTCACCGCCCTCAACTTCGACGACAGCTATTACGATGAGGTCCTTGACCTCTATACCGCCAAGCGCGACCTGTTCTGCCAGGGACTCGACAGCATCGGTCTTGAGCATAACGTGCCGCAGGGCGCCTACTACGTGATGATGGATATCTCGGAGTTTGGCTATGACAGCGACCTTGACTTCTGTGAGGACCTCGCGTCTAAGGTGGGCGTGGGCGCTGTTCCCGGATCGAGCTTCTTCCGCGAGCCCGTCAACCATCTGATCCGTTTCCACTTTGCCAAGCGTGACGAGACGCTCAACGCGGCGCTGGAGAACCTCAAGTCTCTGCGTGATAAAATCGAGCCGCGCGGGTAAGGACGACCCAGTAACTAAAGACACTAAAGAAACCTCGCGAACCCGTTGGGTCACGAGGTTTCTTTTTATAGCGAGCTCATTTATTTTTTAGAGCGCTATACTTTAGAGAAGGAGCAACTCGTCCCAGAAAGAGGAACATTATGGCAGAGCAGCAGCTTATCGGAGCGCTCGAGGCCGGTGGCACCAAGATGGTCTGCGCCACGGGCTATGCGGACGGTACGGTCCTAGAACGCGAGCTGATCGCGACCACGACTCCACAGGAGACCGTCGAGGCCGTCAACGCATGGCTTGCCGACAAGGGCATCGCCGCGCTGGGCATCGGCGCCTTTGGCCCCACCGCAGTCAACCCTGCCTCGCCCCAATACGGCAAGATCCTGGAGACGCCCAAAACGGCATGGCGCTACTTTGACCTGCTGGGCACCATCCAAAACGAGCTCAATATTCCCTGCGGCTACGACACCGACGTCAACGTCGCCTGCCTGGGCGAGGTCACCTTTGGTTGCGCCCAGGGCCTCACTGACGTGGTATATCTGACCATCGGTACCGGCGTGGGCGCCGGCGTGCTCTCGGGCGGTAAGCTCGTGCACGGCATGATGCATCCCGAGGCCGGCCACATCCTGGTCACTCGCGACCCGCGCGACACCATTGGCGAGCACAGCGGCTGCCCCTTCCACGACAACTGCCTCGAGGGCCTCATCGCCGGTCCCGGCGTCAAAAAGCGCTGGGGTGGCAAGAGCGCCGGAGAGATGGCCGATGACCCGGAGGCCATGGGCCTGCTCGCCGGCTATCTGGCGCAGGCGCTCATGACCTACATCCTGTGCTACGCACCGCAAAAGATCGTCATCGGTGGCGGCGTGGCCGACCACACCCCCATCGTGCCGCTCGCGCGCAAGAAGTGCGCCGAGATGCTCAACGGCTACATCGTCACGCCCGAGATGGCCGACATCGATAACTACATCGTCAACAACAGCCTCGAGGGCAAGCAGGGCATTATGGGCTGCCTGGCCCTGGGCGCACAGGCGCTTCAGTAGCAGACGCACCCACAGGGCGTGGCGCGCCCGGCAAATCCGACCTACGGAACGACGCCACCACGTCTCATATAAGCCCTCAAATAAAAAAGGCCGCCTAGGACCAAACAATACGTCCTAGGCGGCTTTTTTGGCGCGCATCAGCGGCCGTAAGAGATATCGGAGCACAACGCCCGTTGCCGCTCCGCAGCAGTCGATCATCACATCGGTGATCATGCCGGCGCGTCCCGGCACAAAGAGCTGAATCGTCTCGTCGATCGAAGGAATCAGCAGCAGGAACACCGCCGTGGGCAGCAGCACGTCAAAGGTGAGCCGGCCCTCAAAATCAAAGGCGTGCGTTGCCAAGATGCCGAGCACCATATACTCGGTAAAATGCGCGCATTTGCGAACAACAAAGTTGGTCACCCATTCATATGGAAGTCCCACGCTGTGCAGGAAACCGCGGATAGCTTCCATGACCGTTAGGCTCAGCGAGCCCGACCCCGAGCCGGGAACCAGCGAATTGCCCCAGATCAAGAGCGCCATCAGGCAGGTCACGACCGCCCATTTTCGATTGATCTTAACCATGCAGAAGTTATGCCTCCGCGCGGAGCGGCGCGAAGCTGGCGGTACCGCCCTCGATAACGCTCAGATAGGCACGGCCCGTACGCTTGGCGGTAGAGGACTGCAGGCGCTCGATCTCTTCCTCGAGGATCTGATTGACGCGCTCGTGACGACGGTTTTCCATAATGCCGGCGGCAATAGCCTCGGCCCGCTCGATGCTCTCGCGCGAGATACGGGCAGTATCCTCGGGGAACACAGCGCTGTGACGGCCGACATAGGCGGGGGCAGCAGGCTGAGGGGCAGCGACGGGAGCGGGGGCTGCAACAGGAGCAGGCTCGTCAATCTCATCCAGAATCGCGGTGGCGGCGGCCCACATGTCCTCGTGGCCCGAGTAATCGGCCATGGGGACATCAACCTCGAGCGAGGCGTCCGGAAGGTCGCCGGTGTCGATGCGATCTTGGGCATCAATCGATGCGGTGATGGCTGCAGGCTCATCGAGGTCATCGAGATCGATGTCCGCGGCACCGGAAATGATAGGCATGCTGGCGAGGTTTGCGTTGTACGGCGCAGCCTCAGCCGCCTGCTGCCGGGCAGGAGCGCCCCAAAGCGAGCTTTCGGCGGCACGGCGGGCGGCAACGGCCTCCTCGTCCGCGGTCATGGCTTCATCAACGTACGAATTATCGGCAGAAACGTTCGCGTCCGCCGAGGTAGCGCTGTAGGCGTTATTGGCTGCCGCGTTGGCAACGAGTGCCACAAAAGCCGCCGTGCTGCCCGCAGGGGCGGCCTGGGAGCCCGACACGGCACGCGCCGCGGCGGCGATGTCGTCGCGATTGAAGGAGCCGGTCTGCCCGCCGTTGGTGAGCTCGTCGATGGCGACTTGATAGACGTCGCGCGAGCGCGCAGGGTCGCAGCTAACCGGCGAATCGTCGTCGAGCATGCTGTCGATCATGGACCAAGCCTCGGCCTCGTCCATAGCATCTGCGGCACGAGCAATGGTAGGAACACCATCGTCGGCATGACGGCGCTGGAACGCACCAGTCAGGCCGGAAAGGAATGCCGAGTTAGACTGCTCCGACTGAGCCTGAGAAGCAGAAGTCGCAGCGTAAGGAGTCGCATCCTGCTGCTGAGCTGGAATCGAGGCGGTCTTGAACTCGCTTTGATGCTGATTGAGATTGGCGGCACCGCCCATGGCATCGGGCTGGAACAGACGCTCTTCACGCTGCGCACGATACTCGGAGATACCCAGCGAGGCGGCATAGATACCCACGCCCGCCACCGCGCCCACGGCGAAGGGAACTGCACCCGCCACGACCGTCTCGTTCACCGACGAAAACGGCAGCGTCGCGGCATACATAACCACGGGAGCGGCAAGGCCGATCCCACACGAAAGTCCGGCAAGGACTGCTCGTTGTGTTGCATCAGAAGAAGCCATGAGCTCTCCCCATCTTCCAGCACCCAAATCGTATCATTCAGTTGGCTGCGCGAGAGAAGATGAAGCGGGGCTATGCCCCAAAGCAACGGTATATGGTTCGTTTCATCTGCGTTTTCCGTCGCGAAGCTTAAAAGCTATTATGCGAAACCGCCCTGCCGATTGCAAGCGACGATGTCGGATTGAAACGGGAAACCTGCTGCTCGTCGGTCTTACGGTCAAAAATAAGCGCGGAGCGGCGCTACGGAAAAGGGCCGAGGCTCAAAGCCCCGACCCTCTATCGCATTGATGACTATCGTTGCGTGTGGATGACAACCTAGAACGTCTGCTCGTAGTCGCTGTGTTTTTTGGCCGAACGCACCAGGAACTCCTGGTTCGTGTTGGTGCCCTTAAGACCCTTAATAAACGATGCGGCCGCGCGCTCGGTGTTGTTCATGCCGGCAAGAATGCGACGCAGACCAAAGACAAACGGACGCATCTGCTCGTCGACCAACAGATCCTCGTTACGCGTACCGGAGGCAACGGGGTCGATAGCCGGGAAGATGCGGCGGTCGGCCAGGTCGCGGTCGAGCTTAAGCTCCATGTTGCCGGTGCCCTTGAACTCCTCAAAGATGACCTCGTCCATCTTGGAACCGGTGTCGATGAGGGCAGAGGCCAGGATGGTGAGCGAGCCACCGTTCTCGATATTGCGGGCTGCGCCTAGGAAGCGCTTGGGCGGATACAGGGCCGCCGAATCGACGCCGCCCGAAAGGATGCGGCCTGAGGCGGGCGCCGCCAAGTTGTAGGCACGGGCAAGACGCGTGATGGAGTCGAGCACCACCACAACATCGCCACCCAGCTCCACGATGCGCTTGGCGCGCTCGATGACGAGCTCTGCCACGCGGGTGTGGTTGTCGGCAGGCATATCGAAGGTCGACGCCACAACCTCACCCTTGATGGAACGCTGCATATCGGTGACCTCTTCGGGGCGCTCGTCGACGAGCAGGCAGATGAGGTGCACCTCGGGGTTGTTAATCGAGATAGACTGGCAGATCTTCTTGAGGATCGTGGTCTTGCCGGCCTTGGGCGGGGACACGATCAGGCCGCGCTGGCCCTTGCCAATCGGCGACACGATGTCGATGGCGCGACCGGTGATGGAATCCTTGCCGTGCTCCATGCGCAGCGGCTCGTTGGGATAGACCGGGGTGAGGTCGCCGAACTTGGGACGGTTGCGAATCTGCTCGGGGTCCAGACCGTTGACGGTCGTGATTTTGGCGAGGCCGGCGCGCTTGTCGCCGCCGCGCGAAGGACGCAGCGAGCCCTCGATGACGTCGCCCGTGCGCAGGCGCGCGGAGCGGATGAGGTAGGCGGGCACGAAGGCGTCGTCGTTGGACTTCATGTAGCCATGGGCGTGGATGATGCCGGAGCTGTCCGGGCGAATCTGCAGAATGCCCTTGATGTCGCGGAAGCCCTCGGCCTTCGCAGCGGTGACGTAGATTTCCTCGACGAGCTCGGCCTTCTTCTTGCCGGTCGTCTCGATCTCGAACTCCTTAGCCTTCTCGCGCAGCTCAGCGACCTTCATGGCCGCGAGTTCCTCGCGCGAAAGCGTGGGCTCGGTGGGAGCGGCATTACGCTCCTTGTTGCGCTGTTTGCGATCGCGCTGGCGGTTGCGACGGTCGTTGTTGCGGTCGTCCTTACGCTCGTTGCGCTCGTCGTTGCGCTTGTGCTGGCGACGGTTGGGACGAGTGCCGTCTTCGCCCTCAGCGGGGGCGGCACCATCGGTTGCGGCGGTGCCAACATTGGCCGCGGCGGCGTCATTGGCCTCGGCGCCAGAATCAACCTGCGCTTCGACATCCTGCTGCTCGGACGCCTTGGCCTTAACGGACTTCTTACGACCGCGCTTGGGCCTCTCGGACGCAGGCTGTTCGACGTCCTGGGCCTTGGCGACATCAGTCGACGCATCGGCGGTCGTCTCGGTGGAATCCTCGGACGCGCCCTTCTTGGCAGCCTTAGCCTTGGACGTGCGCTTAGCAGCAGTGCGACGCCTGCGACCGGGACGGACGTCGGTGGGCTCGGCATCGGCAGAAACGGCCTCGGAAGTCGTAGCATCCTGGACGGGTTCATCGGCAGCAGTTGAGGACTTGGCGGTCGCCGCAGCATCCCGAGCGGCGGCGGCTGCGGCTGCGGCCTTCTCGGCCTCGACAAAGGCCTTAGGCTTGCGACCGCGACGGTGCGGGCGCAAAGCCGGATCGACAACGGGAACTTCGCTGGCCTCGACAGGCGCAGCGGGCTCAACAGACGATGCACCCTCCCCTGCCGCGGAACGGACCGAAGTCTCAGTGGGCTCGGGGACTACCTGTTCCGCAACCTGCTCGGCCTTAGCAGCCGTGCGACGGCGTGTGCGCGGTGCCAGCTTCTCGGTCGGCTGGTCGGCGGCAGGAACCTCGGTGGCGGCAGGGGTCTCGAGTACAGACGGAGCTGCAAGCTCGGTCAGAGCCGCGGCCTCGCGCTCGGCAGCACGACGGCGGGCGCGCACCACCTGAGCCTCGCTAATCTGCGCCAACGCACGTGCCTGCGCGACCTCATCGGAAATCGGCGCCGAGGAGTCAGCTGCAACGGTGAGCTTGGCGCGCGTCGTGCGCGTGGTACGGCGCTTTGGCTTGGTGACCTCCTCGCCGTCAGCGGCAGGCTTGGCCGTGCGGCGCGTGCGCTTGGGCTTTGCCGGAGCAGCCTCCTCACCAGTTGCAGGCACGGCCTTCTCAGCCGCTACAGGCATAGGCGTCGAAGCAGCCTTAGGCGTCTCAGGAGCCGAGGCTTGAGCGGGCGCCGCGACCTGGTCCGACGCAACCGGTGCAGCGGGAGCGGCCTGCGTCGTCGTTATTTCGTTTTCTTGCTGTTGATCAGACACAGTGTTTGCTCAACTTTCTTTTCAAGCCCTGTGATCACATGCTCCCTGCATAAACCTTCAGGGCGGCTAAACAGTCTAGTTCCGTTCAAAACGACGGACATCATTGATCTGTATCGAGATGATTGCGTCAACTACGCAGCGTTAGTGTAACACAACCGCCGCCACCTGCAACTTAGTCATTGGGGACGTTCTTAAACGACTAGTCAAAAGGGACACTCTTTGTTTGCCACCCACAAATCTGACTGCCTCCGCCAAAACTATGGCGGTTTACTACGATGAATCGCTCAACCGCGACCACTCCGAAACTTGTTGAACTAAAACCGCAGGTAGATGCCTTGCACTTTTTAGCAAAACGCCGGCGTGGTTAGAATTCCTCAATTCATCGTAGTAAACTGGCATAGTTTCGTATTTCCAGCAGTTCCAAATTCATCAATACGTCGGCGTTTGCGAAAAAAGCCCGACCTCCGTAGGAGATCGGGCTTATAGGGCTCAGTTAAACCAAACCTACACGGTCAAATGACCCGCAGATTACATCTGCTCGGGCGCGGAAACGCCAACGAGGGTAAGCACCAGGGCGAGCGTCACGCGGACAGCGTCGCAAGCTGCCAGACGGGCGCGCGAAAGCTCGGGGTCGACGGGACGGCCCTCGCTCGGCAGAACCTGGCAGGCAGCGTAGAAGCTGTGGAAGTCGCCGGCGAGCTCCTCGGCAAAGTGGGTCAGACGGAACGGAGCGCGATCGCGAGCACAGCTGGCGATCAGGTCGGTGAGCTCGTTGAGTTTGCGCGAAAGGGCGAGCTCGGTCGGGTCGGTCAGCAGCGAGTAATCGACGTTCTCACCGATGGCCTTGGCGGCAACGGCCTTCATGCCCATCTCGTCGGCCTGCTCGGCGGTAACGTCGGCGGCACGGCGCAGGATGGAGCACACGCGGGCGTGAGCATACTGCACGTAATAGACCGGGTTGGAGTTGTCGCGCTTCTTAACGGCCTCGATGTCGAAGTCGACCATCTGGTTGGAGCTCTTGGAGATGAGCGTGTAGCGAGCGGCATCGGAGCCGACCTCGTCGACGAGCTCCTGCAGGGTCACCATGGTGCCCTTGCGCTTGGACATACGGACGGGCTTGCCGTTACGCAGCAGGTTGACGAGCTGGCCCAGCAGAACCTCAAACTTGCCGGGGTAACCCAGAGCGTCGCAGACGCAGCGTACGCGCTCGATGTAACCGTGGTGGTCGGCGCCCCAGATGTCGATGACGTGATCGACGCGCTGGAACTTATCCCAGTGATAGGCGACGTCGGAGGCGAAGTAGGTGTACTCGCCGTCGGACTTGATCAGGACGCGGTCCTTGTCGTCGCCCAGATCGGTGGAGCGGAACCACAGGGCGCCGTCCTTGGTGTAGAGGTAGCCCATCTTGTCGAGCTTCTCAAAAGCGCGGTCGACGGCGGAGGTGCCGGCGGTCTCGCCCTCGGTGTCCTTCACATACAGCGAGCGCTCGGAGTACCAACGATCGAAGTCGCAGTTGACGGCGTGGCAGAGGTCGCGCATGTTATCGACCATCTTTACATAGCCGCGCTCGCGGAAGCTCTCCATGCGCTCCTGAGGATCGGCGTTGACCCACTTATCGCCGTCGGTGCGCCAGAACTCGGCGGCCTCGTCGATGATGTAGTCGCCGCCGTAAGAGTCCTTGCCCAAGGTCTCGGCAAAGTTGTCCTGATACGGATGGGTCTCGGGG